>Ga0213828_1002674_pt1 | contig 12590 bp, 14 predicted proteins | sample MC6MC0897MG_FD_180664 | JGI IMG/M metagenome (GOLD analysis project Ga0213828, IMG submission 180664) | Enriched soil aggregate microbial communities from Iowa State University, Ames, United States - MC6-MC0897-MG | ecosystem: Environmental > Terrestrial > Soil > Unclassified | place: USA: Iowa...
AAGGGGAACCAGTGATAGTGAACGTGCTTTAATGTATCGTAGACCTAGATAAAAAGTAAAAATGAAACAAAAGTGTAATTTTACAATAATGGTAAATATGTTATAATGTTGAAAAATGATTAAGTGGGGTGGATGATTGAATGTCGCTTGAAATGGAGCAGAGGATTGCCAAACTCGAGCAAGAAATGATGGATTTACGGAAAGAGTTAGAGGACGTAAAGTGTCAACAATCAGTTGCAAAAACAAGTACACTGAGTGCCGAAAAATCCATGATTGAGCAATCTACGCTAAAGCCTGCGCCAAACCTAAAGCCAAAACCGAATCCAAAGCTAAATTCGGAGCCAAATCCAAAGCAAATGTCAGCACCAGAAAAAAAGGTGCAGCCACAGCGAACGTTAGAGGAACGTATTATGTGGGCACTACCAAAGGTATTTATGGTTATTTTAGTGATGGGAGTGCTTTGGGGTCTAAAGCTAGTAAGTGATTATGGCTATTTATCGAACGAAGTTAAAATCATCCTTGCCTATGTATTATCGCTCGCCTTAGCCGTAATAGCTTATGTTTTAGAGCGCAAAAAAGTAGGATCATCAGCTGTTACGATTTCGTTATATGGCGGAGCATTTATTGTTGGGATATTAACGACAGCGTCGGGCGCGATATTATATGAAATAATAGGTTTAACACTTGCGCTTGTGATAGCGATGGTTTATATCGGCTATGGTATTGCTATTAGTTTCTTAAAGAAAAATGAGGTGCTAACAGTATTTGTAGCATTTACCTCACTATTACTACCTTATTTACTAGAATATATGGATTTTAGTCCTGTTATTATATTAATCTATGTGATTGTCCTGTTTACGATGTTGCAATTTGTCATTCATCAACACAAGCAGAAGTTGGCACTCTATATCGCAACCTTTTTCTCTGTGCTAGCGATCAGTATAGAAACATTTATGAATAATGACAATCAAGTTGTTTTTGCAATAGGTTTGCTTGTTGTGCTATCTATTTTTAACACGAGTTGGTGTCATTTATATAATGTAGCGTCTACATGGAAATATATTCATGTTAGTATGCAATTTAGCCTTGGTTTATTTAGTTTATTGCTCATGAATTTTATTATTACACCAATTGAATATGGTGAAGCACTGTTACTCGTAATAGTCAGTTTATTTGCAATTTTAGCGGGTTATGGCTATAAGCAAAAATGGCAGGAGGCATTTGATAGTGCCATAACACTCGCGTTTATTACACTATTTAATACGCTACTAGTTATGAATTTACCAGGGAAAGTGGATCACATATTGATCCCGTTCATCGTCTTTGCAGGTGTTATGATGAGTTTACGTTTACGAGCAAGTATCATGAAGGTTGTCGGCTCATTCTTATTTATGATTGTACTTGCCATAAACTTTAGTATTCATGATCCTGCACCATTTTTCAGCATAAATCATGCGAGTTTGGTGATGCCTGGAATTTATCTCCTGATTATTTATTTATATGCGAGACGTCCAAAAGAGACACTGACTGTATTTGAACAGATCATGAAGGATATGTATGTGATTGATATTTTAGCTTTAATAACAACTAGTTATTTCTTAGCTTATATCGGAAAGATTGATGTAACGTATTTTGCGGATGTTAGTAATATTCCGCATCTGATGTGTATAATAATCGCTTTATTATTTGTCGGATCGCTTCTAGTACCAATAAAATATAAAGGGCGTGCATTAACGCCAGCTCTTAGTGTATTTTTCCTTCTCTTTACACTAATGCTTGTAGCTATACCATACAATATGCAAGGTGTCGCGTGGTTAAATATAGTGACAAGAATTGTGTATATTGCGGTTATCGTAGCAATTATTGTCGATTTACTAAAGAAGGGGCGCATTTATCAAATCTATCAAGTGCAACTAGAAAAACTTTTGGACCCAATTGTAAGTGCAGGCGTTGTGCTTACGATGATAGCTGTTAAGGGGCTAATATTCCAGCTTGCATACAACGGGATACTTGATTGGAAGCTAAGCATTGTGTTCTCAACAATTACATTATTCCTTACAGCAAGCGTTGCGCTATGGCTTAGCTTAGGTCGTCATTTACGAGCATTACGCCTAACTGGTTTTATCATCTTAATTGTTGCTTTTGTAAAACTTATATTCTTCGATTTGTCGGCCCTCGATTTACTAATTAGAGCAATACTGTTTATGACGGTTGGTGGAATTGGGTTGCTACTGTCGGGGCGATTGTTGAAAAAATAATAGAGATCGTTTTAAAAAGCCTGTTAGAAGTATTTTCTAATAGGCTATTTTCATTATGATTGTGATTAAATCTTCAAATCTTAAATTGCTAGAAATATATTTTTTAAAAATTCTAAAAATATGACGTAAAGCGTGTGATGAAATCTGATATAATTAACTTTAGCATACTAGGAGAACAGGAAAAACAGGTAACGACGTTCTATTTTGAAGAATCACAATAATTTAAATGGCGCGCATACTTGAAATGTATGGGCGTCTATTGGTATAGGAGGACATAAAGATGGAAATGGCTTATACAATTATCGTTTTACTTTTTGGCTTCGTACTTGGCTCATTTTTTAATGTAGTGGGCTTACGAATACCAATAAAAGGGTCAATTCTCCGTCCACCTTCGCATTGTATTCATTGTAAGAGAAAGTTGACTGTGCTTGATTTGATACCTGTGTTGTCTTATGTGTTTTTAGGTGGGAAATGCCGTAGCTGTGGTCAAAAAATTTCTGGGATTTATCCACTGATGGAACTTATAACAGGCATATTATTTGCCTTGGCTTATTGGAAATTAGGCTTTAGTGCAGAATTCTTCGTAGCACTAGTATTGATTTCATTATTAGTAATTATTGTTGTATCGGATTTTGCGTATATGCTTATTCCTGATAAAATACTCCTATTCTTTTTACCATTACTAATTATTGGACGCTTGATATCGCCATTGTCTCCGTGGTGGGATAGTATAGTTGGTGCTGTAGTAGGATTTTGCATACTATATAGTATTGCTGCTTTATCAAAAGGTGGTATGGGAGGTGGCGATATTAAATTATTCTTTTTACTCGGTCTTGTACTCGGCACAATACATACACTTCTGACACTATTTGTATCAGCTGTGATTGGAATGATTGTTGGAATAGTGGTGTTAAAGGTCCGCGGGCAGGGAAGAAAAACGCCTATACCATTTGGACCATCTATTGCGCTAGCAGCTATCGTTGTCTATTTTTATGGAGACGCGTTGATGAATTGGTATTTTGAATGTTGGTAAGTCGTAAATCTTGTGGATCATGGAGGGGATAAAGTGAAACCAGTTATCGGTATAACGGCCTTTGTGGAAGATGATTTGTCTTCTAGATTAAATGCCGCCTACAGCAAAAGTGTCATTGAAGCTGGTGGAATTCCATTGATAATTCCGCTTGGCGTAGAAGAGGATGTAGCACAAATTTTATCGTTAACGGATGGATTATTATTATCGGGTGGCTATGATGTACATCCATTCCTCTTTGGTGCAGAACCTACGCCGAAATTAGGGAAAGTTCATCCAGAAAGGGATTCAGTGGAGCTTGCCTTAATTGAAGCGGCCTTTATTCGCCAAATGCCGATTTTTGGCATCTGCCGAGGGATGCAAATACTAAATGTCGCGCTAGGAGGTACGGTCTATCAGGATATTGATAGCGAATATCACAGTAGTAAATTATTAAAGCACAAACAACAAGCGGCTCGAGGCGTTGCTACACATTATGTTCATGTTACACCTGATACACTATTAAAAACGATTATTGAGGAAGCGCAAATTGCTGTCAATTCATTTCATCATCAGGCTGTAAATGTAGTTGCGGAAAAAATGAAAGTAGTAGCAAAATCAAGTGATGGTATCGTTGAAGCGGTAGTACACGAAGATTTACCATTTTGTCTGGGCGTACAGTGGCATCCTGAAGAGCTAGCCATTGTAGGAGATGAAAGATCGAAGAAATTGTTTACTGCATTTGTAAAGGCAAGTTTGAAATTCAAAGTAGAGGCATAAGACTTGATAACTTAAAACTGCTAGTTCGACGTTTCGATGCTTACAAGGAATCCATTCTAAAGTGGATTCTTTTTTTCTTTTAAGCAAAGTTATGCTCAAAAGAAAAAAGATGTCCGAAAAGTCTCCTTCGACATCTTCATTTAGTGCTAATACTAGCAACACGTTTTCGTATTTTGATTTTTTCAAAAAGGACTGGACTAAACGCGTGTACTCGTTCTCATCTTGCTTAATTCTCTAGCCTTAAATTAAGAAAAAGAGGTATATGCGAACATAATATCCTCTTTTTCTACTTTAATATTGAGATACTTTTAATGTACACGACGATAGAGACCAACAACTTGCCCCAAAATAGAAACTTGGTCTACGATAATCGGCTCCATTGTTGCGTTTTCAGGCTGTAAACGAAAATGGTTTTTTTCCTTGAAGAAACGCTTTACAGTTGCTTCATCCTCTTCAGTCATGGCTACGACAATATCACCATTATTAGCTGTTGCTCTTTGTTTAACTATGACTAAATCACCGTCTAAGATGCCAGCTTCAATCATTGATTCACCCATAATTTCTAGCATAAATAACTCATCTTCGCTTGTACCATAAATATCTGGAAGTGGGAAGTATTCATCGATATTTTCAATAGCAGTGATTGGAGAACCTGCTGTAACCTTCCCAACAAGTGGGACATGTACAACTTGTTGCTTTTGAATAGAATCCTCTGGCTCTAGGATTTCAATAGCGCGTGGTTTAGTTGGGTCTCGACGAATGAAGCCCTTTTGTTCTAAACGAGCTAAATGTCCATGAACTGTTGAGCTTGAAGCAAGTCCAACTGCTTCACCAATCTCACGTACAGATGGTGGATACCCCTTTGTGCGTACTTCTTCTTTGATGAACTCTAATATGGCTTCTTGTCTTTTCGAAACTTTTTTCATGATTGCTCACCTCTTTTTTTCTAATCATTCTACTTATTAGTAGTATAACAGAATGCGAACACTTAAGCAAACATAGGTTCGAAAAGTGTTTGACAAAAACGTTTGTTCGCATTATTATAAGAACATACATTCCGAACAAACATTCTAAAAGGGGTTATGATGATGAACTGGTTAAAGAAAAATCCACACATTACTACTTTATTAGGGGCATGTCTACTATTTGCAGCATACCTTTTTATAACAGATCCAGGCGATGTTACTTACGCTGAAATTGAAATCGAACATGGTGATAGTTTATGGTCGTTAGCTGAACAATACTCTGGTAAAATGAAAACGGATGATTGGATTAAGCTTGTGAAAGTAGAAAATGAATTATCGAACGTTGATATTATTGCAGGTAAATCCCTAGTGATTCCAGTAGTGGGTGACCAGTCCATGCCCATAAATTCAATTGAAATTGCGAGAAATGAACAATGATAAATAAACAACAATCGGCTGTTGTCTATTGCCGTGTAAGTACAGAAAAAGAGACACAAAGTTCCTCGCTTGAGCGTCAACAGGAGGAGTTGATGCGCTATGCTAAAGAGCAGGGCTACGAAGTGAAGCACGTTTTTATGGATAAGCATAGTGGCTATGATGTGGAACGTGAGGGCTTACTTGAAATGCTCGACTTTATTAAGGAAAAAGAAGTTAAAGCATTATTTGTACAGGATGAAACACGTTTAGGACGTGGAAATGCTAGAATGGCAGTATTGCATTTATTACAAAAAACTGAAACGGATGTTTTTTCTATGCGAGACGAAGGCCCTGTACAATTAAATGAAATGGATACGATGCTACTAGAGATTTTAGCGATCGTAGAGGAGTACCAGCGCAGAATCCATAATGCTAAAATACGTCGTGGTATGCGTCGTGCCGTTGAAAATGGCTATCGTCCTGAAAACAATTTATCTAATCGGGGAAATCCTAATGGTCAAGAACGTAAGGATGTGCCTGTAGAAGAGATTATCAAGCTACGTAATCGAGGCTTCACCTTTGATGAAATCGCCATGACACTAAAAGGTCTAGGTTTTGATGTAAGTAAAGCTACTGTACATCGGAGATATAGGGAACATCAAGAAAGTCTGACGGGTAAATAAAATGAAACTTCAATCATTAGGAGTTTCGTCATCCTGCTGATAGGAAGCTTCATCTTATGGCGACGCTAGGGGACCAACGTTTTGTTGGCCCAATAACGGTCAGTTAATCGTACTGACCGTTATTTCGGGTAAAATTGCACTACTAGTCTTTTCTTAATTAATACAAACTCTCAATAATAACGTTGTCTGGTAGTTTAAATGGATTTTCTTTATTTATTCTGTCATAAAACATGATACCATTTAAATGATCTATTTCGTGTTGCATTAAGATGGAACCGTATCCATTGAAATGATAAATGGCTTCTTGCCCGTGTATGTCATATGCTTTAACTTTAATTCTTTCATATCTTGGAACAAAGCCATTAACTTTTCTATTGACCGAAAGACAACCTTCCCCCTCAGGTAAATAAATCATGTTTAAAGAGTGACTAACGATTTTTGGGTTAATTAACATATATTCATGATGTTTATCTCCATCTTTATAAAGTGCAGTAAACATTCGTTTATTCAGACCAATTTGATTGGCAGATAAGCCAACTCCTGAACGTAATTTATATTTTTTTGAAATATCCGGATCTTGGCTATTTTTTAAATACTTAAGCATACAAATTAATGTATCTTGATCTTCTTTTGAAACAGGTAACGTAACCTCATTCGTATTTTTTCGTAATATCGCGGCACTCTCCTTTACAAAATCTTTCATTGTTATCATATACTCAAGATGGAATTTACTCATATATAAACACCTCATCAACTTTTCTATTTAGAGCTTTAGCAATTTTAAATGCTAATTCAAGCGTTGGGTCATACTTATCGTTTTCAATACAATTAATAGTTTGTCTGACAACTCCACATTCCCTTGCAAGGGCTTCTTGCGTCATTCCTAATTTTTTTCTTAATGCTTTTATTATATTCTTCAGACTTATACCTCCTTTTGTCTAAAGTTTTGGTTAATTTATTTTATTAAAATTGATATAAAACGTCCAATGTATTGGACATTTTGAGTTATAAAAAAGAAGTAGCTCTTGACTACTTCTCACTATTTTTATTTCAACTAATAGTGTTTCCTACGATCTATTAACAAAAGTAAAAAGAATTGGTTATGCCCATTCTTCATCTAATACAGCATAATAATATTCATCCCACCACTCATCTCCGTGGGGAATACATTTTTTAAAATAACCTTCGCGTCTCATGCCGATTTTCTCCATCACTCGATACGATGGGATATTTTCTGGCTGGCATGTTGCAATAATTCTATGAAGTTTCATTTCTTTGAATCCATAGTCCAGTACAGCTCTTGCGGCTTCAGAGGCGTATCCATTATTGTAATAGTTCGGATTCAATACCCAACCAATTTCATACGTATGGTCACCAAAACATTGATGGAAAACCATATGACCAATAACAATATTTTCATTTAGTAAAATAACAGGAAAGTGTTTTGCTTTGTCACCGCTATTTTCTGAAACAAACTTTCTGGCTTCCTCTTCATTAAAAACGCCCTCTGGAATATAATTCATCACATTTGGATTTGAAGTATATTCATAGACAGCTTGCCAATCTTGAACCTCAAATTCTCTTATTAATAGTCTTTTCGTTTTGATAAACATTTCATTTTTCCCCCAAGCATAATGGATCTTTTTGTACCCCATAAATTAGTTTACACTTCTAACTTCACAAAGTCATGCATGAAGTGGCATTTATTGTAAACATTGAAGGTCACTAAAAAGGTTGGTATAACTGCATTTTAAGGGAATCCATGCTATACTTTGCATACCATATTCATTAAGATATGTATTGAAAGGTGTGTAACTATGTTATCAAAAGAAAAAATTAACCGAATCAATGAACTTTCTGCCAAGGCTAAAAGTGGACAATTAACAGAGTCAGAAGCTAAGGAACAAACAGCGCTTCGCAAGGAGTATCTAGATACATTTAGAGCAACGATGCGTGATACAATTGAAAATGTAAAAGTGGTAGATCCAGAAGGTAATGATGTAACACCAGAGAAGGTAAAACAAGCGAAAAAAAATAAATTTCTAAATTAATGTGTCACATATTTCTATAAAGTATGTTATAAAACGTAAATAGTATAACAAAAACATTGTTTTCTGAAGCAATGTTGACTAAACTGTAAAAGAACAATATATAGGACGAGAAAGGATGTCACAACATAATGACTCAACATGCGGATCAACTAGCGATTAATGCTATCCGAACTTTGTCAATCGATGCAATTGAAAAAGCAAACTCAGGTCACCCAGGTTTACCGATGGGGGCAGCGCCAATGGCTTATACGCTTTGGACAAAACAACTTCGCCATAATCCGGCAAATCCAAAATGGTATAACCGCGATCGTTTTGTACTTTCTGCAGGTCATGGCTCTATGCTTCTATATAGCCTACTTCATCTTGGTGGCTACGGCTTACCAATGGAAGAAATTCAAAACTTCCGTCAATGGGATTCATTAACTCCAGGACATCCTGAATATGGTCATACTGTTGGGGTAGAGGCAACAACAGGTCCTCTAGGTCAAGGTATTGCTATGACAGTTGGTATGGCAATGGCTGAACGTCATTTAGCAGCTACTTATAATAAACCAGGTCATGACATCGTTGATCACTATACATTCGCACTTTGTGGCGATGGCGACTTAATGGAAGGTGTAGCAGCTGAGGCTATCTCTTTAGCAGGTCACTTAAAGCTTGAAAAATTAATCGTGCTTTACGATTCTAATGATATTTCTTTAGATGGTGACTTAGAAAAGTCATTCTCAGAAAACGTGCAAAAACGTTTTGAATCTTATGGCTGGAACTATTTAAAAGTTGCTGATGGTACTGATGTTGAAGCGATTAACACAGCTATCGAGGAAGCTAAAAAATCAACTGGCAAGCCAACACTGATCGAAGTAAAAACTGTCATTGGTTTCGGTTCACCTAACAAATCAGGTAAAGCAGATTCTCACGGTGCACCATTAGGTAAAGATGAGACTGTATTAACAAAAGCAACATATGAATGGGCACATGAACCATTCCAAATTCCAACTGAAGTATATGATACATTTACTGCAGCTGCAGAGCTTCAGGGGGCACAACCAGAAGAAGCTTGGAATGCTAAATTTGAAGCATATAAGCAAGAGTTCCCAGAATTAGCAGCACAATTTGAAAAAGCAATGAATGGTCAATTACCAGAGGATTTCGCTTCAGAATTACCAGTATATGAAGCAGGTAAATCAGTAGCTACTCGTTCTTCTTCAGGAGAGGCAATCAATGCAATTGCGAAGAAAACACCATCATTCTTCGGTGGTTCAGCTGACCTTGCTGGCTCAAATAAAACAACAATGAAAGGCGCTGGAGATTTCTCTGCAGACGATTATGCTGGCCGTAATATTTGGTTCGGTGTACGTGAATTTGCAATGGGTGCAGCTATGAACGGTATGGCACTTCATGGTGGTCTTAATGTATTCGGTGGTACATTCTTCGTATTCTCTGACTACGTTCGTCCAGCAATACGTCTTTCTGCATTAATGGGTCTTCCTGTTACTTATGTATTTACACATGACTCAATTGCTGTAGGGGAAGATGGTCCAACACATGAACCAATCGAACACCTTGCATCTTTACGCGCAATGCCAAATTTATCTGTTGTTCGCCCAGCTGATGCAAATGAATCAGCAGTTGCATGGGAACTAGCAGTAGCATCAGAAAAAACACCAACAGTTTTAGTATTATCTCGTCAAAACTTACCTGTGCTTGACGCATCGATTGATACAGTACGTGAAGGTGTTACTAAAGGTGCTTATACAGTGTCTCCTGCTACAAAAGAAGTGGCAGATGCCATTTTAATTGCAACAGGCTCTGAGGTTTCACTTGCAGTGGAAGCACAAAAAGCATTAAAAGCAGAAGGTATGGATGTGGCAGTAGTTTCAATGCCTTCTATGGATCGCTTCGAAAAACAAGATGCAGCATACAAAGAATCTGTTCTTCCAAAAGCTGTAACAAAACGTCTTGCAATCGAAATGGGCGCATCATTCGGCTGGCATAAATACACTGGTTTCGAAGGAGACGTTCTTGCAATCGACAAGTTCGGCGCTTCTGCACCAGGTGAATTGGTAATGGAAAAATACGGATTCACAGTAGACAATGTTGTAGCGAAGGTAAAAGCACTATAATTTATAAAATACCGCAATACTCAGTAGGTTAAATCTCCTCTGAGTACTGCGGTATTTTTTCATGTTTAGAGGACTTCACTAAAGAAATCCAAACAGCTGCACAATGAATGAGAAGCATAACGACAAAACAGTAAAAGCCCTTGTTACTTCCTCCTAAATTTAGCTCATCAACAATAATGCCACTAAACCAAAGGAGCTGACCTGTGACAATTACTGAGAGGCTTGCAAAAAGTAAACAAAACCAAATAGATACTTTTTTTATAATGACAATAATGAGTAGTAAAACAGCAAAAAGTAGGGTAGCTTCAAAAATCGGGTCAAGAAGTGAAAACGCATTTTCATCTACGAAATGCTTATAAGTAAATCGAGTATCCACACAATCCCTCCTTAAAAATAATCCGCAACTTTTAGTGATCAGCCAAAATAATAACGTTTTTGGTAATAAAAGGTTTCTTTGGTTAAAAAATATCTAGTATTAATTTCCATTTGATTTACAATGAAAAGAGTAAGCATCGTACTAGAAATGTTGAGGGGGATTTAAATGAATCCACAAGCTATACTTACACAAGTAAAGAAAACGTTCTCAAAATTAGATTGTACAGGTGGCGGGGTTATTATTATTAAGCATGGTCAAACTGTACTAGAAGAATATTTTGGTGAGCAAGGACAACGAAAAGGAGCAAAAAAGGTTGGGCCACATACTCTTTTTCATCTTGCTTCTGTTCGTAAAGCTTACGTTGGTTTTGCTGTAGCATATGCGATTTATCACAACTACATTGCCTCGATAGATGATAAACTAAGTGATTATTTAGGGAATGAAGAGATTTTTAGAGACGTTTCAATTAGACATCTACTAACACATACACAAGGTTTACATTGGCAAAATGAAAAAATAATTAAGGAATATAAAGCAGGTTATAACTGGGCATATCGAGATATCAATGTAGAACTACTTGCCAAAGTCATTTTTAAAGTTACTGGAAAAACTATTGCAGAAATTGTGGATGAGCAAGTGTTTCAGACATTGTCTTTTACTGAAACAAATTGGTTCAGTGAAAAAAATGGACAGCATATAGAAGTAAAACATAATGATAGTCCATTTTGGTATGAAAGTGATATGTGCGATGGCAGCAAAATGAATATGTATAGTTCATTAAGAGAGCTAGCTAAATGGGGGCAAGTTCATCTGGCTAAAGGGAAAATTAATGGAAATCAAATTATACCTAAGGAAATCATACAGCTATTAACGACAATTCAATCTCCAAATTCTAAACCACAGAACTTTCCAACAAATGGATTTTTTCTGATTTGTTCAGCCTCAACAGAGGGAGGGGATTACAGAGTTAAGCCCGATATTACCTCAAGGAAGTTTTCAATTACTTGGTTATACAAGCGTAGCATTACTGGTAATTCCAAAAGAAAATATTGTGGCAGTTCGAGGATTTAATAGCTTTGGTTCACCAGATAGGTTTGATTACATCAAAGATATTCATGATTTTGGTTCAACAGTATATCAATCAATTTGATAAAGTAATTTTTTATAAGGAGAGCTTGTGATGAAGAAATATAGAGTTGTTTTATTTGATTTAGATGGAACATTATCTGATCCGAAGATAGGGATAACGAAATCAGTTCAATACGCATTACAAAAGGCAGGTATCGAAGTAAGTAATTTAGATGTACTTGAAAGCTTTATCGGACCGCCATTACAAGTATCTTTTCATGAAATTTATGGATTTAATGATGCGCAAATTGAGCAAGCTATTAGCAATTACCGGGAGCGATTCAAGGAAAGAGGGATGTTTGAGAATAAACTGTACGAAAATATTCCAGCTTTGTTAGCCGATTTAAAGCAACAGGGATATATATTAGCAATTGCTACATCAAAGCCAACTTTATTTGCCGAACAAATTTTAAAATATTTCAACCTTGAACATTTTTTTGACCTTGTCGCAGGTAGCAATCTTGATGGTACACGATCCGCCAAAGGAGAAATTATCGCATTTGTACGCGACCATTTTAATGAAGTGGATAACAATCAATTTATGATGATTGGAGATCGTAAATACGATATTGTTGGGGCACATGAAAATCAAATTGATTCTATCGGTGTTACTTATGGCTATGGCTCACTTGAAGAATTAACGGATGCACAAGCAACATACATAGTTAACAGTGTAAATGAGATTAAAGAACTTCTTGGTTAATAGATAGTCAGAAACTGCATTGGTAGAAATGCAGTTTCGTATTTTTTTTTGGAAAACAGACGGAATCGCTGATAACCCAGGTAGAATCGCTGATAAA
>Ga0213828_1002675_pt1 | contig 12590 bp, 10 predicted proteins | sample MC6MC0897MG_FD_180664 | JGI IMG/M metagenome (GOLD analysis project Ga0213828, IMG submission 180664) | Enriched soil aggregate microbial communities from Iowa State University, Ames, United States - MC6-MC0897-MG | ecosystem: Environmental > Terrestrial > Soil > Unclassified | place: USA: Iowa...
TTTAACAGGCTCAGAGAATTGTGCTGCTCTGTCCGACTTGTGACGTACCACGCGATTCAAATTTGCCGGTTTTGTTACTTTCGCGGAGGATGCGCGGTGATTTTGCGGCTAATGTTCTCATTCGTGACACAAAATAACGTTTTGATAACCGTTGTCATTTGGTCATTGAACGGCGCAACGGCATAATGCCCCGCCCACATCATTGCAGAGTCTAGGGAGCTAGCTTGTCTACGCCTGTCGAACCCTTGCGTTTGCTGCTACTGGCCGAAGAGCCAGCGTGGACAGCGTTATTGCGCGAGTGTCTGGCTCCGATGGGGAGCGCGGCGGTGCTGATCAGCGCGCCGAGCTGGGAGTCGGTCAGCAGTTTGTTCGAAGACAACCGCAATGCGGTGTTGTTGACCCTTCCGGCATTGCAACCGGCACCGGGCCGTTGCAGCCTGCCGACGGTATTGCTGCTGGAACATGAGCCGGACACCGCGCCGGTTGGCGTCAGCGACTGGCTGGTGTTCGACGCCCTCGACGCCGGCATGCTGCGCCGTTGTCTGCGCCATGTGCGCGAACGCGGCGTTCTCGAAAACACCCTGCAACGCCTCGCCGAACAGGATCCGTTGACCGGCATCGCCAATCGCCAGGGTTTTCAGACCTTGCTCGCCGCGCGCCTCGCGGAAAACGACGGTCGCGGCCTGGCTCTTGGGCATCTCGATCTCGATAACTTCCGCCACGCCAACGACGCCCTCGGTCATCAGGCCGGCGATCGCTTGATCCTGCAAGTGGTCGCGCGGCTGAAAAGTCAGCTCGAGGCGGGTGATCAACTGGCGCGCCTCGGCAGCGATGAATTCGCTTTGCTGATCGACACCCGCCGTGCGCCGCAGCGCGCCGAGTGGATGGCCGAACGCATCACCGAAGCGCTCGCCGAACCGTATTGGGTCGATGGCGAAAGCCTGCTGATCGGCTCCAGCCTCGGCATCGCCCACGCTCGCGCGCAGGGCGGCGCCGATCCGCTGATGTGGCATGCGCACATCGCCATGCAGCAGGCGAAGAGTACGCAGGGCTGCACCTTTCATATCTTCAACGAACGCATCAACCGCAATGCGCGGAGCATGGCTGATCTGGAAAGCGAGCTGCGCCGGGCTTTGCGCCGCGATGAGCTGGAGCTGCATTACCAGCCCCGTCTGAACATGCAGGATGGCCAGATTGTCGGCCTCGAAGCGTTGGTACGTTGGCGTCACAGCGAGCGCGGCCTGCTGCCGCCGAGCGAGTTCGTGCCACTGGCCGAGCAGAGCGGCTTGATTGTGCCGTTGGGTTACTGGGTGATTTCCCGGGCGCTGCGCGATATGCAGGCGCTGCGCGAACGCGGATTGCCGGCGCTGCACATGGCGATCAACCTGTCGTTCCGCCAGTTTCAGGACAGTCAGCTGTTACCGACATTGAGCCGCTTGATCGCCGAACGCGGCGTCGAGGCGCAATGGCTGGAGTTCGAACTGACCGAAACCGCGGTGATGCGCCGCAGCGATCTGGTCAAGCAGACCATGGACGCCCTCGGCCGCCTCGGTGTGCGTTTCTCGCTGGATGACTTCGGCACCGGGTTTTCGTCGTTCGTGCACCTCAACAGCCTGCCGATCACCTTGCTGAAGATCGACAAAAGCTTTGTCGGCGGCATGGAGCAGCGTGAGGAGAACCGCAAACTGGTGCATGCGATGATCAATCTCGCGCACAACCTGCATCTGGAAGTGGTGGCGGAAGGGGTCGAGACGCCGGAGCAACTCGAGCTGCTGCGCGGGTTTGGCTGCGATCAGGTGCAGGGATATCTGATCAGCCGGCCGTTGCCGTTGGCGGAGTTGGTTGAGTACCTGACTTACGGCTCAAGCCAACAGTCAGCCCTCGAAATCGTAAGCTGAGCACATAACCCTGTGGGAGCGAGCTTGCTCGCGAAGGCTGCGACACATTCAATATACATATGTCAGGTACACCGCTTTCGCGAGCAAGCTCGCTCCCACAGGGGAACTTCATTCAGGCTGAGGGACGTTGAAGCCCCGAGATTGCGGCTCCAGCCGAATCATCCGCTTCATCTTCCATTCAAACGCCAGCGTCAAACTCACCGCCGCACACGCCAACCCCAACGCCAGGCCCCACCAGACGCCTGTCGGCCCCCAGTTGAGGTGGAACGCCATCCACCACGCCGCCGGCGCACCGATCAGCCAATAGCAGGCGAGCCCGACCAGAAACGTGGTTTTCGCATCCTTGAGGCCACGAATGCAGCCCATGGCAATCGTCTGCGTGCCGTCGAACAACTCGAACCACGCCGCCACGGCCAGCAGGCTCACGGCCAAGCGGATCACCTCGGCAAACGCCGGATCGTTATGGTCGAGGAACAAGCCGACCAACTGATTCGGCAACAGCCAGAACACCATGGCAAACGCCAGCATCACCACCGCGCCGAACGCGATGCCGACCCGGCCCGACATGCGTGCATCCAGCAACTGACCGGCGCCGTAATGCTGGCCGATACGCATGGTGATCGCATACGACATACCGGCTGGCACCATGAACGCTACCGAAACGATCTGCAGGGCAATCTGGTGCGCGCCCATTTGCGTGCTGCCCATGGTGCCCATACACAGCGCTGCAAAGGCAAACAGCCCGACTTCCACCGCGTAGGTGCCGCCAATCGGCAGGCCGAGGCGCCACAGTTCCTTCAGGTATTGCCGATTGGGCCGCGACAGGCCCGCGCGCAACGGATAAGCGTCGTAGGCTGGATGCCGGCGAATATGCCAAGCCAGCACCAGCGCCATGCAGTTGGCGACAATCGCTGTGACCAGCCCGATCCCCATCAACCCCAGTTTCGGCAGGCCGAACATGCCGGTAATCAGCGCGTAATTGAGCAGAAAGTTAGCCACTGTGCCGCCGAGGCTGATGACCATCACCGGTGTCGCCCGGCCAATTGCGCTGGTGAAGCCGCGCAGGGCCATGAAGCTCAGGTAGCCGGGCAGGGCGAAGGGCAGGGCGATCAGGAATTGCCCGGCAGCGTTGACGTTGGTTTCGGTCTGGCCGAACAGCAGCAACACCGGTTTCAGATTCCACAGCAATAATCCGGCACCCAGCGCCATTAGCCACGCCAGCCACAACCCTGCTTGGGTCAGGCGTGCAGCGCCCAGAATGTCGCCTGCGCCCTGACGGATCGCCACCAGCGTGCCGACGGCTGCGATCACGCCGATGCAGAAGATCGACACGAACGAATAGCTCGCCGCGCCCAGACCGCCGCCGGCCAGTGCTTCGGGGCTGATGCGCGCCATCATCAGGGTGTCGGTCAGCACCATCAACATGTGCGCCAACTGTGAAGCAATCAACGGCCCGGACAGCCGCAGAATGGCCCAGAGTTCGGTACGCACAGGATGCTGCATGGTCATCACCACTCGATTTTCAGAGGGAACAGGAGATCGAGGATTCTCGGCGCTTGGCAGGCTTTGCACAAAGGGATAAAAAGGATGGGTGGCATGATTAAAACTCATCTTGAGCAAATTCTTTCACGTCGGCTGCATCCCGCTGTAGGAGCTTTCTGCATGTCTCGTCGTCTTCCTCCCTTGTATGCCCTGCGCGCATTTGAAGCGGCGGCGCGACACAGTTCGTTCACCCGGGCTGCCGAGGAACTGTCGATTACCCAAAGTGCAGTGAGTCGGCATATTCGCACCCTGGAAGATCACTTCGCCTGTCGGCTGTTTCATCGCAGCGGGCGCAATCTGCAGCTGACCGAAGCGGCGCGGTTACTGTTGCCGGGAATCCGCGAAGGGTTTGGGGCACTTGAGCGGGCCTGTAATACCTTGCGCGCCGAGGACGACATCTTGCGCATGAAGGCCCCGTCAACCCTGACCATGCGCTGGCTGTTGGCGCGGCTCAGTCGCTTCCGCCATTTGCAACCGGGCAACGAAGTGCAACTGACCAGTGCCTGGATGGATGTGGATTCGGTGGACTTCAACGATGAGCCGTTCGACTGCGCAGTGCTGTTGAGTGACGGGCATTTTCCACCGGACTGGGAGGCCAGCCTGCTGTTTCCTGAAGAGCTTATTCCGGTGGGGGCGCCGAACCTGCTGAATGATCAACCGTGGGATCTGGCTCGGCTGGCCTGCACCGAATTACTTCACCCGACGCCGGATCGTCGCGATTGGCGCAGTTGGCTGGAACATATGGGGTTGTCTGAGCAGGTGTCACTCAAAGGCGGGCAGGTGTTCGATACGCTGGAGTTGGGCATGATCGCGGCGGCTCGCGGTTACGGGGTGTCGATGGGCGATCTGCTGATGGTCGCCGAAGATGTGGCGCAAGGACGACTGAGCCTGCCATGGCCGACGGCCGTCGCCAGCGGACTGAATTATTACCTGGTGTGGCCAAAGACTCGTCCGGGCGGTGAACGTTTGCGCCGCCTCAGCGACTTCCTGCAAGGCGAAGTCCACGCCATGGAGCTGCCGGCGGTTGAGCGCTTGAGCTGAAACGTTCGAGCCGCCACAATGGCGGCCTTGCGCCATACCCACGTTGCGCGCTCAAGTATTCGGTTTTGCCGCCGACTATGAGCAAGTGGAACCGTCGTGCCGGTCTCCACGATTCACCCCCACTATTAGAAAATTATCCGAGTCGAGATCAAGGAGGATCCCGTGGCTCGGCCAGGAGCTGTCCATGTCTCAACCTCGCGCTCGGATCGCCTCGCAGCTGGGCCTCGCGCTCGCTGTGATACTGGCGATAGTTATCAGTGGCAGTACGGTGTTCGCCCTGCGTTCGCTGGATTCGGCCAACCTCGCCACCCGTGAAGAGCATCTGGCCAGTGAGGCGCGGCTGCTGGCCGACCAACTGAGCACCTTTCACGGCACGCTGCGTGAAAGCACCCAGCGCCTGAGCGGGCTGTTCGAGAAACGCTTCAGCGCGGGTCTGAGCATTCACCCGAGTGAACCGGTGACAGTCGCCGGCACCCAGACCCCGGGCTTGCACCTTGGCAGCGAAGTCTTGAACAACAACTTCAAGGAAGTCGACGAGTTCAAGCAGATGACCGCCGGCGTCGCCACGCTGTTCGTGCGCAGCGGCGAAGACTTCGTACGGGTCAGCACCTCGCTGACCAAGCAGGACGGCACGCGCGCCATCGGCACCTTGCTCGACCACGCGCACCCGGCCTACGCGAAGCTGATGGCAGGACAAAGCTACGTCGGTCGTGCCTTGTTGTTCGAGCGCTCCTACATGACCCAATACACCCCGGTGCGCGATGGCAGCGGCAAGGTGATTGCGGTGCTGTTCGTTGGTTTCGATTACACCGACGCGCAGAACGCTCAGTTCGATAACCTCAAGCGTTTCCGCATCGGTCAGACCGGCTCGCTGGCGCTGCTCGACGAGCAGAGCAAATGGCTGGTCGCGCCAGCCGGTGTGCAGGCGCTGGATCAGTCGATTCCAGTGATCACTGGTCTGGCCAAGACGCCGGGCAAAGGTCAGTTCTGGGCTGACAAATCCGAGGATTTCTACAGCGTTGCCGTACCGTTCGACGGCGGGCCGTGGTCGGTGGTGGCGAGCATGCCGAAAGCCGAAATCCGTGCAGTGACCTGGAGCGTCGGTACGCAACTGGCGATCGGCAGTCTGTTGGCGATGCTGTTGGCGGTCGGTTCTGTGGTCTGGCTGCTGCGCAGCAAACTGGCGCCACTGAGTGATCTGGTGCGTCAGGCCGAAGCTTTGGGTGCTGGCGATCTGAGCGTGCGTCTGAACGTATCGAGCAATGACGAAATCGGTCAGTTGTCCCGCGCGTTCAACCAGATGAGCCAGGCGCTGTCGACCATGGTCGAGCATATCCGCCGCTCTTCGGAAGAGGTCAACAGCCGTGCCCAGGCCCTGTCCGGTTTGTCCGGCGGTGCCTATGAAGGCATGGAGCAGCAGTCCGGCGAAATCACTAGCATGGCGGGTGCGGTGGAAGAGTTCAGCGCGACCTCGCTGAACATTGCCGACAACATGGGCGCAACCCAGCGTCTGGCACAGGAAAATGCCCAGCAAACCCAGATTGGCCGCAGCTCGATGGAAGAAGCGTCGTCCTCGCTGGAGCAAATCGCTGGCGCCCTGAACAGCACCGCCACCGTGATCAACACCCTCGGTCAGCGTTCGCAGGAAATCGGCGGAATCGTTGGCGTGATTACTTCGATTGCTGAACAGACCAATTTGCTTGCGCTCAACGCTGCAATCGAGGCGGCCCGCGCCGGCGAACAAGGTCGCGGCTTTGCCGTGGTAGCTGATGAAGTGCGCAGCCTGGCCTCGCGTACTCGTCAGGCGACGGATGAAATTTCCAGCATGATTCACAGCATCCAGCAGGAAACCGGCAACGCGATCAGCACCATGGAGCAGGGCAATGTGCTGATGCAGGAAGGCTTGTCGCGCAACGCCAATGTCGCCTCGGCGCTGGCTCGCATCGATGAGCAGAGCCGTTCGGCGGGGCAGCAGTTTGCCGCGATTACCACGGCGACTCAGGAGCAGAGCAGCACCGCGACGTTGTTGAGCAGCAATTTGCAGAGTATTGCGTTGGCCAACAGTGAGCAGCGTGAGGTTGTGTCGAACCTGGCTGTTACGGCTAAAGAGCTGGAGAAACTGGCGGCGGATTTGCGTTCCGAGGTTGATCGCTTCCGTTGATGGATAGCTGAAATCGCTATCGCGAGCAGGCTCACTCCTACAGGTGTATCGGTTGGTCGCAATGTTTGTGATCACTGAAGATCCCTGTAGGAGTGAGCCTGCTCGCGATCGCCTCACTGCCAATCTTGGATAAAACACTCGAACTCTTGATCTTTCATACTTGCTGAAACGTTTCCGCAGCGCTATAAAAATGGCACAACTCCAATAAAGGCTGCTGCCATGACCCCGCTCAAACTCGCCGTCGCCCTCGGCGCTTTCACTGCTGCTTCCCACGCCATGGCCTGGGATTACGTCCTTCTCGATACCAACAAGCCCGCGCAAAACTGGAGCATCACCAGTGAACAGCTCGGGGTGAAAACCGACAAACCCTTCTCCGTAAGCCTGCGTACGTTGCACGGTGGGCGGCAGGAAGGCGTCAGCATTGTTGATATCGATAACGGCACGATGAAACTCTCGGTGGTGCCAACCCGAGGCATGAATGTCTTGCAAGCCTCTGTCGGCAATGTGCGCATGGGGTGGGATTCGCCGGTCAAGGACGTGGTCAACCCGTCCTTTATCGAGCTCAACGGACGCGGTGGGCTGGGTTGGCTGGAAGGCTTCAATGAGCTGGTCGCCCGCTGCGGTTACGAATGGGTCGGCCATCCCGGCATGGACAATGGCGAACTGCTGACCCTGCACGGACGCGCCGCCAACATTCCGGCCAGTACCGTCACGCTGCACATCGACGAAAAGCCACCGTACGCCATCAGTCTGCGCGGCGAACTGAAAGAGCAGGCTTTCAAGAAAGTCGACTTCTCGGTGGTCACGGAACTGGTCACCGAGCCTGGCAGCGTGCGCTTCGCACTCAACGATACGCTGACCAACAACGGCGATTATCCGAAGGAATACCAGGCGCTGTATCACAGCAATTTCAGCACGCCGTTCCTCGAGCAGGGCGCACGTTTTGCTGCACCGGTTAAACAGGTCTCGCCGTTCAACGACAAGGCCAAGGGCGATCTGGCTGACTGGCAGACTTATCGCGCGCCGACCAAGGACTACGACGAAACCGTCTACAACGTCGTGCCTTACGCCGACGCCAAAGGCGAAACCCTGACTGTTCTGCATAACAAGGCCGGCAGCCTCGGTGTTTCTGTTGGCTTCAATACCCAGCAGTTGCCGGTGTTTTCCCTGTGGAAAAACACTGACACCCGAGGGCAGGGCTATGTCACGGGGCTGGAACCGGGCACCAGTTTTTCTTACAACCGCCGCTATCAGCGTCCGCTGAATCTGGTGCCGACCATTGCACCGAAAGAACACAAACAGTTCCAGATCAGCTACAGCCTGCTCGCGGACAAAGGTGCTGTGGATAAGGCCTTGAAGCGTGTGACCGAGATTCAGGCGGGGCGCGACACCGAAGTGCGGCAGACGCCGCTGGTTGATCTGACCGAGCATTAAGGCGTCGCCGGCCGATATTGCAGCGCCTCGGCCAAGTGTTCGCGTTTGATTGCATCGACTTGCTCAAGGTCTGCCAGAGTGCGGGCGACCTTGAGTAGCCGGTGTGCTGAGCGCAGCGATAACGTCAGCCGTTCACACGCTGATTCCAGCCATTTCTCATCGGCTGTGGATAACTTGCAGTGTTTTTTCAGTCCTGGCAGATCGAGAAACGCGTTGGCGCAGCCTTGACGCTTTTGCTGTTGCTCGCGTGCCTCGGCCACCAATGCTGCGGCGCTGGCGCTGTCTTCTCCCGGCTTTACCTGCGGGTTCAACGCCGTCGCTTCTCGCGCCACTGTCAGGTGCAAGTCGATCCGATCCAGCAACGGTCCCGACAGCTTGTTGCGATAGCGCTGCACCATGTCCGGCGTGCACGAACACTTGCCGCTCGGCTCGCCAAGATATCCACAGGGACAGGGATTCATCGCCGCCACCAGTTGAAAGCGTGCCGGAAAGCGCACGCGATCCTTGGCACGGGCAATCACGATATGCCCGGACTCCAGCGGCTCGCGCAGCACCTCCAGCACCTTGCGATCAAACTCCGGCAACTCATCGAGAAACAGCACGCCGTGGTGGGCGAGGGTAATCTCGCCGGGTTGCGGTTTTGAGCTGCCCCCGACCAGTGCCGGGCCGGATGCGGAATGGTGCGGCTGGCGAAACGGCCGCTGTGGCCAATGGATCAACGGCACGCCGCTGGCGACAGATTGAATCGCCGCAACCTCCAGCGCTTCACTCTCGGCCAGCGGCGGCAACAGTCCCGGTAATCGGCTGGCCAGCAATGTCTTACCCGTTCCCGGCGGCCCACTGAACAGCAGGTTATGGGCACCCGCAGCAGCAATCAGCAATGCCCGTTTCGCCGCCACTTGCCCCTGCACTTCATTCAAGTCGGGATAAGGTTTGCTGGCATGCATCAACCCGTCTGATACATAGGGCTCAACCGGTGTATGCCCATTGAAATGTGCCACCGCCTCCAGCAGATGATCCACCGCAAACACCTTCAGTCCAGAGGCCAGACACGCCTCCTCGGCATTCGCCCGCGGCACCACCAGCGCACGACCCGCCTTGCGCGCGGCCAACGCTGCCGGCAACACGCCACGCACCGCTCGTACTGCGCCGGACAACGCCAACTCACCCAGACATTCCACATCATCCAGCGTCAGACATGGCACCTGCACACTCGCCGACAGAATCCCCAAAGCAATTGCCAGATCAAACCGCCCGCCATCCTTGGGCAGATCCGCCGGCGCCAGATTCAAGGTGATCCGCCGCGCCGGAAACTGCAGCCCGGAATTGATGATCGCGCTGCGCACCCGATCCTTGCTCTCCTTCACAGCCGCCTCGGGCAGGCCGACCATGGTCAGCGACGGCAGACCGTTGGCCAGATGGACTTCGACGGTGACAGCGGGGGCTTCCACGCCAATCTGGGCGCGACTGTGGACGATGGAGAGGGACATGGTCGTTCCTTGAGCTGTATCGGGGGGGCCGCTTCCTGCGGGTTTTTGAAGGGTAGTTGAGCCGGGTTTCAGTGCTGAAATAGAGGTTTACAAGACGTATCAAGACCCGATGGGCTGTCACTGCTTGCCTGAATTGGAGCGTTGACTCTCGCCCGGCATTGACGGATCATCCCGTTCGAGGACTGCAACTGCGCATTCGTCGGGACTGGGCACCAGCAAAAGCTCCCCCGCATTTTTGGCAGCAGAGAAAGCTGGTTTCTCTGAAGTAGTGACGACGGGCTAGCCTGTCGGATTCTGAACCCAAGGCCGTAAAGCCCGGAGCTAAAGAATCGCTGCGACTACTCCTCAAAAAATACTTAAAAGGCGTCCATCGGACGCCTTTTTTTTATTTCTGATTTGATGGTACTCGTGGTATCTGTCCCACTAACGTGCCATGTGCGCGTTTTTGCGGGTACCAAGTCACCACGAAGTAACCAAATCCTGTGGCGCGCTCGTGTCGCGGTTCAAGAATCAGTGTTCCCATAGATGTCCTCAGTACCGCGACCCTGTTTCCACATCGCTGTTCTTTGAACTCACAATAAATTTGTGCTCCCGGGACGATCATTTTCGCAACAATCGCTGCTACCCCATCGGCTGTCTGGCAACCATGCTTGAGCAAATCGGCACTATGGGCTTCCCAAATGTGCACTACGCCAAAACCACTATTCGCTCGACGGTGGATACCTACCCGCAGATAAATCTTCCCGCCTGGCAAGCCGAATTTTGGCATATCGGGGATCGTGCCAAAGATGTAACCACCATCTGGGTGCTGAACCAGCGTGTTTTCTTTGAGCTTGAGCAAATCAGGCAAGAGGGATCCAGAACCAGAGTGTCTGGCGATCAATGTGTATCGCCTGGAACTCGACGAATAGGATCGACCAGCGCAGGCGAAAGCCACCAGCCTAATCACAGCGAAGAACTCGCGGAATCAGGCGCAGACGCTGATTCTCGTAGGGTTATGCCCTAATAGTTGTAGGACGCCGGCGAAACGGTTTTGATGGTCTTGTTTTTCCTTAATCGGATGCTCCAGTTTGGCCACTCAACGCAGCCTCTGGAGGCGAGCAATGGACCGCAATGGTATGCGCCCGATTCATCCGGGCGAGGTTCTGAATAAGGAATTCATGGAGCCGTTGGGCATGACTGTCATGGATCTGGCCATGCCCACGAACTGGCCCGAAAGTGAGATCGAAAAGCTTGTGAAATGCCAGCTCAGGATCTGCGCCGATCTGGCAATCAGCCTTGCCATTCATCTCAACACTACGCCTGAGTTCTGGATGAATCTCCAATCGACTTACGATTTGCGCAGAGCCCAGTTCCGGCATGCGGGTTTATAGCGATTGCAGCATCCGCGAAGCTCTTTTCCACCATGGCCCCGTCATTGGGCGCTTGGTCTGTTCCCGTTCCACCACCATCAACGGCACATCCTGCAGCCGTATCCACGGCTGGTTATTCCAGTGCAACAAACTCAACGTCATGTCCGGCCAACTGAGCAAGCTGAGGTGTGGACGTTCGCTTGTGGTGGGGTGTTGGGCGTCGCGCAGGGTGGGGATGACCTGGTGGGTGAGCCATTCGCGCAGCGCTCGGTATTCGGGGCAGTAGTGGTAGACGAGGAGAGCGTAGATGCCGGATTCGCTGATCAGCAGGGCGTTTTCGATCTGGTTGTGGATCAAGGTTTTGCGGGTTTGGTATTGGTCGGGGTCGAGTTTTCGCGGCATGCGTTCGTTGAGGTAGATGTGTAGCAGGCGACTCAGGTCTCGGGCGCAGAACCAGGGTTGGTTCTGGATGAGGAGGGCGTGGAGGGGGAGTTTGTGGCGGGTAAAGATGTGCGGGGTCAGATAAGTCTCTTCTTGATTCATTGAGCAGTTCCTCTTGCTTAAGGGGCTGCCCTCAATCGTCGCCAAACGATTGGGTGGCAGTTGTACGCGGGTTGGCGAACCGGAGCAAAAGGAACCCGGCAGACCCGAAGGTCTCCCACGCACAACCGCCATGAAACGATGTGGCGGTAAATGTAGCCGCCATCATGGTTGTCGTGCGCCTTAAGCTGTTCGGGTCGCCAAACCCGGTGCTGAACTTTCAGCATCGGGTGAGCTTAGAAACCTGGGCTTTTCGGCGCAATCGGACGGCGGTCATTCAGGTTGTAGGACGTTGCCGAGAAGATTGAAGGGCTGGAGATCAAAAGATCGCAGCCTTCGGCAGATCCTACAGGGGGCGCGGATTATTCAGCGGGCGGTGTCAGCTTGGCTTCCATCTCGGCGACTTTGGCTTCGAGACTCTCAAGTCGAGCGCGAGTACGCGCCAACACAACCATCTGACTATCAAACTCCTCACGGCTGACAAGATCGAGTTTGCTGAAGGCACTCTGCAGCAGCATCTTGAACTGGCTTTCGATTTCGGCTTTCGGCAGCGGGGTGTCGCCGCTGAACAGGCGGGAGGCGGTGCCGCTCAGGGCGTCGAGGAAGTCTTTGGGCGCGAGCATGGTGGATGTCCTGGAAACAATGGCCGGCAGTGTATCACGCAGTGTCTATAGTCAATCTCGTGGTCAGGGATGCACGCTTTTCGCGCAGGCGGACGGATGGCGACGCACCGTTGTTGTGCGTATCCGGATGGCGTTTTGCACGGGATGGCTTGCGGCAGCGGCCAAGGGATTGAAATCAGGGGATTTTGGCGAGATGGCAAGGTTTCTGCTTAGTCACCTTCGACCCATGCACTGATGCAGTCGCTGTGACGAATGCAGTGCGGCAGACGGAGCGGGGAGTTTCGTCGGCAGCGGTTAGCTGGCGTCAGTCGGGCAGGTACGGCCGACGATGCGTTACAAAGCCAGGCACTGCGCTTAGACTTGAGTCGGGTTTGTTTTCCTGGGGCAAGTCCACCAATTCGGGAGAGAGTTTTCATGAAGCTAGTCACTGCCATCATCAAGCCGTTCAAACTGGATGACGTCCGCGAGGCATTGTCCGAGATCGGCGTGCAGGGCATTACCGTCACTGA
>Ga0213828_1002690_pt1 | contig 12527 bp, 12 predicted proteins | sample MC6MC0897MG_FD_180664 | JGI IMG/M metagenome (GOLD analysis project Ga0213828, IMG submission 180664) | Enriched soil aggregate microbial communities from Iowa State University, Ames, United States - MC6-MC0897-MG | ecosystem: Environmental > Terrestrial > Soil > Unclassified | place: USA: Iowa...
TATCATGGTTTTACTGGCGGAGAGAAATTATAAGTTGGACTCATGATAGCGTTTGAGCATTGTTGCAAATTGCTCACGTGTTACGAAATTTTGAGGGTTCGAGCCATCCGTAATACCTTGACATTGCAGCCAATCCCACGCAGCCTTATGCGTTTCAGTGGCTTTACGCGTTGGAATAATAGCTTGTTTTGTTTGCAAAGCATTTTCCAGTTCTTTTATTTTGTTTAGCAATTCATTGTATTGTGACATTGTTAGCTCTCCTTTAGCTTCATTCGTTAATGTTATGTATTTCATAGGATCAACGGCATTTGGTTGTCCCGTTTGCCATAGACCATTGTGTATTTCGAAGTGTAAATGAACACCAAATGCACGTCCTGTATTTCCCATAATTCCTATTTTCTGTCCCTGCTTCACCTTTTGTCCTACCTGAACGCAGGAAGAATCCAAATGAGCATAATTTGTTTCATATGTTTTGCCATGGATTGTATGCCTAATCATCACAACATTTCCATAGCTGCTGAATGCCTGTGCTCGCGTAACAATACCAGCCGCACTAGCAAAAATCGGAACCTTTCCTGTTGATGCTAAATCGATGCCTTGATGCCATTCCTTGCCAAAGCCGATATTTCGCCAACCAAATTTACTAGTTAACCGAGCATTCTTCACAGGACTCATAAAATCAACCATTAACATTCATCTCGTTTCGGTTTATTATAGGTTAATGCTCTTGAGGAATCACTTAGGCTAGCCGTTGTAGGATCAAGAATGGCATTATATGTACTAACGGCAATTAACGCTAAAACATATGGATTTGAAACTGCATCCATAATTAAAATCCACACACTTTGCCAAGTAGTTAAATCTGCTCCGGTAATGCCATAATAAGCAAAGAGGGGAGTGATTACGGATAATCCTACCGTCATCCAAAATTGAGGATTGCGAATGCGAACCTTCCAATTAATTTTCATCGGGCATCATTCCTTTCTTATAAGCCAAATAATTTTAAAATAAAAGCACCAATTATAATTGTAGGAAGAAGTATCCACCAATGCAGATATTGTTTAATGATGTCACCAATAGAGATATAATCCTTCTCAGATTCCTCCTTTAGATCTTCCTCAATACTATCCACACGTTTACCAATACCTTTAACATCCTCCTGTAATTCAACCTGGGTCATATTTAATTTTGTAAGATTGATATTAATATTATTAAAGGTTTTATCCATTCGATGTAATTGGATTTGCTGATGCTTATTCATCTCCTGCTGCTGTTCGGATACTAATGTTAAACGATATAATAATTCATGATTACCTTCTAATTTTGAAATTCGGTTCTCTTGATTCTTAATTTCAACCTCAGCACTGGCTAATCGTTCACCAAATTTATCTTGCAATGTAATCACCAACTTTTTAAAAATGAATAAAGGATAGGTGTATTTTTACACCTACCCTAATTAGAAAATTTTATTGTGAAATTTCCATCTACTTAAGTAATGGAATGTCTTCAAATATTTCGCAAAATCTATCATACAAAGTTGCTTTTTTTCCTGTAAATTCTAAATCGCAATTCAATATAATTCCCTGTAATGTTTGAAGCATGTCAGCTTTGTCAGCTGTTTCCTCGATAATAAAGTCTTCGTTTAAAAGAGCTAAAATTTGCTTTTGAATTTCCTTCTCAGCATCCTCAGTAAATATAGGGACCTCGATTTCCTTGCCATCCACTTGCTCTAAATTATACAAAACTTCACCATGATCATCTTTCTCAGCATAGTCTGATACTAGCTGTTGTCTTTCCAGGTTAATTAGATTTAATTGTTCTTCTAAAAGCTTTAAAAATCTAGTTCGCATACGGGATTCTTTGCCCTTTAAAATTAAATTAAATAGAAATGAATATAGTTCGCCAATTTCGTAATTTTTAATAATCATGAATATTCTCCTTCTTTTACATAATAAATGCGTATCCTGAAACGCCACCATTAATCACTATAATTGCTGGGATATTGTTCACCATAAAAATACGCGGCTGAATGGTTGTAAAAATTCTTGATTCATCCCATGTAGGAATAGTAATTTCACTCCAAATAGCAGGTTTAGAGATAATAAGTTTAGCGTCCATATTGCTGGTTGCCTTAATATCTATAGCCGTTTCTAAATCATCAGCTCGATGAACCATGATTTCAGTCGATATAATGGAAGTGTAGGCACTAAATATTTCAATCTGTTTATCATCATTATCATATCTTTGGACGGTTATCTCAGCAGGTATTAGAGGAATACTGGCCATTATTTCTGCTGCAATATCACTCTTTACATGTGCTTCAATTTCAACATCAATATCGTTCGAATATTTAACAAAAATTTCACTTGGTATTATACTCTTACTCACTGTTATGACAGTGTATAAATTTTCCTGATCAGCTATCCGTGGTGTAATTTCTGCTTTAATAATATCGTTTGACACAATAATGACTGAATTAATCTCAGTAATGTAAATATCATTTGCTTCGATAACTGCTAATAGAATACTGTCTTCATAATATGGAATAATAATTTCAACAGGAATATCCGGTTTAGATACACAAATGTCTGTTAAGATGATATTATTGTCACCTTTTCTAACAGATATTTCAGCAGGGATGCCTGGTTTATTTATTGTAATCTCTGCATTTGTTTTATCTATACGAGGATTCCTAACACTTATTTCAGCAGGTGTATTACTTTCTAAAGGGATCGCTACAATTATTTCTACATTTACAAATGGTTTATTCACTGTAATGTCGGTGAGTATATCTGCATCTAGTGGAACTTCTTTTCTATGTACATATATTTCAGTACCTTGATCCCAGAAATCAAATACTGAAGCAACGGTAATTTCGGTATTTTTATCTGAATTTTGTCTCTTGTAGATAAAAATCTCGGTAAGATGCTGGCTTTTCCCCATACTGAAAATTCTAGAATCGTAATAATGAATAAGTAATTCTGGAGGCTGTGAGGATTCTCTAGTTTTAAAGATCACTTGTCCATTGGAGGTTTCATTTGATAGACGAACTATAAAGCCATTATTAGCTAACTTTAATGATGTCCAATCCTTTACAATAGTATAAACATTAAATTCTACGTAGCCTGCTATTGCATTTACTGTATATTGATCTGTTATTAGCTTAATAGGTGTAGGTCTATTTAAGTGAGTGATATCAGTTTCTGCCCATGGCTTATTGGCATTATAGAGCTCTAACTGAATGCCATTCGGGATAGATCCACTAAAATATAAACGGAGTTTAGCATCCGTTAAAATATAGGATGGATGGATAGATTGTAAATCAAATTGCACGAATGAACGCCAAATATCATCATCACTTCGTCCGACAACCATTGAAGAATATTCACCGTAATTAATGGATTGATAGTCTACTTTCTCTCGAGTAAAGGCATCTTGTGTAGGATTAAAACTATCAGTGACAATAGGAGGCTGTTGCACTTCATAAATAGCTACCATCCGATTATGAGGGCGTATGTCGATCTCCGCCTCAACAAAATTGTGGATATAAGGCTGTATTTCTGCTAAAACATGTGAATTTCCACGATAAACGATAGAAATTAAAGTCTCTTTTTCATTTGTACCAATTGCTCGTGGTATGATTTCAGTGCTTAAATCAGCGTCTTCGAATTGTTTAACAATCAAGTTAACTAATAAATCTGAATAGCCGACTGCAAACAATTTATACTTTGCTTGAAAACGATTCTGTGGCTTTATTTCAGTGTCAGCATAAATAAAAGAAGTATCCGCAATTGGTGAAATGGCAATTTCCTGTTTCTTTTGATTGGAAGAAATATTGCTTTCCATAGTTTTCACTTCCTTATCACATTGTATTGTGATTAGGCTTTGTCTGCTCTCACGATAATGTCAAATGAACCGTTAGCGTCAGGCGTTACACCTAATTCAGTTTGTAATCGAATGAAGAATGACATTTCTTCGTTGTTCTGGAGTGTTCGATTTAGTTTTAACTCAGGGTAGGGGGTAAATGGGGCTAAGCTTTCACTAAACTCTATCTTCATTCCAGTAGGGAAGTTAGATGTGTTGGCAAACAAATGAATATTTTTAACATCATAACCATATTGATTTTTTAGAATTACTTCATGCTCAACAGTGGTCTGGCCAGCGACAATAATTCCAAAGTCAAGATACTTTAAAACCTCACCAATTTCATTTGAATAATACTTACCATAAACATCTTTGAACACAAGCCCTGAGTAGGTTCCAATGAACGTTGTTTGCCAATAATCAGTTGTGCCAAAGGAATCCTGAAACTCTATTTTCAAGGTATTCCAATCATCAATTTTTATATGTTTACTAGCGATTGAGAGACTAATATTTTGAGGAGATGCTGCAAGTTTTGTAAAGCTGCCGTCTGCTGGATAATAATAAGCACCATTCAATAGCACACGATACTGAACACGTGTGAGATCTTCGTCACTTAGTACACCTTTAAGCGTATTGCCGACTAAGGAAATATCAATCTTAGCTGTTGTATTTAAAAGATAGAAGCTAGCCTTTTCTAAAGTATTAGTATGTCTAGGAAGATAGTCTTCATATGAAACATTATCAACAATTGAGATAATAGTATCGCGTGGATTATCCTTTAGGAATACGCCAATATTTAAATATTGCTTAGCCCAAGTTCTCCATTGTTTATCGGTGATTTTATTCATGTCTGTGAATTTCATACCATTCTTTAGGATGGCTTCCTCACTTGAAATGTCAGATATAATAAATGATTGAGTTGAAGCATCCCATACATACCAGCTAGAGGTATTTTCATCTGTAATAAAGTAACGAGCCTCATCTCGGTAGGATTGTGAAATATCCGCTGCGAAAACATCATCTAAATAACCATAGAGCCGCTTAGAATTCACTAATTTGATAAATTGAGGTTTAGGTACTGCTTTCATTTCAAGCACTCTTTTAGCAGTATCAGGAGCTTCATCTGTCCATGTAACAACCTCAAAATCACCCTCTAGCTCATCTATAGGTGACCATTTTGCTTCTAAAATTAAATCAGCACTCGTCACAGCTTCATCATCTGTGTAGTAAAGAACCTCCACACTTTCACCAAATTCATCATAAATATCAAATGGTTCTGTAGTCGTTGATACGATAATATCATCCGTTGTTTCTGTATAAGCCACTACTGTAGGTAATTCACCAATGTAGTCATATACACTGTAAGGGTTTACACCTGTCTCTACAACAATTTGTGAAGCGTCTGAGTCAGTGTAGTAAATAACTTGTGGATTATCTCCAAGTAAATCCTGTGCTTTGAATTCTTTTTTATTTAATACAACAGAAGCAAATTGTTTATCTTCGAAATCAGACCACATTACAACTGATTTATCTCCTGATAGCTCTTTCCATTGGGCTTCTGTAATATGGTTTAGGTTGTTCAGACCATATTGAATGAAGTTTTCTTCTGTTGGTGTTATTAATTGCCAAGCAATGCCATCATGATATTTGAATTGTGAGTTGTGTTGAATCAAGTATTTATCAGGAATAGGGGAGATAGCTCTGTCGTAGATTTCAATTTGGTCTAGTTGTCCATTAAGAGGCATGAAAGGGTAGTCTAAAGATGTTGTACCCCTTTTATCACCTATCATTAGGCTATGTTGACTGTAATTTGCTTGAGATTCAGATTTTGTTGCAGTCTCACTAGCATTAGTATTAATCATATCATCAACATATAATTTAACACCATTGGAATTAACGCTTCCATCCCAAGTAAAGAGAACATCGTGCCATTTATTATCATTTATTTTTCCACTGCTATAAATTATAAAGTTCGGTTGTTCTATCATCCCTTTGCCATAGACAATCCTTAAAATACCATCAACAATACTTATAACAATCCCTTTTTCTGTAGAACCTGAACAATTAGCAAGTATGTCTCCCCTTGCTGATTGTTCTGTTTTTATCTTAAATCTAATAGAAATAGCACCTAAAGGCATTTTGTTATTAAAATATATAAAATTGTTTCTACCATTAAAACTCATTGCAAAACCTTCACCATTCCAACCTACTACACGAGTAGGGGAATTATACAAAGTTCCTGTGTATCCACCAATAGAATCCATAGCATTGCCACTAGGTTCATCAAAACCTATAAAGGCTACTCCATATTTTTTAATATTATCTTTACTATTAGCCATTGTATTGACCTCCAATATTTTTCCATATTAAAAGGACAACTAGTTTAATAGTTGTCCTCAATCATTGCTGTTTTAAAATCACTACCAATAGGAATAGTGAACATTCTACCTTTTCCTAAGGGTGTTTTGTTATTACTTACAATCTCATATTCAGTTGAAGTTCTTGTCAGGTCAATTGGTGGTCTATCTGTGGCTGAATCAATCTCTTTTATTATTCCACCTTGAGCTAATAATGTAATTTCTTCTGCATTAGGGATTTCTTTAATACGAGTGGAAGTAGGAGATAAAACAAGATTTTTATTGTCTGTTGTTTTGACTGCTAACCGTTTTTGAGTAAAATCAGAAGGGGATAGGGCTTTATTGTAGATTTGTAAATCATCTAATTGACCATTTAGCCATCTTCCTGCTGTTGAGTAAAAAGAAGTAGCGTTTAACAATCCAAGAGAGTTTGTTGCATTAAAAGTAGTTGTTGATATAACACTGCCATACGGTTTTCCATCCACATATATTGACACTAGTTTATTAGGATTTTTTGAAATAATTATATCGTGCCACTGATTATCCAATATTCCATAAATATCAATAAAGCAATTTATTGTTGCTCCATTAGTAGTAGCTTCTACGTATCGTACATATTGAGTTGTTGTAAATAACGTGAAACCATAATTAGCATTAGTTGTTCCCATATGAATATTACCCAAAAAATAAGAGCCAAGTGATGTATTTGGTGATGCTTTTATTTTGAATCTGATAGTGAACATATCATTAGGAACAACCTTATCATTAAAAACTACATATTGATTTATTCCACTAGATTTAATAGAGTAACCATTATTATTCCAACCCTTAACTCTAGTTGCACCTGTAACAGTACCAATATAATTATTACCTAACTTATCATAAATATTACCATTGGCTTCATCAAAATCAAACCATGCAACACCATATTGTGCCATTAATTGCTCTGTTGTTGCCATTTATATCACCTCTCTTTTATATCCGAATGAAATAAGAGCAATAATAACACTAATCCCACCATTGTTGGATAAAACATTTATTCTAAAAAATCTATAAGAGTTTTCATTTGTGAAACTAAATGTCTTTTTCGTATCAGGACCCCAGTCATTAATATTTCTAAGTGAAGATAAAACAGTGAAGTCAATCCCATTATTTGAAGCTTCAATATTAAAATCTTTAGGGGAATTTTCAATTGGACTATTATCAGTGTGTTTCCTTGAGGTGATTGATATAGTATTAAATTTTTTTCTATCCCCAAAGTCAATTTGCAACCACCCATCTGTTTTGCTATCACTTACCCAACAGTCGTTGCTATCAACGTTTGTACCATTGAAAGCTTTAAATGGAAAATAATTTGAGTAAACAGTACTTGCACTAGCAACTAATGGGGCAGGGGCATCATTGGCAGTCATTTTTGCTTCATGCCAAGTATAAATAGGCTCTGTACTCTTGCTCTTTTTAAATTCTTTGATACTCAAAGTATTAATCTTATCAACATCTTGTGTAAACACTTTACTACTCACATTATCGACAGGGTTTTCATTAACATAATTATGTTTAGTAAAAGGTACATCTAATGGAATCTCTTTCCCTTGTTCTATTCCATGTAAAATCATGTTTTCAGTTGAGCTGTTTGGTAGGTGTATTAGAGTATTATTCGAAAGTGAATAGTATTTTTGGTTCTCGCTATTTTTCAATACAGTACTTGGGATTGATTTAAACATCTGTATATCGGAAATAGAAATATATCCAGTATATCCATTATTATTTACTACATATACTCTATAGTTATAATATGCTGTGGTATTTTGAAAATCAAAATATAAGTAAGTGTTGCTAGTCCAGTTTGTAATATTAGTTTGTGTATCTAAGACTTTCCATTCACTACCGTTATATCCTTCGAATCTAAAATTTCTTGGCTCACTTTTGTTGTTTAATACATTAGGTGCTAGAGCATATCTTCTTATAACAATTGGAGATGAAAACTCATAAGCTATCCACTGATTAGTAACATTATTTGTTACCCAAGCGTTATTTGCGTCATCTAAAACTCTATTAAAGGCTCTATAAGGTTGGTATCTTGCATCATTGTTTTGAACTATTGATGCAGTAGCTAATCCAAATGGCGCATTGTTACTTGTCATTATTGGGATAGCATTTGTATTTGAAACTTTCACCAATATTAAACACTTCCTTTTTAATATTATTTTTCAAAATAAAACTCAGCACTAATCAAAATTAATACTGAGTGGTTTTCTATCTAATTTAGTTGTCCAAAGACCTTCTTTATTTTTTGAAACTTCATCTTGTAAAATGTAGTATTTACTTGAGAAAATTGTATTCATTAAATCGAGAGAGTTATTTCCATATTTCTTAAAGTTTTTTTTGTCTAGGCTATACGGTAAACTTATATACTTATCAAATTGCTCGATAAAGAATATTCTACCAATGTTAGAATATGTTGAACCATTATTTGAAAGTATACTTATTTTAAAATACTTTGTCTTAAAAGAGCGATTAAATTCAAATGTTCTTTCAGTTGTATAGCTCCAATTAGTAGATTCTCTAAATTTTCCCATAGTAAACCAATCTATCCCATTTACAGAACCGAAGACGTTAAAATCTTTAGGCATAGCTCCTATGCCAACAGCATTATTCCAATTTCTTGCTTTCATTATGAATCCACCTAGATTTCTAAAAACACCAAAATCCAAGATTATATCCGATACAGTGCTACCTGCCCATGCATCATCCCCATTAGAAGTGGCGCTGTTAAATATTTTCCAAGCGTCATAATTTACATGATTAGAACTAGCACTTGCTTTTAAAGGTGATGGTGTAGTGTTTGAAGTCATATTAGGGTAATAGTAGTCTCTATATCTACTAAAATTTACTAGGCTATCTCCATCAGTTAGCAATAGTCTATCATTCAGCTCCCTATAAGGAAGTAAATAACCAATATCATCAACATCAATTGCATCTATTACTGAGCTTCCTGTTCCAATTTGGATATACACACTATGTTCTTTGTATTCTAACCCTTGAATATCAAAAACCATATTCCGAAATGAATTCCCACTAGTTCTTTCAGAGAATATAAACTGTTTATCTCTATCTATAGTTATCAAGTTATCAACAGAACGGTCATTATACCCAAAGGAAATTATTCTTAGTTTTGTTCCAAAGAAATTAAATTTAACATAGCTATTAGGTGCAAGATAATGGGAATTTCCATTCCATAATGATGAGTTTGTATAAATACTGCTCATGCTATATGTGATATTACTATCTGTATCATCAATTCTTTTCCAACCGTCAGAGGGGTTGTTTAAAGTTACCATTCTACTTCACCTGCACTTTTATTTGTTTTAAATCAAAATATTTCTTTAAATCAATAGTTTTGCTAAATACTTTTCCTTTCTCACTAACACCTAAAATCTCACTTTTATTTGTCATTGGCATAGGTTCTAAAGTTGTAACTTTGCGGTCAAGTAGGGGAGACAGATTATCCATTCCTTGCTCTAGGAATTGAGTTAAATTAGGGAGAGTGTTTGAAACTGTTGACCAATGTGCAGGGATAACAGGAGAATAGTCTGTTAATTTTTCTTTTGGTTGAAACAATTCAATTCGACCTAAAGACCATCTAGTGTATGATGAGTTTTTCATATTATCACAAAATAGTTTATATGACTTATATGGTTTTGTAGTTTCATTTAGTTCAAATGTTTTCACCTCTGTTGTTGAGGAAAAGATAATTCCTATTCTATTGTCCAATAAATCCCAAGTTCCATTACTACCATCAGTAGTATCATTACTTCCTAAGATTCTAAAGTTAGTTGGAAGCATCCCTGTAGGATTGACTGAGGTTATTTTATACCTAAATAATTTTTTAGGTGTATTTAATATAATACCAACATATCCTGTCTTAGAATTAGAGCTATAATAGGAGCCTGAGGTTTCGTTAAATGCTTGATACGCTCCGTTGCCATTGGAGTAAGCTGAGGAAGCAAAAGCGATATGACCAAGACTAGAGTTAGCTTCCATATTAGGAACGAAAGTGACCGTATCATCTGTCCATGTCTCAGGAATTTCTTCTATTGTTTTTTTCCATTTCTTATATTCACCATTAGTTAAAATAAGTGTTTTATTTATGCTCCATTTATACAGTCCTTCTTGTAGAACTTTTTCATAGTCACCAACAGTACCTATGATATTTCCACCTTTATCCCAATCGGATTGGGTTGTGGAATAACCACTTGTGAAATAACCCATTGAGTCATAAACAGATATAGTAGATGAATTTTTTCTTAGAAAACATGTTGTATTGGTCAATTTAACACAATTTCTGATTGTCATAGCGGTAGCAGAAGAAAAAACAGAATAGTTATTGTTTGGTGTGTATTCAAATACAACATTATAAAAATTCCACTTCCAATTGAAACCCATTATGTTGTTACTTGTTAAACTTGTAAGTATGTTATATCGACACCTTGAAATATTCAAAGTAAAGTTAGTGCTTCCTCCACCACGATTAATATACATTCCTGTCTTCTGTAATATCTCTGTATATTCTCCTAGTCCAACAATTGTTAAACTTCCACTTATGAATTGACCAAAAATATTTTCTTTAGTGATTTCATATGTGCCTTTTTTTAAATAAACTGTATAGTCTCCATCAGTTTTTAGAGCTATATTATTGCAAAAGTATTCTAATGTTTTATATGGATTACCTGAACTACCATTCCCTAGAGCGTCACTACCATTTAAAGCATCAATATAGATTCTTGTTGTCATTTTTATACCACCTCCAATCTATCAATCCTTACCCAATCATCACGAGTAACTTTCTTTCTATGTAAACTTCCTACGTCTGTCCATTTTGAATCTATTATCATATCATGTTGATAATCACGTTTTAATCTAAGATTATTTGAAGTCTCAACAAACTCATTGATTTCAAAGTCTGAGTTGGAGATTTTAAAAACATCAGTGACAAACCCTGCAAATAAGTCAATTTTGACCTGAATATACTGTTTTGTTTCAGACTGAATTGTTCCATCAGCCGCAATTGCAGTCCATTCAGACCAATCCATACTATTATCTGAAGTTCTTGTTGATATTGTGAATGAACTAGCATCATTGGTAGTGTGAGTTGTAACAACCTTTTCAAAATCCAGAAATTTATCTTCCAGATTAATTACTTTAGAAATCCATGTACCTTCTTCTGCATAAATAGGATTTCCGCTTCCATCAACATCCACCTGTGCTAATCGTAGATGTCCTGTGACTTCGTCAATTTCTGTATTTCGATGTGTGCCTGAAACACCAATAGACAATCCAATCTCTTTCCGCTCTAGATTACCTCCTACTATTGCCATAGGGCATGCTCCTTTCTTAAGTATTGATCAAATATGTATAATACTGTCATCTAATCTATCACCTTTATCAACAGACTCAATTCCACCTAAGAGAGTAATAAAGCTGCCATTTGCAAAAGTGAATGTATCCTTCATGAAGAAAACGATGAACCTCCTATTTTTATCAGCCTTTAGTTCGCCTAGTTTAGCATCTAGCCCTTTATCAATAAAAAGGCTGATTAACTTTTCTAGCGAGTAATTGCCAGGGTCTATTGTAAAGCTATGCTCGGTGGATGATTCAAATAGTGATAGTTTGTTATTAGTGGTATTAATGTCAATAAACTCATTTTTATCGGGAAGTTGTAACCAGAATCTTCTCATAACCATACTCCTCTCTTATCTAGTTATTTAATGATCCAATTGATCTGTCCTGCACGATTTTCTTCTAATGGTGCATAAAATCGTTCTACTTCAATGCCTCTTGATTTAAAGATTAAGTATCCATTCATAGCTTTGTTAGAGGTTATTTTCACTTCAATAAAAGCACTCTGACTAAAAGGCAGTGAAACGATGGGCTGAAAGAATAGTTGTACATCATCTTGCTGATAGATGGTTTTATAGCCAAAATTAATGGATTTTAAGTTAGAGTGTTGTTGGCCCTGCACATTACTGAAATCCGTGAAAGCTTCTTTATATGTAATAAGGTCTTTGTTTGCAAAATTTGTTGTTAGCGCATATATTTTTCCATTCTCATCTACATAGCTGATTTCAATTTTTCTGCCGTGTAGGCAAAAAGAGCCATCCGCCATTTCAAAGAAAAATTTCATTCCTTGACCAAACAAACCGAAACGAATAACCTGGTTTTTCTGTACTAAATAAAAGTCATTTTTTTTATGCGTAAGCAGGTCATACTCAGCATAGTTTTTTCCGTTTGCATAATCAGCATTCC
>Ga0213828_1002693_pt1 | contig 12517 bp, 8 predicted proteins | sample MC6MC0897MG_FD_180664 | JGI IMG/M metagenome (GOLD analysis project Ga0213828, IMG submission 180664) | Enriched soil aggregate microbial communities from Iowa State University, Ames, United States - MC6-MC0897-MG | ecosystem: Environmental > Terrestrial > Soil > Unclassified | place: USA: Iowa...
TGGGAAGCTATTGCGTCGTCTTCGACACCTTCGTGGAAGACATGCCGGCCGACTACGAATGGCCGGGCCGCCACTGGGGCAAGGGCAACAACCCCAAGACGGCCGTGTGGGAATGGATCAAGCAGCATCCCGAGTTCGAGATCGACCGCTCGGTCGAAGACCGCCTGCTCGTCACGTCGGCGCCCGACGGCTTCCTGCGCCGCAAGGCCTGATCGCGGCACGGCGGGCAGCATGATCCAGATCGATCCCACCGCGCGGGTGTCCGCGCTGGCAGATATCGAGGATTCGACGCGCGGCACGCGCATCGTGGTCGGCGCGCGCGCGGTGATCGATTCCTTCGTGAAGATCAAGCCCGCGGGCGGCGCGGGCGATGTCGAGATCGGCCCGGAATGCGTCATCAATTCCGGGTGCGTGCTCTACACCGGCAACGGCATCCGCATGGGCGCCCGCGTGGCGGTGGCCGCCAACTGCACCTTCGCCCCGGCCAACCATGAATTCCGCCGCCGCGATCTGCCCATCCGCGAACAGGGCTTCAGGCCCAGCAAGGGTGGCATCGTGATCGAGGACGACGTCTGGATCGGCGCCAACTGCGTGCTGCTGGACGGCGCAGTGCTGCGCGAGGGCTGCGTGATCGCGGCCGGCACGATTGTGCGCGGCGAAGTCGAGGCGTATTCGATACAGGGCGGCAATCCGATGCAGCTGCTGGGACGGCGGGAAGCAACAGGGGACTGAGGCGGGAGGATTCGGCTGCGGGGCGGAAAGTTGGGCCAAGCGGCCGATTTACGGTCCTATTCCCCGGTTGCCCCTTGCGGACATGCTTCATAATTGCGACCGCAGCTTTTGTATCTATATTTTTCACGACATGACCGCCACGCCTCCCGATCCACTCGCTACGCAGCACGACGGCACTCCGGATCAAGATGACCAGGGGCCGGGAGACACGCAGACCTCGCGCCTGCGCGAAGAGAACCGAGCCCTGCGCGAGCTTCTGGCTGCGCAGGTACAGGCGTCGCTACCGCGTCAGGAGCCGGGCTGGTTCAAGCGCCTATGCTGGTGGCTGATCTCGGCGCCGGGCGCGGCGCTGGTCGGCTGGCGCAGCCTGTTCGGCCGCGAGGACGGCGAACCCATAACGCGCCGCAATGTGGGCCGCGCGACGATGACCGTGATCTACACGCTGGCCATCTATGGCGCACTGGTGCTGCTGGTGGTGTCGTGGAATTCCCCCAACGTTGCACCATCGGGCGCGACATCCGCAAGCCCGGTGCGCGTGCCGTTGACGCCGCTGCCTTCCGTGACGCCAGAGTCGGACAAGACAGGCACGCCATCTTCCGATCGCGGGCACGAAGCGACAGGTTCTGGATCGGCATCGCCTTCGGCGGGTTCGTCGTCTGGCGCGTCGACCGAAGAGGATCGGCCTGCCGCATCACCCGCAACGTCTGAAACGCGACCTGGCACATCCACGCCCTCCGTGCCCGCCCCTGCCGCGTCAGATCGCGCTGCACCGGTGGCCTCCTCGACCGGACTGGAGCGCTCGACGCCAGCAGCGTCCTCCAACGAACCCACCACGCCGCAATCGACGCTGCGCATCACCGAAATTCCCGCGCCGGATCCGATGGCTTGGGTCGCCAAGCTCGATGAAGAACTCGCGCAGTGCGCGGAACTCGGTTTCTTTGAGCGCCCCGAATGCGCATGGGCCGCACGCAAGCAATATTGCGAACCGAATCAGGGGTGGGGCAAAGTGAAGGAATGTCCCGCGCAGCCCTAGTGCGCCTCACGGTGAGTGTGTCCATCGCCGAACAGCGCCGACGCAAGACGCCGCGCCTGTCACATGCCCGCCACGAACCCCCGCCACAATACATTGCCGTCCACGATCATTGCGAAATGTTTTGCATCATTCGATTGGCGTGCCCCATAATGCGACTTGCTTCGGCCATTGATCCGGCCTCACATCACCAGGACACCTAGACCATGGATGCTTCCGTCAACAACACCGTCAATTCCGCCCTGGCCTTGCGCGACGCGAACCTCATGATGGAAGTGCAGGCATCGGTGACGAAGAAGGCGATCAACGCGCAAGCCGACTCGGTCGCCACGCTGTTGCAATCGCTGCCGGTGCTGGCAATCGACGGCACGCTGGGTTCGCGCATCAACACCCACGCCTGAATTCAAACCGCGCGGCGACCGGCCGCAACGGAATGCAAGGCAGATAAGCCGCCCACGGGCGGCTTTTTCAATTGGACGGCTGTTCGACGGGTCAGGACAACATCTGACGCGCACCGCGCGAGGGATGCCGGCCTCTGTATGGCCTGCGACGACTGCGCCGGAGCCGGTGCCCGCTCAATCCGCCGGCTTACGCTCCAACCCCACAATCAGCTTCGCCAGCAATCCATCCAGCTGCGCCTGTTCCTTTTGCGTCAATGCAGCCATCGCCTGCTGTTCATTCGCCACATGCAGCGGCAGCAGCTTGTCGATGAGCGCCAGGCCCGCTGGCGTAAGCCGCACCAGCGTGCTGCGCCGGTCGTTCGGCGACGGCACACGTTCGATGAGGCCTTTTCGTTCAAGACGATCCAGCCGGCTCGTCATCGCGCCCGACGACAGCATCAGGCCCTCGTGCAGATCAGTGGGTGTCATGGCGTACGGATTGCCTGACCGCCTCAACGTGGCGATGACGTCGAACTCGCCTTGGTGCAATTCGAACTGCGCCGCCAGCGGCAGGAACCAGTTGCGCTCCAGCAGATGTGTGGCTTGCAGCAGTCGCCCGACCAGCGCCATCACGTTGGCGTCGATGTCAGGACGTTCACGCTGCCATTCTTCCTGCGCGCGCCGAGCACGATCATTCATGGTTGTCTCTACATGAAGCTATTTACATTGGCAGCCATGATATCCCGTTGCCGAACCCACTGCGCCGTCTATATACTTCGATATCAAATAACTTGATGTCGAGATATCCATGACGCGCGTGCGGTTACGCCCCTTGTTTGCCATCGTCGCCATCGTGGCCGTGGCGTTGAATCTGCGGCCCGCGCTGGCCGCCATTGGGCCGTTGCTGGACATGATCCAGGCGGCCACCGGCGCGACGAATACGCAGGCCAGCCTGCTGACGACGTTGCCCGTGTTCGTCATGGGGATCTGCGCGCTCGCGGGCGGGCGCCTCAACAAATACCTGAATGAACGCACCGGGATTGCACTGGGCGTGGCGCTGGTGGCCCTTGCTTGCGCCGCGCGATATGTCGGGACGCAGACCTACGGGTTGCTGCTGACGGCGGTGTTGGCGGGCGTCGGCATTGCGCTGGTGCAGACCTTGCTGCCCGCCTTTATCAAGCGCAATTTCGCGCATGACATGGGACGCCTGTTTGGCTTGTACACCACCGGCATCATGGCGGGCGCGGCCGTCGCGGCGGCCAGCGCCGCGGGGCTTGCGGGTAGCGTCGGGTGGCCCGCCGCATTGGCGTTCTGGAGCGTGCCCGCGCTGCTGGCGTTGCCGCTGTGGCTCAACGCAGCGCAAGATCGCGCCGACGCATCATCGCCCCTGCACCGCACCGCGCGCACGGCACCACGCAGCTTCTGGCGCAATCTGCGGGCATGGGAGCTGATGCTGTTCTTTGGCATCGGCACCGGCGCCTACACGCTGGTGCTGGCATGGCTGCCGCCGTTCTACACCGGCCTCGGGTGGGACCCTTCCGCCGCCGGTTTTCTGCTGGGCGGCCTGACGCTGGCCGAAGTGATGGCGGGTCTGGCCGTGTCGGCGTGGATCGGCCGCTTTCCGGATCGCCGCAAGCCGCTGGCCGCCGTGCTGACCATTCTGATCTGCGGACTGACATGCCTGATCCTTGCCCCGCTCAAGTTGGCGCTGCTGGCGTGCCTGCTGCTTGGCATCGGAATCGGCGCGCTGTTTCCGTTGTCGCTGATCGTGGCGATGGACCACCTGGACGATCCGGCACAAGCGGGCATGCTGGCGGCGTTCGTGCAAGGCGGCGGCTATTTGATTGCGAGCGTCATGCCATTGCTGGCGGGCATCCTGCGCGACCGGTTTTCGAGCCTGACCGAGGCCTGGATCGTGATGCTGGCGGGCGCCGTCATGCTGCTGGCGCTGGCATTGCGGTTTTCGCCCGCTTCGTATCGACGGATCGACGCCTGACCGCGCGCCCCTGCCCCGCCCCATACATAGGCAGCCGCCCCGCTAACAGCCTACGCACAGCGCTGGCACGTACAGCGTCTGCACAGACAGCCCTCGCATAAGAAACGCCTGGGCAAACAGCGCACACATCCACAACGCCCGCGCATAAAAAAGCGCCGCCCCCTCAAAAAGGGACGGCGCTTTTATTGCAACCGCAGCAAGCCGCGGCGCGTTACTTCTTCTTCATCGGCGGCAAGTCGGTGCAGACGCCTTCGGCAACTTCCGCGGCCATGCCCACCGATTCACCCAGCGTCGGGTGCGGGTGGATGGTCTTGGCGATGTCGACGACGTCGGCGCCCATTTCCACGGCCAGCGCCAGTTCGCTGATCAGGTCGCCCGCATGGGTGCCCACGATGCTGCCGCCCAGGATGCGATGCGTTTCGGCGTCGAAGATGAGCTTGGTGAAGCCCTCGTCGCGGCCGTTGGCGATGGCGCGGCCCGAGGCTGCCCACGGGAACACGCCCTTCTCGATCTTGATGCCCTGCTTCTTGGCTTCTTCCTCGGTCAGGCCGACCCACGCCACTTCCGGATCGGTGTAGGCCACCGACGGAATGACGCGTGCGTCGAAGAAGGACTTCTGGCCGGCGCCGGCTTCGGCGGCGACGTGGCCTTCATGCACAGCCTTGTGGGCGAGCATGGGTTGGCCGACGATGTCGCCGATGGCGTAGATGTGCGGCACGTTGGTGCGCATCTGGCGGTCGACCTCGATGAAACCGCGGTCGGTGACGGCGATGCCCGCCTTGTCGGCGCCGATCTTCTTGCCGTTGGGGCTGCGGCCGACTGCCTGCAGCACCAGGTCGTAGCGTTGCGGTTCCTTGGGTGCGCCCTCGCCTTCGAAGGTGACGTAGATGCCGTCCTTCTTGGCTTCGGCGCCCACCGTCTTGGTCTTCAACATGATGTTGTCGAAGCGGTAGGCGTTCTTCTTCTGCCACACCTTGACCAGGTCGCGGTCGGCGCCCTGCATCAGGCCGTCCAGCATTTCCACCACGTCCAGGCGCGCGCCCAGCGTGGAGTACACCGTGCCCATTTCCAGGCCGATGATGCCGCCGCCAATGATCAGCATCTTCTTGGGCACTTCACGCAGCAGCAAGGCGCCGGTGGAGTCGACGATGCGCTCGTCCTGGGGCAGGAACGGCAGCTTCACCGACTGGCTGCCGGCGGCGATGATGGCCTGCTTGAAACGCAGGGTCTGGGTCTTGCCGTCGGCGCCCTTGACGGTCAGGTGGTTGGCATCCGCGAATTCGCCCACGCCCGTCACCACGGTGACCTTGCGCGCCTTGGCCATGCCGGCCAGGCCGCCGGTCAGCTTGGCGACCACGCTGTCCTTGTAGCCACGCAGCTTGTCCAGATCGATCTTGGGCTCGCCGAAGCTGATGCCGTGGGCAGCCAGTTCGCGGGCTTCGTCGATGATGGCGGCGTTGTGCAGCAGCGCCTTGGACGGGATGCAGCCCACGTTCAGGCAGACGCCGCCCAGCGTGCTGTAGCGTTCGACCAGCACCACGGACAGGCCCAGGTCGGCGGCGCGGAAGGCGGCGGAGTAGCCGCCGGGGCCCGCGCCCAGCACCAGCATGTCGTATTCGCCATCGGCCGAACCGCTGTAGGTGGCGGCGGCAGGCGCGGCGGCCTTGGCCGCGGGCGCTTCGGCCTTGGGCGCTTCAGACTTGGCAGCCGGCTTGGGATCGGCATTGGACCCCGCTTTGGGAGCCGCTTCCTTGGCGGCGCCAGCGTCAGCACCCGAGGCCGCTTCCACTTCCAGCACGACCGCGCCTTCAGCAACCTTGTCGCCGACCTTCACGGCGATGGACTTGACCACGCCGCCTTGCGACGCGGGAATTTCCATCGAGGCCTTGTCGGATTCAACGGTGATCAGGCTCTGTTCCGCCTTGATCGTGTCGCCCACCGCAACCAGCACTTCGATGACTTCCACTTCCTTGAAGTCGCCGATGTCCGGCACTTTGATTTGAACGGTATTGCTCATAGGGCTCCCCGTTTACAGCGCGATGCGGCGGAAGTCGGCCAGCAGCGCACCCAGATAGGCGTTGAAGCGCGCGGCCGCGGCGCCGTCGATGACGCGGTGGTCGTAGGACAGCGACAGCGGCACGATCAGGCGCGGCACGAACTGCTTGCCGTCCCACACAGGCTTGTGCGACGAGCGCGACACACCCAGGATCGCGACTTCAGGCGCGTTGATGATGGGCGTGAACGAGGTGCCGCCGATGCCGCCGAGCGACGAGATCGAGAAGCAGCCGCCCTGCATTTCGGCGGGCGAGATCTTGCCGTCGCGCGCCTTCTTGGACAGGTCGGTCATTTCCTGGGCGATCTGCAGGATGCCCTTCTTGTCGGCATCGCGGATCACGGGCACCACCAGCCCGTTAGGCGTGTCGGCGGCAAAGCCGATGTGGTAGTACTGCTTGAGCACCAGGTTGTCGCCGTCCAGCGAGGCGTTGAACTCGGGGAATTTCTTCAGGGCCGCAACCACGGCCTTGATCAGGAAGGCCAGCATCGTGACCTTGATGCCCGACTTCTCGTTTTCCTTGTTCAGCGTGACGCGCAGCGCTTCCAGGTCGGTGATGTCCGCTTCGTCGTTGTTGGTGACGTGCGGGATCATGACCCAGTTGCGGTGCAGGTTCGCGCCCGAGATTTTCTTGATGCGCGACAGCGGCTTGGCTTCGATCGGGCCGAACTTGGTGAAGTCGACCTTCGGCCACGGCAAGAGGCCCAGCGCGGCGCCATCGGCCGAACCACCGGCAGCAGCGGCCGCCGGCGCAGCCGACAGGGCCTGCTTGACGAAACCGCGCACGTCGTCGGCGGTAATGCGTTCCTTGGGACCCGATCCCTTGACCTTGGACAGGTTCACGCCCAGTTCGCGCGCAAACTTGCGCACGGACGGCGACGCGTGGGGCAGCTGGCCGGGCTTGAGGTTGGCGTCTTCCAGCGCGGCGGCGGGGGCCGGACGCGAGGCGGGCGCGGCAGCCTGCGCGGGCGCCGATTCTGCCTTGGCTTCCGGCTTGGCAGCCGGGGCCGGCGCAGCTTCGGACTTCGCGGCCGGGGCGGCAGCGGCTTGCGCGCCGCCTTCCACCACCACCACGATCGAGCCCTTGGCGACCTTGTCGCCAACCTTGACCTTCACTTCCTTGACCACGCCGCCTTGCGAGGCCGGGATCTCCATCGAGGCCTTGTCGGACTCGACGGTGATCAGGCTTTGCTCGGCCTTGATGGTGTCGCCGACCGCGACCATGACTTCGATGACTTCGACTTCCTTGAAGTCGCCGATGTCCGGCACTTCGATCTCGACCGGGCCGCTGGAGGCAGCCGGAGCCGGCGCCGAGGCCTCGGCCTTGGGCGCAGCGGCGGCGGCCTGCTTGGGTTCTTCCTTGGCGGCCGGTTTGGATTCGGCCTTGGGGGCCTCTTCCTTGGCGGCGCCAGCGTCGGCCGCTTCCACTTCCAGCACGACCGCGCCTTCGGCGACCTTGTCGCCGACCTTCACGGCGATGGACTTGACCACGCCGCCTTGCGACGCGGGGATTTCCATCGAGGCCTTGTCGGATTCGACCGTGATCAGGCTTTGTTCCGCCTTGATCGTGTCGCCCACGGCAACCAGCACTTCAATGACTTCCACTTCCTTGAAGTCGCCGATGTCGGGAACCTTGATTTGCACGATGTTGCTCATGTCTCTTTACCCTCAGGCGTATTGCGGGTTGGCTTTGTTCGGATTGATGCCGTACTTCTTGATGGCTTCGGCCACCTTGGCAACCGGCACCTTGCCTTCGTCGGCCAGCGCACGCAGGGCGGCGACGACGACGAAGTGGCGATCCACTTCGAAGTGCTCGCGCAGCTTGGCGCGGAAATCCGAGCGGCCGAAACCATCGGTGCCCAGCACCTTGTATTCGCGGCCCTTGGGCACGAACGGACGGATCTGGTCCGCAAAGAGCTTCATGTAGTCGGTCGACGCGATGATCGGGCCTTCCGTCTTGGCCAGCTGTTCCGTGACGTAAGCGACCAGCGGCTTCTTCTCGTCGGGGTGCAGCATGTTGTGGCGTTCGGCGTCCAGGCCGTTGCGGCGCAGCTCGGTGAAGCTGGTGACGCTCCAGAGGTCGGAAGCGACGTCCCAGTCGGCAGCCAGCAGTTCCTGCGCAGCCATGACTTCGCGCAGGATGGTGCCCGAACCCATGAGCTGCACGCGGTTCTTGCCCTTGCCGTGCGACTTGAGCTTGTACATGCCCTTGATGATGCCTTCCTCGTCGCCCTTGGTCAGACCGGGCTGCGGGTAGTTTTCGTTCATCACCGTCAAGTAGTAGTAGACGTTTTCCTGGTCTTCCACCATGCGCTTCAGACCGTGCTGGATGATCACGGCGAGCTCATGACCGAACGTCGGGTCGTACGACACGCAGTTCGGGATGGTCGAGGCCAGGATGTGGCTGTGGCCGTCTTCGTGCTGCAGGCCTTCGCCGTTCAGCGTCGTGCGGCCGGCAGTGCCGCCCAGCAGGAAGCCGCGCGCCTGCATGTCGCCGGCAGCCCAGGCCAGGTCGCCGATACGCTGGAACCCGAACATCGAGTAGTAGATGAAGAACGGGATCATGATGCGGTTGTTCGAGGAGTACGACGTGGCCGCCGCAATCCACGAGCTCATCGCGCCCGCTTCGTTGATGCCTTCCTGCAGGAGCTGGCCGTCGGCCGCTTCCTTGTAGTACATGACCTGGTCCTTGTCGACCGGGGTGTACTTCTGGCCTTCCGGCGCGTAGATGCCGATCTGGCGGAACAGGCCTTCCATGCCGAAGGTGCGCGATTCGTCGGCCAGGATCGGCACGACGCGCGGACCCAGTTCCTTGTCGCGCAGCACCTGGTTCAGGATGCGCACGAAGGCTTGGGTGGTCGAGATTTCGCGGCCTTCCGCGGTGGGTTCCAGCACGGCCTTGAAGGCGTCCAGCGCGGGGGCCTTCAGTTGCTCGTCGGCCTTGGCGCGGCGGCGCGGCAGGTAGCCGCCCAGCGCGGCGCGGCGCTCGTGCAGGTACTTCATTTCGGGCGAATCTTCGGCCGGCTTGAAGTACGGCAGATCAGCCAGCTTGTCGTCCGGGATCGGGATGCCGAAGCGGTCGCGGAATTCGCGGATGGAATCCAGTTCCAGCTTCTTTTGCTGGTGGGTCGGGTTCTTGGCCTGGCCGACGTGGCCCATGCCGTAGCCCTTGATGGTCTTGGCCAGGATGACGGTCGGCTGGCCGGTGTGGTCGGTGGCCGACTTGAAGGCCGCGTACACCTTGTGGGGATCATGGCCGCCACGGTTCAGGCGCCAGATGTCCTCGTCGCTCATGCGCGACACGGCTTCCAGCAGCTTGGGGTGCTTGCCGAAGAAATGTTCGCGGACGAACTTGCCGTCGTTGGCCTTGTACGCCTGGTACTCGCCGTCGACGGTTTCTTCCATGATCTGGCGCAGGATGCCTTCCTTGTCGTGCGCAAGCAGCGGATCCCAGTAGCCGCCCCAGATCAGCTTGATGACGTTCCAGCCCGAACCGCGGAAGTCGCCTTCCAGTTCCTGGATGATCTTGCCGTTGCCGCGCACCGGGCCGTCCAGGCGCTGCAGGTTGCAGTTGATGACGAAGATCAGGTTGTCGAGCTTTTCACGGGCCGCGAGAGCGATGGCGCCCAGCGACTCGGGTTCGTCCATTTCGCCGTCGCCGCAGAACACCCAGACCTTGCGGTTGCTGGTGTCGGCGATGCCGCGGGCGTGCAGGTACTTCAGGAAGCGGGCCTGGTAGATGGCCATCAGCGGGCCCAGGCCCATCGACACCGTCGGGAACTGCCAGAAGTCCGGCATCAGCTTCGGATGCGGGTACGAGGACAGGCCCTTGCCGTCCACTTCCTGGCGGAAGTGGTTCAGCTGGTCTTCGGTCAGGCGGCCTTCAAGGTAGGCGCGGCCGTACATGCCGGGCGAGGTGTGGCCCTGGAAGTAGACCAGGTCGCCGCCGTGGCCTTCGTCTTCAGCGTGCCAGAAGTGGTTCTGGCCGCAGCCGATCATGGTGGCCAGCGAGGCGAACGACGCGATGTGACCGCCCAGGTCGCCGCCATCGGGCGGGTTGTGCTTGTTGGCCTTGACCACCATGGCCATGGCGTTCCAGCGCACGTACGAGCGGATGCGCGTTTCCAGTTCCAGGTTGCCCGGGTGCGCCGGCTCCAGGCCGGGGGGAATCGTGTTGACGTAAGCGGTATTGGGCGAGAACGGGATGTGAGCGCCGGAGCGACGGGCTTCGTCGATCAGGCGTTCCAGCAGGTAATGGGCGCGCTGCGGTCCTTCGCGATCAAGGACGGCTGCCAGGGCTTCGAGCCACTCCTGGGTTTCAAGGGTGTCTTCGTCGTTGGCGGCCTGAACGGCGCCAGCCTGGGCGTTAGAGGACATCGTGTGTCTCCTGTTGGGGTTCGTCGTGACCACACACCCGCTTATTGATCTACTCGCGGACATTGCATGGTAGCCGGGATCATCCGGGCTACCATGCAATGCATGGGGTCGGGGTGTTCAAAGGACCTGCCAGGGGCGGGTTTCCTGTCAGGCGGCATTCTAAGAAAGAAGATTAACCGGTCGCAAGCAAAATTTCATGTTGCGGTACGGCATTTCATAATGCGGAAAGTTGAACGGAAGCTGAATCGCTGAACGCCATACTTTTTATGGCCTAGCCCGAAAGCAGGGGTTGATTCCCGGCAATTCCCTCCCAACACGCACTAAAATGCGCGGTCTACCGGCCCCGAATTCCATGTCCAGCGCGCCCAAGTCCAACATACCTACGCCTTTCCATGACCACGCCCGCACCCGGCGGCGCGGGGTGTATTGGGTCACGCCCGCCATGGTGCTGATCCTCTATATCTGTGTGATGGCGGTGTTCTTCTGGTTGCAGCGCATCCATGACGACAGCGTCATGTTTGTCACCATAGACCAGGAGCTGCGTCAGCAACGCCTGATCTGGGTCGTGCTGGCGCTGTCCTGCGTCATTGTCATCAGCCTGCTCATGCTGTGGCGCTATACGCGCTTCCGGTCCACCGCCGAAGCCGCGCTCATTGCCGAGACCGGGTTCCGGCGCGCCATGGAAAACTCCATGTCCACGGGCATGCGCGTGCTCGACATGGAGGGCCGCATCGCCTATGTGAATCCGGCCTTCTGCCGGATGATCGGCTGGAACGAGGCCGACCTGATCGGCCGCAGTCCGCCCTTCCCCTATTGGGTGCCGGGCCGCCACGAACAGCACCAGCACACGCTGGACGTGCTGATGTCGGGCAAGACGCCCAGCAGCGGCCTGGAGGTCGAGGCCCAGCGGCGCGACGGATCGCGCTTCACGGCGCGCATGTACGTGTCGCCCTTGCTGGACCCCAACGGCAACCAGATCGGCTGGATGACGTCCATGACGGACATCACCGAGCCCAAGCGCATCCGCGAGGCCCTGACGGCCGCCCACGAACGTTTCATGACCGTGCTGGAAGGCCTGGACGACGCCATCTCGGTCACCGCCGACACGCATGACGGGCTGGAGCTGCTGTTCGCCAACCGCACTTATCGCCGCGTGTTCGGCGCGCAGACGGGCGGTCACGACGAACTGCTGGCCGGCCGCCGCGGCCGCTTCACCGACGAATCGGTCGAAGTTTTCGCGCCGTCCGTGCAGCGCTGGTTTGAAGTGCACCACCGCATGCTGGCCTGGACCGACGGGCGCCGCGTGCGCATGCAGGTGGCGCGCGACATCACCGAGCGCCGCGGCCACGAGGAAGCGTCGCGCGTGCAGCAGGAAAAGATCCAGCTCACCAGCCGCCTGACCACGATGGGCGAAATGGCCTCGTCGCTGGCGCACGAACTGAACCAGCCGCTGACGGCCATTGCCAACTACAGCATGGGCGCGGTGGCCCTGGTCAAGGCCGGCCACACCAGTCCCAACATGCTGCTGCCCGCGCTGGAAAAAGCCGCCTCGCAGGCCGAGCGCGCCGGCAAGATCATCAGCCGCATCCGCGAATTCGTGAAACGCAGCGAGCCGCGCCGCCAGCGCGTGGCGATCGGCCGCATTGTCGACAACGCCATCGGTTTTGCCGAGATCGACGCCCGCAAGCGCCGCATCCGCATCGACAGCTTCGTGCCGTCCAACGCGCCCGACGTCCTGGCCGACCCCATCCTTATTGAACAGGTACTGCTGAATCTGCTCAAGAACGGGCTGGAAGCCATGGAAAAGAGCGAGTCCGACGAGCTTAAGGTTGCCGTAATTCTTCACGAGCAGCATATCGAGGTGGCCGTGGTGGACCGCGGCCACGGCTTGGCCGAACCCGAGCGCCTGTTCGAACCGTTCTTCAGCACCAAGTCCCAGGGCCTGGGCA
>Ga0213828_1002694_pt1 | contig 12511 bp, 10 predicted proteins | sample MC6MC0897MG_FD_180664 | JGI IMG/M metagenome (GOLD analysis project Ga0213828, IMG submission 180664) | Enriched soil aggregate microbial communities from Iowa State University, Ames, United States - MC6-MC0897-MG | ecosystem: Environmental > Terrestrial > Soil > Unclassified | place: USA: Iowa...
CGAAGATTCCTTCGTGTTCAAGGCGATGATCGATGCGGCAGCGGCGAAGGCCGGCGTCGTGACGTTCGCCGGCACCCGCGGGGCCACCGTCCGCGCCACGCTGCCCGCAAACGCCAAGCCCGCCAACGACCTGATGCTGACCTGCGCCAAGCTGGCCTTTGCCGATGGCGTCGCCACGTTCTCGCAGTGCCAGAACTGGACGCCCGTCGCCGAGAAGACCGTTGCGGATTTTCGCGCCGACATCGCCGAATTCCTGCAAGGCAAGCCCGCGAAGAAGTACGTGGCCAAGTTCGTGATCGACTACTTCGTCGTCGCCGGCGACATGCCGGCCAAGGCCGGCTGCCCCGACGACCGCAAGGCCTGCGACCAGGCGATCCGCAAGACCGACATGACGCGCGCTGGCTATGCGGCCGTAACGGAACGCCTGAACGCCGCAGGCGTGCAGACCGGGCGCTAAGCCTTTCAGGTCATTCCTGCGTGCCCTCCATTGCGGGCGCGCAGGCAGCCGCCACACGGGCGGCGCCCAGCGTCACTAGTCCCGAGGCGTTCAGCTGCGGCCGGGCTCCGTCCTGGCCGCAGCGGCGTTGGCCTGCGTTTCAGCCTGTACTTCGGCCTCCGCCTCGGCCTCGGCCCGAGCCTCCAGCTCATTGCCCAGCACCTCGGCCGAATCCTCGTTGCTGGCTTCCGGCTTCAAACGGCGGCGCGTATGGCCCGCGGCGCGCGCGCTGTCGCCCTCGTCCGCACGCTCGGCCTGCACGTGCACATTGGCCGCAGGCGCGTAGCCGCGCTTGTCCTGACCGAAGTAGACCACCGTGTGCGGGTACGGCAGCTCGATGCCCGCGGCGTCGAAGTGCTTCTTGAGCAGGCGGTTGTAGCCGCGCTGCACCGCCCACTGCATGCCCGGCGTGGTCTTGATGAGGATGCGGATGGTCACGCCCTTGTCGTTGACCGCCGTGACGCCCGCCACCGTCATGTCTTCCAGGATCTCCGGTCCAAGCACCGAATCGGTCATCAGCTCGGCAAACGCCGCACGCAGATGCTCGATGGCGTCGTCCACGCTTTCGCGGTGGGCAATCGTGTATTCACCCAGGTGATACGAGAAATCGCGCATGTGGTTGGCCACCACGTCCACCGACGAGAACGGCACCAGATGGTAGCCGCCGTCCAGCGTGCGGATGCCGACCGAGCGGATGGTCATCTTCTCGACCGTGCCGAACACGCCGGCCACCTGCACCACGTCGTTCTCGTTCATCCCGTTCTCAAGCTGGATGAAGACGCCGGTGATGATGTCCTGCACCAGCTTCTGCGCACCAAAACCGATGGCCAGACCGACCACACCAGCACCCGCGATCAGCGGGCCGACGTCGATGCCGATCTGCGACAGCAGCACCATCAGCGTCATCGTTACGATGACGATCAGCGCGGCGTTGCGGAACAGCGCCAGCAGCGTGCGTTCGCGCGCGCTGGGCATGCCCCGTTCTTCGCTTTGGCTCAGGCGATGCTCGATGATGCTGGCGATCACCGTCCAGGCCAGCATGGCGATCATCAGGACGATCACGATGTTCAGCACCACCTTGATCGCGGCGGCGCCCGCGTCCGACGCCAGCCAGCGCGACAGGTCAAAGGCCTGCCACGCGTCCAGGATCAGCAGCACGATGATGATGCGGATGATCCAGCCAACCACCTTCAGCGCAGCCGGCACGTACGCATTGACGCGTGCCTCCAGCAGCGGCAAGCGCCGCCGCAGGTCGTCCGACAGGCGGATCGGCTTGGCCAGCACCGCGTTCAGCAGCAGGATCAGCAGGCTGCCCACGCCGATGACCAGCAGCGTCTGCGCCGTGGCGCGCGCCATGAACGGCAGCGCATCGGTCGGGTCGACCTGGCTGACCACAAGCAGGATCGTGAAATAGAGGATGCCCAGCACGTGCCAGATGCGCGACAGCAGCCGCAGCCGGGATCCCATGAATGTGGCCGCGCCCGCGGCCCGGCGGTCCAGCCGTTCGCGGACGGCTTGCCGGTTATGCCAGATGACGCGCACGGCGTAGATGTACACCGCCAGCATGATGAGCATCGTAGTCAGCCGGCCCAGCGCCGGCGACAGCGCTGCCGCCATCACGGGTCCGACCACCAGCGTGCCGTAACCGGCCGCGGCCACGATACGCACCAGCCACGCGTTCCAGTACTTCGCCAGTTCGTCCGACATCGGCAAAAGGCGCAGATGCGGATGGCGCACCGCGAACACCGTGCGGATCAGCACCTTCACGATCTCCACCGCCACGAAGGCCTGCAGGAACAGCGAGGCCAGTCCATCCAGCGTGCCGCGCCCCGGCGTGCTCCACAGCGCCGCCGCGCCGCCTGCCATGGCGGCCAGCAAGACGACGGCGACGTCGATCGCCAGCGCACCCACGATCGCGCCCGCGCGGCGGGTCAGCACCTTCATGGACGCCGGCTTGCCCCGGACGGGGGCCGATCCGGTTTCGCAACCGTGCTCGGCCACCCAGCGGTCGATCCGCGTATAGATGCGCATGGCGATCATGCGCAGCAGGATGAAGGCGATGATGGTGGCCGCGGCAGCCAGCGCCAGCGGCAGCAACGCGCTGCGCGCCGTGCCGCTGTCCATGCGCAAATTCTGGCCCGAGGCCAGCGCGCGCATGTCGTCAACGCCCTGCCCCATGTCGGCCGCGACCCCGGTCAGGAACTGCTGAACGCCATTGGCCATGCGCTCCTGGAACGTCGGCTCGGCGGGGGTGGCGGGCGTCTGTTTCGCCGTCGCGGTCTTGGCTGGCGCTGCGCCAGCGGCGGCCGGTTTGTCACTGGCCGCCTGCGCGCGCAGCTGGTCGATCAGGGCTTGGCGCGCTTGGGGGTTGTCCAGCAGATCGGCCAGCGCGGCGGGCGTCAACGCCGAAGCCGCGGGGGCCGGCTCAGCCGGCGGTTCGGCCGCCGCGGCCGGGGTCAGCAGCGGGAATGCGGCGGTGGCCGGAGCGTGCCAGAGGATCGATAAACAACTCAACATCGCCGCCAGCAGCCAGGCCGCCAGCCAGGGCCTTTCCCGTCTGCGCCGCCAGGAGACGGCGGCATGGTGGCGGAATGGAAGGGATCGGGATGCTGTCGTTGCGGATCGAACCACTAATAAATCTCCTGTGCAATCAGGGCATGGACGCCATAGGTAAAAAGAGAAGCCGGCGACTGCGGGAGACCCGGCTTGGGCAAAGGGCACATGATAAAGCCCCTGCTCTGTCCCCTTTAGCGGCGGCCTGCGCTTATCGCTGGGAGCAATAAACAAGCGGCGATTAATTCGTTGGTCCGGACGGCTTAAGTGATTAGAGTCCAACGCCGCCATGCCCGCGCCGCATTCCGACAGGCGCGCGCCCAACCACGAGTCCGCTTCATGACCACCCGATTCCAAGCTGCACGCCGCAACACCCTGCTCGCCCTCGCTCTGGCCGTCACCGGCATGGGCGCCGCGCAGGCCGACCAACGCGTCATCCGCATCGTCGTGCCCTACGGCACCGGCGCAGTCCAGGACACCATCGCCCGCGCGATCGGCGACGAACTGGGCCGCGCGCTGGACGCCTCCATCGTGATCGAAAACCGCGCCGGGGCCGGCGGCACCGTGGGCACCGCCCAGGTCGCTCGCGCCAAGCCCGACGGCAACACCCTGGTGCTTGCCGCCGCCAGCCACAACATCGCCGGGTATCTGTATAAGAACCTAAGCTACGACCCCTACAAGGACTTCACGGGTGTCGCCTACATCGGCAACACCGGCTACATCATCCTTGCGTCCGCCTCGCTGAACGCCAAGAACACCGCCGAATTCATCCAGGCCGTCAAAGCCAAACCCGGCGCTTACGATTACGCGTCGGCCGGCAACGGCAGCGCCTCGCACCTGGGCATGGCGTCGTTCCTGACCGCCGCCGGCGCGCAGATGCAGCACATCCCCATGAAGTCCACCGGCGACGCCGTCACCGAACTGCTCGCCGGCCGCGTCCAGGCCGTCACCGCCGCCACCATCGGCGTGACCGCCTATCGCAACGACCCGCGCGTCACGTTCCTGGCCTACACCGGCAAGACCCGTTCACGCTTCGCGCCGGATCTTCCCACCGTTGCCGAAAGCGGCCTGCCCGGCTACGCCTTCGATTCGTGGCTCGGTTTGCTCGCCCCCGCCGGCATCGCCGCGGCAGACCGAGACAAGATCAATACCGCGGTCAACAAGGTGCTGGCCGATCCGAAGGTGCAATCGCGATTGGCTTCGCTGGGCGTCGAAGCTGAAGCCAAATCCGCGGCGCAGTTTCAGGCGCTGCTGAAGGCGGATTTCGAAGCGGCAGGAAAGGTGGTGAGCGCTTCCGGGGCGCGGGTGGAGTAGAGCCTGATTCTTCGTTAAGCCAAGGTGTCGATCAAGCGCTGCAAACGCTGAATCGTGTCATCTAGCTCCAGCACCAAAAAATTGGCGGGCGAAATCACGCCCGCCGTTTCATAGAAATCGCCTTGCCGCGTCGTCCTATCCGCGTACTCCCGTGCCACCACCAGATCCGGGGATGTCACGCCTTTTGCGTCAAGGTGTGCGACCTGCTTCTTCAAATAGTCGATCTGGGCGGTGAGATGTTGATGCGGATCGGCACCCGAAGCCACCGGTCCGGTTTCGGGTCGCACGGGGCACGGCTTTACCGGTTCAAGGGTGTACACGATCTGTTCCACGACATTGGTCATGGAACAGCGGGCTTCAAAACGTGCCTGTTCGTCCAGATCCCGATAGGCCGGGAAATAGAAGAACGAAATCTTGCGGGTTTTGAATTCGATGCCCAATTCGCTATTGGCCGAATAGCGCAGGCCCCAGTGGGGACAGCTGGGGGTCTGATACTGATACCTGGGCAATGCGTCCGTATCAACGTCCGATGAAAAGAACCGGAACGTATGCTCGTTAAAGCATATGTTGTTGTTGTGAAATGGATTGGCGAAATTTGCGGTCGTGGTGAAGTAGGGAACGACCAGTTTGAATTGGCCTTCGGGTTTCAAAACCCGATAGACCTCGCTCAGGACATTGAAAAACCCGTCAAGGGTCAAGTGCTCAAGAGCGTGTGAAGAAAACGCGAAGTCAATGCTGTTGTCTTCGAACGGAAGCTTTTCCTTGTTCAGATCCAGCACGATATCCGCGTCGCTCATGGCCGAGAAATCGATACCTATCGAGCCGGCCATCTTTTTGCGACCGCATCCAATATCTATGGAATTCATATATTTGCTCAGATCAAATCTGTTGGAATCGACCGCCGGAGGGTGCGAGGCCTCGTCGTCGCGACAACAACCATCCCACGGACACTGCAGGAAGCGTAGCCACATTTTGTGACGCCTAAGCGATCACATGATGCATCCCACTGCAGGGGGCCGTCGCCCTCACACGCCCGGTTGGCGCCCAGGCGGATGATGCAAAGGACGTTTCAAGCTTCGGGTCGCCGCCGCATCCCGTCCAGCAATAAATCCGTAATGAACTCCGCCACCGCCTGCTGCCTGGCCGCGTCGGGCATCAGCCGAGCGAAACGTTCGATGATGGCAATGAGCGACTGACCGAACCACTCGGGCGAAATCTCCGGGCGGAATAGTCCCGCCTGCTGCTCCGACCGGACGTTCTCGGCGATCAGGATCACCAGCTCGTCTTTCAGCGCCTCGGCCGCCTCGGCCTGGAAGAAGCCGATGCGCGTGAGATTGGGGTCTTCCTGCAGGATGGCAAGCAACGTCCCGATACCCTGCCGGATGCGGTTGACCAGGGCTTCGCCCTGCAGGTGGCCCGGCAGGCGGGCCTCGCTGATCGCCCGGCGCAGCCGCTGCGCGAATAGCCCCACCAGCTCGTCGTAGGCCGCTTGCTTGCTTGTGAAGTATTGATAGAACACGGGCTGGGTCACGCCGGCGCGGGCAACGATGTCGCTGACGCGGGTGTGCTGGAATCCCCGTTCGGCGAATTCGGCCGCGGCGACGGCCAGGAGTTGTAGCCGGGTGCGTTCGCCCTTGGTGAGGCGCCTGTCCTGCGATGCCGAAGTGGGTAGTGCCATGCTCATCGCGGAAAAATACTACCTATCCTCGCTTTCCGCCACTGCGACAAGCGCAAATTGCCACACTTCGGTCCAGGCGGCGGTTCTTCCTTAGCGTCTTGTCACAGTGCTGAAATCAGTTGAAATCCCCGTATCGCTTGAGACACCTAATCCGCGCGCCCCAGCAGTAAAGTACGTCTATCGTCCGGCGGCCGGCACAGTGCCGCCGCCGGATGGCTCAGGAGCAAGATCATGAAGCGGTTTACAGGCCGGGTGGCCATTGCGGCGTTGGCGCTGGCGGTTGCTGGCGCGCCGGCAGTGGCTGGCGGGCGTGGCGGAAATTGGGGCGGCCATGGAGGGGGTTATGGCGGCGGCTATCACCACTATCACGGCGGCGGTGGAAGCAGTTCCAGCGGCTGGTGGATCGGCGGCGCCTTTGCACTGGCGACGGTCGGGCTGCTGCTGGCGGCCAATTCGGGGCCGTCCTATGTGCAGACCGGGGTTTACTCGTCGGGGGTGGGCTACACGAGCCCGCCGCTGTACGCCGCGCCCGTGTACGGCACGACGGTCTATGAAGCCGCGCCGGTCTACACCGCCCCGGTTTACGAAGCGCCGCCCGTTGCCTATTCCACACCTGTGCCCCAGTACGCGCCCGTACAGTACGAGTCCGCGCCCCCCGTCAATGTCGCCCAGGCGAACGCCACTACCGACTGCCAGCGTTGGGCCATGAATCAGAGCGGTTACGATCCTGCCACCATCACGCAGTGGACCACCCAGATCATGGTGGATTCGTATAACCGCGCGCTGGATTCCTGCATGACCAGCCGCGGATATCGCGCCAACTGACAGGCGTGATCGCGGGTGTATCCGGCTGGCCTGACGCGACGGCGCGCACGTGCAGCATGCCGGCGCGCCGGCCGCCGCGCTTCAGCGGCGCCAGCCGCGCCAGGCAAACATCACGCCGACGGCCAGGAGCAGACCGGCCGGCAGCACCCAGACAAAACCTGAGTCCGTATAGACGACCTGTTCAATAAGATCGTAGTAGCGGCCCAACTCGTTGAATTCCCACCGCAGGTACTGCGCGTACCAGGCGTAGAAGCAGACGGCGGACAGGGCCAGGCTTATCAGGGCGGCCACGCGGGCAAACACCACACTGCGATGGGTGCGAACGGCCCCCTTCCAGGCCAGGTAACCGCATCCGGCCACCCCGGCCAACACCATCCAGCCGCCAACCTCAGCGAGCATCATCCGCCTCCAGTTCGGCCAGGAATGCCGCCGCTTCGGCCCATTGATGCTCGCTGAAGACGTGCACCCCCGCGCCGCGCAGCAATTGCGCGGTCACGCCCATGCCGGGCTGACGGCGGCCCGCGAAATGGCCGTCGTAGACGTAACTGCTGCCGCAGGACGGACTGCCCTCTTTCAGGACGGCCATACGAATACCTCGCGCTTGCGCTGCCGCCAGCGCCTCGTGCGCGCCGCGCACGAAAGGCGCCGTCACGTCGTCGCCCGTCACCGCCACGACACGGGCACGGCCCGCCAACACCGAAGCGGCGTTTTCGCCCGGGTCGATCTCCGCCGGGGGCCGCGGGATCGGCATGCCGCCCGCCACCTCGGGACAGACGGCCACGACACGGCCTTCTTCCCGCCAGCGCGCCAGGATGGCATCGCCATGGGGCACGCCGCGTCCGTCGTAACGCACGGGGTTGCCCAGGAGGCAGGAACTGATCAGAACACGATGCATGGGCAGGTGAAATCGGTGGATGAGCGGCCGCGGGCGGCGCGGCCAGGCAGGTGACACGAGCCGGCCCCGCAAGCAAACGGCGCACAAGGCGCCGTCTGAAGCGTTCGTCAGCGCTGACTGACGGCGGGCCGGGCCGATCGCGACGTCAAGCCGCGTCGGCTTTCTTCGCGGTCTTGCGCGGCGCCGTTTTGCGGGCCGTTGTCTTGCGCGCCGCTGTCTTGCGCGCCGGTTCAGGGGCCGGGGCGGTCTCGGCGGCGGGCGCCGCCGGCGTTTCCGCTTGGGCCGACGGGCTCTCCGATTTGGATGGCGCCTTGGCCGTGGTCTTGCGGGCACTGCGGGCGGGTTTGGCGGCGGACTTTGCGGAAGCAGCGTCGGAAACGGTTTCGGAGGCGGCCCGGGAAGTCACATCCGACCGGGATCCGGCGGCCGATCGCGGCGCGCCGGCGAAGGGACCTGGCGCCTCGCCCCGGCGTTCGCGTTCGGTGTTGGCCGGCGGCGCGACGAACGTCCACTCGGCCACATTCACCACCGGCGGCGGACCGGAAACCAGCGCCGACTGCGGCGGCGGGGGCACCGGACGCTTGAAGGCGGGCGGAGCCACGTCTTCGCGCTGGCGAGCCGGCGCCTGCCCGTCGGACGACGTCTGCCTTTCGGACGAAGCCTGCCTTCCGGACGAAGCCTGCCCCTCGGACGAAACCTGCCTTTCGGACGACGCCTGCCCCTCGGATGAAACCTCCGCGCCGGACGAACCCTGCCGTTCCGCCTGAGCCCGCCCTTCGGACGCCCCCTGCCCTTCAGAAGCCCCCCGCCCCTCGACCGAACCTCGCGGCTGACCGGCGTCTTCCAATGACTCGGCATGACTCGACGGCCGGGCATCATCACCCGCCCTCGCGCCCCGACCACGGCGCCCCGAGCGACCCTGACGGCCGTTATCCGACTGTCTGCCGCTGCGCGCCTGCGGCGAGCCGCCGGCAGCATCGCCGCCAGCAACCTGACCCGGCGTCTCCAACACATCCACTACGGTGCCCTCTTCCGTCTGCTGCGGCGCGTCGGGTTGTTTCCACGCATCCGCAGCCTCGGCGAATCCATCCGGCGAGGCGGTCACGGCATCTTCCCGCTCAGTGCCTTCGCCGTGCGAGCCCGCCGTCCGACCGCCCGCCGTCTTGCGTCCGCCACGCGATTTACGTGTGTTCCGGCCGCCAGCGCCCGGCGCGTCAATGGCATCGGCCACCCCATCTGCCGCCCCGCCATGCGCCTCGCCAGCCTGGTCAGAGGATGCCTCGCCCGAGCCATCACGATAGACATACGTACCCGACTTCTCTTCGCGCCCGACCTCCAGGAACCCGCGCGACTGGGCCTCTTCCAGCAGATTGCCGAACGCGCGGAAGCCATAGTAGGACTCGTTGAAATCCGGTTTGCGGCGCTTCAAGGCGTCTTTCAGAGCCGATGCCCAGATCTTGCCGCTGTCGCCGCGTTCGGCCATCAGCGCCTCGAACGTCTCGACCACCATCTCGACCGCCCGCGTCTTGCGAGCGTCCTGCTCTTCCTTGCGGCGGCGCTCCTCGTCGGGCGAGCGGCGCTGGGCGCTAACGCCACGGTTGTCGCGGCGCGCCTCGGCGGTGCGCTGGCCTTCACGGGCCAGATCGTCATAGAAAATGAATTCGTCGCAGTTGGCGATCAGCAGGTCGGACGTGGACTGTTTGACGCCCACGCCGATGACCTTCTTGTTGTTCTCGCGCAGCTTGGAGACGAGCGGTGAAAAGTCGGAGTCGCCGCTGATGATGACGAAGGTGTTGACGTGGGACTTGGTGTAGCAGAAGTCCAGCGCGTCCACGACCAGGCGGATGTCCGCCGAATTCTTGCCGGACTGGCGCACGTGCGGGATTTCGATCAGCTCGAAATTGGCCTCGTGCATCGGCGCCTTGAATTCCTTGTACCGCTCCCAGTCGCAATAGGCCTTCTTGACCACGATGCTGCCTTTGAGCAGCAGGCGCTCGAGCACCGGCCGGATGTCGAACTTCTGGAATTTGGTGTCGCGCACACCCAGCGCCACGTTCTCGAAGTCGCAGAAAAGCGCCATGCTGACGTTTTCGTTGGGGTTGTTCATGTTCTCTCCAATGCCGCGGTCGGAAGGCCAGGCCCAGGCAATGCCCGGCCTTACACCGCCAGAATTCGCTCATGATATACATTTCCGCTTGGTCTCCCCCTTCACCCACCCCGAGCCGCCATGACCGACACCCAACCGCCGCCCGAACTCGTCACCGACCGACTGGTGCTGCGCCCCCTGTCCCTGGACGACGCCGACGCCATCCAGCGCACGTTTGCCCAATGGGAGGTCGTGCGCTTTCTGGCCGACAAGGTGCCTTGGCCGTACCCCGACGATGGCGCGCGCCAATTCCTGCAAATCGCCGCCCTTCCCGCCATGCGCCGCGGAACGCAATGGCATTGGTCGGTGCGCACGCGGGCGCAGCCTGACCAGCTGATCGGCGTCGTCAGCCTGATGGACGACGAGCCCGGCAACAACCGGGGCTTCTGGCTGGATCCGGCGCATCAGGGGCGGGGTTACATGACCGAAGCCAGCGCGGCCGTGACGGCGTACTGGTTCAACGTGCTGGGCAAACCTGTGCTGCGCGCGCCCAAGGCCATCGCCAACACGGCCTCGCGGCGGATTTCGGAGAGCAGCGGCATGCGGCTGGTGGGCACCGAAGAACGCGGCTTCGTCAGCGGCCGGCATCCCGCCGAGATCTGGGAGATCACGCGCGAGGAATGGTTGGCGCAGCAGGACGCCACGCGGCAAGCCTAGGCCGTCCCCGATTTGCGCCCGCGAATCGTCGGCGCGCCGCCCGCCTGACTGCCCGATTAAGCCGGCGCTTACCGCCTATTTCGCCCCGCTTTCCGGCCAATTGACCGGCGCTTGCGCTGGCTAGAATTCCCGACAATCCGGCATTCCGCGCGTGGGATGCCATGTTTTCGGGCAAGATCCATGAATCCGTCTACCGTCATCGGCGCCGTTGTCGGCCTGCTCACCCTGATCATCGTGGTGGCACTGTCCGCCAACGACACCAGCCTGTACTTCAACCTGCCGGGCCTGGCGATCGTGCTGGGCGGCACCTGCGCCGCGCTGTTCATTGCGTACCCGCTGCAGGAAGTGGTGCGCGTGTTCAAACTGGTGCGCACGGTGTTCCGCAACGACCAGCACGACCAGCAGCGCGACATCGAGGAACTGGTGTCGATGGCGCAGCTCTGGATGAACGCCGACGTCCACAAGGTCGAGCACGAGCTCAAGAAGGTCTCGAACCCGTTCCTGCGCACGGGCGTGCAGCTCATCATCGACAACACGCCTGAAGACCAGATCATCGAACTGCTGAAGTGGCGCGTCGCCCGCCTGCGCGCCCGCGAACAGGCCGAGGCCCAGATGTTCCGCGTCATGGCCACCTTTGCGCCCGCCTTCGGAATGCTGGGCACGCTGGTTGGCCTGATCAACCTGATGGCCGTCCTGGGCGATGGCAGCATGCAGACCATCGGCCAGCAGTTGGCCATCGGTCTGATGACGACGTTCTACGGCATCCTGCTCGCCAACCTGATCTGCAAGCCGATCGCGCTGAAGCTGGAACGCCGTACGGCGCGTCGTGTGGAATCGATGAACATGGTGCTGCAAGGCATCTCGATGATGTGCGAGAAGCGCGGTCCGGCCATGGTGCGCGAGACCCTGAATTCCTTCGTCATGCACGTCGAAGACGAAATCTACGACGGCGGCGCCGACGCCAAGCCCAAGACCAAGACGGAAGGCCAGGTCAAGCCCGGCGCAACCGCGCCGACCGCCGGATCGCCGGCCGCCGGCTCGCCCGCCCGCGCCACCGCAGCCGCCTCCGTCTCCATCGCCCGCCCCGCTTCCGCGCGTCAATGAGCCTGATTTCCCCTTCCCTTGCGCAGCGGATCGAGCAGGCCCGTCAGGCGCAACTGCGGGCGCAGAAGGCGTCCGCGGCGAGCGCCTGGCGCCCTAGCGACAGCGACCGCCAGGACCGCTATGCGCGCTGGCACGTCGAAGACGCCGTCGAGCAGGATTCCGAGAACTGGCTGCTGAGCTATCTGGACCTCATCACGCTGCTGCTCGCGATGCTGGTCGTCATGCTGGCCGTCGCCATGTACGGCGGCGGCTCCGGCAAATCCGGCCAGCCCGTCGAGCTGGTCGGTACACTCGGCGCCAGCGGCCTGCCCAAGTACGACGGCGAGTATTCGGAATTCGAAACCGTGCAGATCCCGGCAAGCTGGTCCGCGCAGCCCACGCCCGCGCCGGCCCTCGCCGCGGCCGCGCCCGCGCTGGCCGAAGACGAAGTCGTGGTGGCTGACGCCGCCCCGCCGCTGACCGCCCCGTCCAAGGAATCGCTGGGCCTGGCGGACCTGGGCAATTCGGTGGACGTGATCGTCAACGAGCAGTCGGTCAGCTTTCGCATCAGCAACGAACTGCTGTTCGCTTCCGGCCAAGCCACGCTCAGCACCGCGGGCCTGGACGTGATCAAGCGCCTGGCCGGCATCCTCAACAAGAACGACTACCAGGTCTCGGTCGAAGGCCACAGCGATCCCGTGCCGATCCTGACCAAGCAGTTCGCGTCGAACTGGGAGTTGTCCAGCAGCCGCGCCACCAGCGTCTTGCGCGAACTGGTGCGCGATGGCGTGACGCCGCAGCGGCTGCGCGCGGTGGGCTACGCGGAAACGCGGCCGATCGAGTCCAACGACACGGCCGCCGGCC
>Ga0213828_1002695_pt1 | contig 12508 bp, 13 predicted proteins | sample MC6MC0897MG_FD_180664 | JGI IMG/M metagenome (GOLD analysis project Ga0213828, IMG submission 180664) | Enriched soil aggregate microbial communities from Iowa State University, Ames, United States - MC6-MC0897-MG | ecosystem: Environmental > Terrestrial > Soil > Unclassified | place: USA: Iowa...
CTGAGCGGGCGCAGCCTGGACCTGATCGCGGTGATCGGCATCGTGCTGCTGATCGGGCTGGTGAAGAAGAACGCGATCATGATGATCGACTTCGCGCTGGAGGCCGAGCGTGAGTTCGGCCTGGCCCCGCGCCAGGCGATCCACCAGGCCGCGCTGCTGCGCTTCCGCCCGATCCTGATGACCACGCTGGCCGCGCTGTTCGGCGCCATTCCGCTGATGTTCGCCAGCGGCTCGGGCGCCGAACTGCGGCAGCCGCTGGGCGTGGTGATGGTGGGCGGGCTGATCGTCAGCCAGGTGCTCACCCTGTTCACCACGCCGGTGATCTACCTGTTCTTCGACCGCTTCCGCCGGCGCCCGGCCGAACGTGCGGGCGATGCGGCCGAGGCCCACGCGTGAGCCCGCTGGCGCGCGCGATCGGCTGGTTCGTGCGGCACCCGGTGGCCACCCTGCTGCTGTCGGTGGCGGTGGTGCTGGCCGGCCTGCTGGGCCTGCGGTTGCTGCCGGTGGCGCCGCTGCCGCAGGTGGACTACCCGGCCATCAACGTCAGCGCCAGCCTGCCCGGGGCCAGCCCCGAATCGATGGCGGCCAACGTGGCCACGCCGCTGGAACGGGCGCTGGGCACGATTCCGGGCTTGAGCCGGATCGACTCGGCCAGCACCCAGGGCTCCACCCAGATCGAGCTGCAGTTCGAGTTGGGCCGCGACGTGGACAGCGCCGCGCGCGACGTGCAGGCGGCGATCAACGCCGCGCGCGCGCAGCTGCCCAGCGGCATGCCGGGCATGCCCCAGTACAACAAGGTCAATCCCTCGCAGGCACCGATCCTGGCGCTGGCGTTGAGTTCGGACAGCCTCTCGCCCGGGCAGGTCTTCGATGTGGCCTCCACGGTAATCGCGCAGAAGCTGGCGCAGATTCCCGGGGTGGGCGAAGTGCAGGTGGGCGGCAGCTCGCTGCCGGCGGTGCGGGTGTCGCTGGATCCCAATGCGCTCAACCAGCAGCGCATCGCACTGGATGATGTCGCGGCGGCCATCCGCACCGCCAACGCGCTCAAGCCGCTGGGCACCGTGGCCAGCCAGAGCCGGCAATGGCAGCTGGAGGCCAGCCTGCAGCTGCGCAGCGCCGCCGAGTACCGCGACCTGATCATCGCCATGCGCGAGGGCCGCCCGGTGCACCTGCGCGACGTGGCGCAGGTCAGCGAGGGCGTGGAGGACCGCTATGCCAGCGGCTTCCACAACCAGCGCCCGGCGGTGCTGCTGATCGTCAGCCGCCAGCCGGACGCCAACATCATCGAGACCGTCGACGCCATCAACGCGCAGATGGACACGCTGCAGGCGCTGCTGCCGGCCAGCATCGACATGCAGGTGGTGATGGACCGCTCGCCGGTGATCCGCGCCACCCTGCACGAGGCCGAACTGACCCTGCTGCTGGCCATCGCCCTGGTGGTGCTGGTGGTGCTGGCCTTCCTCGGCCACTGGCGCGCCGCGCTGGTGCCCACCCTGGCCATTCCGGTGTCGCTGCTGGGTGCGCTGGCGGTGATCGCGCTGCTCGGTTTCTCGCTCAACACGCTGTCGCTGATGGCGCTGATCGTGGCCGCGGTGCTGGTGGTGGACGATGCCATCGTGGTGCTGGAGAACATCGCCCGCCATCGCGAAGAAGGCGCCTCGCCGATGGATGCGGCCCTGCGCGGTGCCGGTGAAGTGGGCGCCACGCTGTTGTCGATGAACATCGCGCTGGCGGTGGTGTTCGTGTCGATCCTGTTCCTGGACGACTTCGTGGAGAAGCTGTTCCGCGAATTTTCGCTGACCCTGGTGGCGGCGATGGGCGTGTCGCTGCTGGTCTCGCTGAGCCTGACCCCGATGCTGTGCGCGCGCCTGCTCGGGCGTGAGCGCCCGGGCACGGGCAACGTGCTGCAGCGGGGCGGCACGGCGTTGTTCGAGCGGCTGCGGTGCGGCTACGTGGCCAGCCTGCAGACGATGCTGCGCTGGCTGGCGGTGCCGCTGCTGTTGTTCGGCGCGGTGATCGGGCTGAACGTGTGGCTGTTCCAGCAGGTGCCCAAGGGCATCGTGCCCAAGCAGGACACCGCCCAGTTGCGGGGTTTCGCGCGCGGCGACGACGGGCTGTCGTTCCAGGTGATGCAGCCCAAGATCGATGCGTATCGGACGTTGCTGCTGGCCGATCCGGCCATCAGTGACATCATCGGGTACATCGGCGGGCGCAGCGGGGTCAACAACGCCTTCATCATGATCAAGATGAAGCCGCTGGCCGAGCGCAAGGTGTCCAGCCAGCAGGTGATCGACCGCCTGCGCAGCAACATGCCGAAGATTCCCGGCGGCGGCATGTTCCTGTGGGTGGACCAGGACATCAAGCTGGAAGGCAGCGGCGACAGCGGCCAGTACGAGTTCCAGCTGCTGTCCGGCGAGCTGGAACCCCTACGGCAATGGGCACCCAAGGTGGCCGACGCGTTGCGCGCCCTGCCCGAGCTGGTGGACGTGGAATCCAAGGGCGACGAGGGCATGCGCCAGGTGGTGCTGGACATCGACCGCGACGCCGCCGCACGGCTGGGCGTGGACATGCGCATGATCGCCTCGGTGCTCAACAATGCCTTCAGCCAGCGCCAGGTGGCCACGCTGTACGACACGCTCAACCAGTACCGCGTGGTGATGGAGCTGGACCCCCGCTACACCCAGGACCCGTCCACGCTCGACCAGATCCACGTGATCGGCAAGGACGGCCAGCGCCTGCCGCTGTCCTCGATTGCCAGCTGGTCCTACGGCATGGCGCCGGACCGCATTTACCACAGCCAGCAGTTCGCCTCGGTCTGGATCGAGTTCGCGCTGGCGCCGGGCGTGACCCTGGACCAGGCGGTGAAGGCGGTGGACCGCGCGATGGCCGGGATCATGCTGCCCACCCACGTGCAGGCCAGGCTGAGTGGCGAGGCCGGTGGCTTCGAGAAGCTGCGCGAGCGCCAACTGTGGTTGATCGTGGGCGCGATGCTCGCGGTGTACCTGGTATTGGGTGTGCTGTATGAAAGCTTCGTGCAGCCGCTGGCGATCCTGTCCACCCTGCCCTCGGCCGGTGTGGGCGCGCTGCTGGCGCTGATGGCCTTCGGCAACGCGTTGAACCTGATTTCGCTGCTGGGGCTGTTCCTGCTGGTGGGCGTGGTGATGAAGAACACCATCCTGATGATCGACTTCGCGCTGTCGGCCGAACGCGAGCGCGGGTTGTCGTCGTACGACGCCATCTGCGAGGCGGCACGGCTGCGCTTCCGCCCGATCCTGATGACCAGCGTCGCGGCGTTGCTGGGCACGTTGCCACTGATGCTGGCCACCGGCGAAGGCTGGGAGATGCGGCAGCCGCTGGGCATTGCGATCGTGGGTGGGTTGCTGGTCAGCCAGTGGCTGACGTTGTATACGACGCCGGCGATCTACCTGGCCTTGGCGAAGCTGCGGCGCACCCCGTGACACCGGGCAGGCGCCACACCTCCGGTGTGCCGGGCACGGCCGACATCCGCGGCGCCGCTATGCGACAGGCAGCATCAGCGTCATCGCATCCATGGGTGATTCAATGAAGCCGTGCCCGAGATAGAAGGCCTTCGCCGGTTCATCCATGGCCTGGCAGACCAACGCACGTGCACCGATTTCCCGACACACATGGAGGGTGCGTTGCACGGCGTCCTTCAGCAACCCCGCACCGATCCCCTGCCCGGTACAATCAGCGTGTACCGCCAACCTGCCGAGTACGATGACCGGGATGGGATGGGGAATGTTGCGCCGTACACGACCAGGCGCGGCCGGGTGTGAGATCGCGCCGGCGGCGAGGGCGTAATAACCCAGCACGTTCTGTTGGGGATCACAGACCACAAAGCAACGCGATGCCCCGGACACCTGATTCCGATGCGCCCGCTCCTGCAGCCAACGGGTCAACGCCGGGGCGCTGCATCGAAAGTCGTCCACCCGGTGCCCGCTGGCGAGCGCGCACGGCGCACCCGGCTTCATCACTCAACGCTCCCAGGGTGCAGGCGTGCTCAACAGTCGCCGGATGGCGGCATTGCTTTCCAGCGGCGCATCCAGCAGCGCGTTGAAGCGCTTCAGCTCTTGAGGACTGAGTGAGAACTGGGTCTGGTCTGCCAGCACCTTACGCGCCTTGTCGCAGGCAGCGTCCAGGATGAACTCGGTACGGCTCACACCACTGACCGCGACCGCGCGGTCGATCAGCGCCTGCTTGTCGGCAGGCGCCCGGAAGTTGATGACTTTGCTGGCGGGAGCCATGGCTGGCGCTCCTGAGGGCTGTGTATACAATGTACACACACTCGATGTAGCGTTCAATGTCGTAGCTCCGCGAGCAGCCACCCATGGGGGTGGCTCTACCCGGTGCGTGCGCAGATCCGTGCAGCCACCCATGGGGTGGCTCTACCGCGGGATGGGCTGGCATACGTGCATTACCGCGTTTCCGGCCGCGCGACCGTGGACACGGCTGCCGCGTCACGCCGCCTCGCTGATCCGCGCCGCGCGCCGCGCCCGCACCGCCTGGGCCAGACTCTCCAGCACGGCCAGCGAGCTGTCCCAGCCGATGCAGCCATCGGTGATGCTCTGGCCGTAGGTCAGCGGCTGGCCGTCGACGAGGTCCTGGCGGCCGGCCACCAGATGGCTTTCCACCATCACCCCGGCGATGCGCTCTTCGCCATTGGCCAGCTGCGCGTTGATGTCGGCGATGACCTTGGGCTGGTTTTCCGGATTCTTGCTGCTGTTGGCGTGGCTGGCATCGATCATGATGCGCGCGGCCAGGTGCGACCTGGCCAGCGTCTGGCTGGTCGCTTCCACGTGGTCGGCATCGTAGTTCGGCGTCTTGCCGCCGCGCAGGATGACGTGGCAGTCCGGATTGCCGGCGGTGGCCACGATGGCGGTGCCGCCTTCCTTGGTCACCGAGAGGAAGTGATGCGGGTTGGAGGCCGCGCCAATCGCATCGGCGGCGATCTTGATGTTGCCGTCGGTGCCGTTCTTGAAGCCCACCGGGCACGAAAGACCCGAGGCGAGCTCGCGGTGCACCTGGCTCTCGGTGGTGCGTGCGCCGATCGCGCCCCAGGCCACCAGGTCGGCGATGTACTGCGGCGAGATCACGTCGAGGAATTCCACGCCGGCCGGCAGGCCAAGCTTGTTGATGTCGCGCAGCAGGCCGCGCGCGACGCGCAGGCCCTTGTTGATGTTGAAGCTGCCGTCCAGGTCCGGATCGTTGATCAGGCCCTTCCAGCCGACCGTGGTGCGCGGCTTCTCGAAGTACACGCGCATGACGATTTCCAGCTCGTCGGCGTAGGCATCGCGCAGCGGCTTGAGGCGCTGGGCGTATTCGATGGCGGCCACCGGGTCGTGGATCGAACACGGGCCGATCACTACGGCGAGGCGGTCATCGCGGCCGTGCAGGATCTCGTGCAGGGCCGCGCGCGAGGCACTGACCGTGTCGGAGGCTTCGTCGTCACAGGGCAGCATCGCCAGCAGTTGGGCCGGCGGGGTCAACGGTTCGATCTTGCGGATGCGCAGGTCATCGGTGTGCGGGGGCATGCGGGGAAACTCCTTGGAAGTGGGGGTCCCCAGCGCGGTGGCAACAAAAAAGCCGCCAGGTGCGCTGGCGGCTTTCGGGAATGCGTCTGAAGGTTTCTTCAGGGTGAGCGCATGCCTTCCTCCGCCGGTGGCTTCGGAAAGTAATACCAAAAGTAGGCATTGGCGGGGCGTGCGTTCATTGGGGTGTATTGATAGCACAGCTTTTGTGCGGCGCAAAATGTTTCATTCGCAACTGCGACGGCGGTATTCAGCCACCGTGGGCGGAGCCTCATGCCTTCGGCAGCGCCGCCAGTTCGGCCAGGTGCTGCTGCAGCCCACCCGATGCGCCCGCGATGTGGGTGGTGGTGAAGTAGGTGTGCCAGCCGGTGCCATCGATGGCGGCCAGCAGCGCATCAGCGTCCGTGCGGTCGCTGCATTGCCACACGGCATAGAACTGCTCCGCGCTGCTGCGCGGCACGTCCGGATCCAGTGGGCCCATGGCCAGCGGCTTGATCCGCGCCGGATCGACATGCTGCATGCCCGCGCCGATGCGGGCGAAGAGCGCCCCCCGCGATACCGGGTCCAGCGCGGTCCAGGCGGGTGTGGCGGTGTAGAGCTCGATCAGCATGTACGACATGGCATTCCTTGGGTCAGAGCGAGCGCAGGGCGCGCTTGCGGATGTAGCTGTTGGCCGGATCCTCGGCATGGCGCTGCTGCCATTGGCTGCACAGCGCGCGGACCCAGTCGGGCTGGCTCTTGCCGGCATCGTTCAACCAGTTTCCGACCGAATCCTGGACGTAGCGCGCTTCATCGCAGCACAGCGCGTCCAGCAGGTTCTGTGCATGGTGGGGTTCCTGCTTGAACAGCGCGATATGCGCGGCCCATACACCGCGCGGGCGCAGTGCCTCGCAGGCGAAGCGACGCACGTTCGGTGACGCGTCGTGGGCCCAGGCCTGCAGGTGCGCGAGCACCCGCAACGGCTCGGCGGCAATGTGCGGACGCAGCGCCAGCCAGGCCCATTCGCGCACGCCGAAATGGGGGTCGTCGGCCAAGGCGCGCATCGCATCGAGTTTGTGTTCCAGGGCGAGTCGTGGATCGCTGCCGATGAGGTAGCAGGCCCAGCCGCGCACCGTGTCGCTGGCGTGCGCCGACCAGGGCGACGGGTCACCCAGCGCATGGGCGCGCAGCAGCGTGGCGGCACCCTGCATGCGCAGGGTGATGCCGCTGTTGGCGGCCTTGCGCATGTTGCTGATGGCCGCCGACGGCAGGGACGGCGCCACGCTGGCCAGCAGCCGGGCGAAATCGACCGCGAGGATCTCGGCCAGATGGGTCGCTTCGGCCTCGCCCCCATCGAGTTGACCGCGGCGTTCGCGCGTCAGTGCCTGTTTCTTCATGCTGCCCTCCCCGCATCGGTGCGCGCCCAGATGCGGCACAGCATGCCACTGAGCAGGGTGCGCTCTGCCTCATTGAGGTCGGCGAACAGGTCGCGTATCCACTGGGTGTGCTGGTCGAACAGAGTGAGTGCCAAGGCCTCGCCGGCCGTGGTCAGGCTCACGTTGATGCGGCGTTTGTCGTCCGGGTCGGCATGCCGCTCCAGCAGCCCGTCGCGCTCCAGCCCATCCAGCAGGCCAGTGACGGTGGCGCGGGTGACCCCGGCGCGTTCGGCGAGCTGGTGCGGCGACAGCGGCGCCTCGGCGCCTTGCAGCAGGAAGAGCAGAACGAACCGGCCTTCGCTCAGCCCCAACGGGGCCAGCCGCTGCGCGCAGTCCTGGTCAATCGCACTGGCCAGTGACAGTAGCTGAAAGCACTGCGCCAGGCCGTCGGGCTCCGGCTGGCCGCGGCGCTGCATCTCGGCCAGGAATGCCTGGTGCTTCAGGGCCAGCATGGGGGTTCCGCGCAAATGATTAGGCGCCTAATCATAGCCCGGATTGTGCAGGGTGTGGATCCTGCCTTCGGTGACCCGCCTACGCAGGTGCCCGCCGGACAGGAGGCAGGGATGGCAGGCAGATGCGGGCCACCAGGCCACCGCCCTCGCGCGCCAGCAGCTGCAGCTCGCCGCCATGCTGGTGGGCCGCGCCCTGCGCCACGGCCAGGCCCAGGCCAATGCCGCCGGTGCTGCGATTGCGTGACCCTTCATGGCGCTGGAATGGTTGCAGCAGGCGGGCCTTGTCGGCGTCGGCGATGCCGGGACCGCGGTCGGCCACCTCCAGCAGGATCACGCCATCGCCCCTGTCCAGGCGCACCTCGGCTGCGCCGGCATAGCGGAGGGCGTTGTCGATGAGGTTGTCCACCGCGCGCCGCAGCTGCAGCGCATCGACGGCCAGGGTGACCGGGTCGGCATGCGTGAGCCGTACGTCCGCGCCACGTGCCTGCGCATGCTGGGCGCATTCCTCCAGCAGCAGGCTCAGCGCGGTGGGGTGGCGCTGCGCGGCATGCAGTTCGCCGCGTGCATAGTCGAGCACCTGGTCGATCATGCTGGTCATGCGCGCGATGTCGGCCACCATGCGCTCGGCCTGGGCCGGCGGTGCGCTGTCGGCGCGCAGGCGCAGGCCGGTAAGGGGCGTGCGCAGGTCGTGGGCGACCGCGGCCAGCATGCGGGTCACCTCATGGGCCTGGTCGCGCAGGCGTTCGCGCGCGGCGTTCATCGCCTCGGCCATGACCTGCACTTCGCGCGGCCCCTCCACCGGCAGGCGCGCGGTGGACTGCAGCGACAGGTCCGCGCTGGCATCGGCCAGGCGGCGCAGCGGTCCGGTCACCCGCAGCGCCAGCCAGGCCGCCAGCGGCGCCAGCAGTACCGCGCCAGCCAACAGGGCCAGCAGCACCTGGCGTCGCCATTGCAGCAGCGCGCTGTAGTCGGCGCCGACCACGGTCCACTGGCCATCGGGCCGCTGCACCGCCAGCTCGAACGCCGGCCACAACAGGCCGGGCAACAGCAATGCCTCTTCCACCGTGGCGCGCTGCTCGGGGCCACTGGCCAGCAGCTGGCCCTGCTTGATCACCTGTACCTGCACGGCAGTGGGGTCGGTGCTGCGCTGCCAGACCGTGCGCACCCTTGCGCGCGGCACGCCCAGGCGGGCCGCCACCACGCTGCTCATCCAGTCGTTGTCGCTGCCCGCCGGCGGCTGCGCCTGCCGCCAGCGGCGCAGGCCCAGGTCGGCAGCCGCGCGCTCGCCGGCCATCACCTGGAGCGCCTGGTGCAGGTTCATCTGCGGCGCGGCCGGGCTGGGCAGCGCCCACACCACGGCGAAGCTGACCGCCTGCGCGACCAGCAGCGTGGCCAGGGTCAGCAGGGCCACCCAGGTGGCGGTACGCCAGGGGCGGCTCATCGGCGGGTAACCGGGGCTGCGAAGCGATAGCCCTCCCCGCGCAGGGTCTGCACCAACGCGTCGCCGCCCGTGGCTGCCTGGGCGAGCTTGCGGCGCAGGCGGCTGACCGCCAGGTCGACGGCGCGATCGAACGGTTCGCTGTCCTCGCCACGGGTGAGCCGCAGCAGCTGCTCGCGGCTGAGCACGCGGCCGGCGCGTTCGGCCAACACGCGCAGCAGCGCGAACTCGCCGCGGGTGAGGGCGATCTCATTGGCCTGCGGCGTCAGCAGGCGATGCTGCTCCACCTGCAGTTGCCAGCCCTCGAAGTGCAGCGTGGTGGAAGGCGCGACCGCCTCCCCCTTGTGCGCGCGGCGCAGCAGCGCGCGTACGCGGGCCAACAGCTCGCGCGGGTCGAATGGCTTGGCCAGGTAGTCGTCGGCACCCATCTCCAACCCGATCACGCGGTCGGGAGTGGTGCCCATCGCGCTGAGCATCAGGATCGGGATGCCGCTGGCCTGCAATCGTCGGCAGACCGACAGGCCGTCTTCGCCGGGCATCATCCAGTCGAGCACGATGAGGGCGGTACGCTGCTGGGCCAGCAGTGCATCGAGCATGGCCGCATCGGCCGCTACCCGCACCTGGTAGCCGTGCTGGCGCAGGCAGTCGGCGATGGCGTCGCGGATACTGGCGTCGTCATCCACCACCACGATGTCGGTTGCTGCAGGCATGCGCCGATTATGGCGTGGGTTTGTATCGGGACTGTATCGGCGCGCGTGCCGCGCCGACATCGTGCCGATACCGCCAGCGGTTGTACTGGCCTTCCCTAACGGAGACCATCCCATGCGCATCACGCCCCTGCTCGCCCTGGCCTGCCTGGCCACCCTGCCCGCGCATGCTGCGCCTGCCACCCATGAGATCCCGATGTGGATGCAGGGCGGCCACCCCACCGTGGCGGTGCAATTGGGTGACCGGGTGGAGCCACTGCACTTTGTGATCGACAGTGCGGCCGGGGCCACGGTGATGGACCAGGCCACGGCGCAGCGACTGGGGCTGGATGACCCGGACGCGGCCGGCGTCGAGGTGGAAGGCGCGACCGACCGCAGCGCGGTGCTGCGCCGGACCCGCAGCACCCGTTGGCAGGTGGGCACGCTGTCGTTCGAGGCCGCGACCATGCAGACCGACCTGAGCCGGTTGGGCAAGGACGGGCGGCGCATCGACGGCATCCTCGGCAACGATGTCACCGACCGCTTCGATACCACCTTCGACATCGCCGGCCAGCGCGTGCTGCTGCAGCCGCCGGGCCGAATGCCGGCCGACCCCGGCTGCGTCCCCAATGCCGTGCCGGTCCGCGACGCGAGCATGCAGCGGTTCGGCTTCATCCCGGTCCAGCTGGGCGCGCCGGCGGTGGAGGCCATCGCGGTGGTAGACACCGGCGCGGCGCAGACCGTGCTCAACAGCGCCGCAGCCAGCGCGCTGGGCCTGCGCACCGATGGCAGCGATGCGCGGGTGCGGGTGCGCGAAAAGGGCACCCGCGGGCTGGGCGACCGCGTGATGGAGACCTGGCTGGCCACGCTGCCGGGCCTGCGCATGGGCCGTTGGCAGCACCCCGCGCTGGAGGTGCGGATCAGCGAACTGCCGGTGTTCGCCTCGCTGGGATTGAAGGAACGACCGGCACTGATCCTGGGGGCCGATGCGATGGCCGATACGCGGGTGCAGGTGGGTAGCGGCGCAGCCTGGATCTGCCTGCGGCGCGGCTGAGGCCAGGCCGGTGGTCACGATGACCGCCGGCACTGTGTCGGCGAGGCCGCCGCGGTAGCATGCGCCACACCGCCCGCTGGAGTGCCGTGCATGCGCCTGTTCGCCGTGTTGCTCGCCGTGATGGCACCCGTGACCGCCCTCGCTGCGGCGCCCCCTGCCCCGCCACCGATGGCCGACGCCGCTGCGGTGGAGGCGGAAATGGCGCGCTTGATGCGCGCCACCGGGGCGCAGGGATGGGCGGTGGCGGTGGTCGACCAGGGCAAGGTGGTGCAGGTGCATGCGGCTGGAAAACGCAACGCCGCCGGTGACCCGTTGACGACCGACACGGTGATGTACGGCGCGTCGCTGACCAAGATGGCCTTCGCCTACATGGTGATGCAGCTGGTGGACGAGGGGGTGCTGGACCTGGACCGGCCGATCGGCGAGTACCTGGCGCGCCCCTTGCCGGACTACCCGGCAGAGAAGCAGTACGCGCCCTGGCCCGACCTGAAGGACGACCCGCGCTGGCGGCGCCTGACCGCGCGGATGCTGCTCAGCCATCGCAGCGGGTTTGCCAATTTCGCGTTCCTGGAGCCGGAGGGAAAGCTGCGCCTGCACTTCGATCCAGGCACGCGCTATGCCTACTCCGGCGAAGGCCTGATCCTGCTGCAGTTCGTGCTGGAGCGCGGGTTGGGCCTGGCGGTGGGCGCGGAGATGCAACGGCGGGTATTCGACCGCTTCGGCATGACCCGCACCAGCATGACCTGGCGCGCTGACTTCGCCGGCAACCTGGCCGACGGCTGGACCCAGGACGGACGCACCGAACCACACGACGAACGCAGCCGGGTGCGTGCCGCGGGCTCGATGGATACCACCATCGCCGACATGGCCCGTTTCGCAGCCGGCTACATGCGCGGCGAGGGACTGTCGGCAACGGGGCGTGCCGAGCTGGTCCGCGCACAGTGGCCGATCACCACGGCCAGCCAGTTCCCGACCCTGCAGGACGAGCTGGCGCCGGCGCAACGGCGCCGCGACCTCGCCGCCGGGCTGGGCGTGGTGGTGTTCCAGGGGCCGCAGGGGCGCGGGTTCTACAAGGGCGGCCACGACGATGCAGTGGGCAACACGCTGGTGTGCGTGGCACGGCGCCAACGCTGCGTGGTGGTGCTGGGCAACGACGTGCGCGCCGAAGCGGCGTTCCCGGCGCTGGTGCGGTTCGTTCTGGGCGACACCGGCGTTCCGTGGACGTGGGAGTACGGGGGCAAGGCGTTCGTGGAGTGACGCAGGCAACGTAGCGGCTCACCAGCGCACCTGTGCCGGCACTGGCCCCGCATGCGACGGAAACAGCGGCAGCACGTACTCGGCCAGTTCCTGCAGCACCTCGGCGGCCGGCCGTTGCGAGAACTGGATACCGGGCGCGGCGTGGTTGACCCCGGCCTGCTGCCACTTCCCAAGCAGATCGATCAGCCCGTTGCGGCCGGTCTTCAACGCCAGCGGACGGCTGGCGGTGATACTGGATCAGCCATGGCCGACGCGGTTTGCGTACTACGCCGTCACCCTGCCCGGCGCCGAGGAGAACCCGGCCATCGCGTCGTTCCTGCGTTGGCTGCAGGAAGAAGTCGAGGCGCCGACCAGCGCGTTGTGAGCCCGCAGTGCGCGCACAAAAAAACCCCGCCTTCCGGCGGGGTTTTTTCTACTGCCTTGGCCGATGGTGGTACCGACCAACGGTTGGTACCGACCGCTCCGATGTGTGCCGACCGATGGCCGGCCTCTACATCAGAAGTCCATGCCGCCCATGCCGCCCATGCCACCCATGCCGCCGCCCGCTGCGCCAGCGCCGTCATCCTTCTTCGGGGCTTCGGCAACCATCGCTTCGGTGGTGATCATCAGGCCAGCGATCGAGGCCGCGTTCTGCAGCGCCGAACGGGTCACCTTGGT
>Ga0213828_1002712_pt1 | contig 12452 bp, 5 predicted proteins | sample MC6MC0897MG_FD_180664 | JGI IMG/M metagenome (GOLD analysis project Ga0213828, IMG submission 180664) | Enriched soil aggregate microbial communities from Iowa State University, Ames, United States - MC6-MC0897-MG | ecosystem: Environmental > Terrestrial > Soil > Unclassified | place: USA: Iowa...
CGGCGCGGGTGTGAAGGACATCGTCCTGCCGGCTGCGCGAGCCCAGTACACCTTGCGCTTGGCACGTCAGGGGTACCTTTACGTATTCAACGAGGCGCGCGGCGAATGGAAGGGGTACTTCGTCACGGAAGATGCCTACCTGCTTGAGTTCGATGTGCACGCCGATGCACCGCCCATGGAGGAGTTCGCGCCCACCTGTGCGCGCATGGCGACCTCGCAGTTGGCGCGCTTCGTCACCATTCCCGACCCTTCCAGGGCTGGGAAAGTGTGGTTTGGTTTCAGCGAAGCACCGTGGGCGCCCGAGGTGCTGAAGCGCAACCGGCTCTCCTCCGAGCGAAAGAAGCACATGCGCTCGGTCGATGTAAAAGCGTGGGTTGGCGGGGCGCGCTCCGATCACACCGGTGAAGTGGGTGACGCCAAGCGTCTGGTGAGTGAGTTTGCGTTCGAAGAGCAGGTTGCAAAGCCTCGAGACCCGAGTCAGCCGACGTCGCAGATGGTGCTGGATCCAAAAACCGGAAAGATGATCAAGCAGGTCAATCTCGAAGGCGTGACGGTCTCCAATAACCCGGCGTTTGACTTCACCACCTTCGCCTTCCGCCGCTGCAAGCAGCAGGTCGCGGGTATGGAGGAGTGGGTCAAGAAGGCGTCTCCGGAGGTGCCGGCGATGATGCTGGCCCTGAACGATCCGGCCGGTCTTACCCAGGACGTGTCGGCCTTGATGCGGGAGTTGGTGAGGGACTTCGAAACCGGCAAGGATCGCAATTGGAAGTTGGCCGCGGCGACGGGTATCAAGGGCATCCGGAAGGCGATCGAAGATCAGGCGGCGGCTACCGAGCTGAGCGAGCGGCGTGCAACGGCGATCACGGGCAAGGCCTCGGCAGAACTCTACGCTGCTGGACTCATCAAGATGCCCGAGTCGTTGACGGCCGAACAGGACCGCAAGGCGCGTGTGTCAGCGTGGAACCGCTACAAGGATGACTACGATGAGTCGGCCGTGTCCAGGTTCGAAGCAGAGCTGGAGCGGGAAACCAAGGAATTCACCAGCAGCCAGCTGACGCCGTTGGCGATGTCGTTCGTGCGCTGGTATCAGTCCGATGCACTTCGTGACTGGTTGTCGTCCAACCATCATGAAGGCCTCGAAGGCGGTGGCGGGGCATTCACCGTCATTGTCCAGCGCTGCGTGGAAGGCATCACCGGTCATGACCAGGTTGCTGCAGCGCTGTTGAAGGATCTCAACGGGCGTTTCGATGAAAAGCGCAACATCACCCTGCGTGCGCTGGTCCTGAACGACACCACGATCGCCAAGTATCTGGAGCTTGCGGCCGGGCCAAGCCTCGAACTGGCCAACAACCCGGGCGCCTGGAGCAACGTGCTGAAGGCGTTCGCACACGTGGACGACAGGAAGAAGAACAATCCGGCGGATATGCAGACCCGCACCGGTATTGTGGCCAACTTCATGCATGAGATCGCCGGGTCATTCATCACCGGGCTTTCAAAGGCAGGGCAGACCATCAAGGTGGGCGCGGCGAATATTGCGCTCAGCATTGCCATGAAGCACCGGATGATGGCACTGATGGGTGCGGTATCGGGCCGACAGATCACCCGGCTCCCGGTGAGGGCGTCCGAAGCCGAGCTTGCCCACTTCATCGTCGAGGCGCTGACCGCTGGGCAGTCTCCCGCCGAAAAGGCACGTGCCCGTCAGCAGGTGGATACACATCTTCGCCAGCAGCTGACAGAACGCTCCGGTGCGCGGACCGCAACCGGTGAGCGCAATGCGCGGGGTCGCAAGGTCTTCCAGTGGGCGGTCTACTGGGACGATGAAACCATGCGCGCCCTGCGCGGCACGAATATCACGACCCTGGACCGGGCGCTGTTGAGCGAGGACCAGTTGCGGGCCGTGGTCAGAAGCCGCGCAGCCTCCTTTGCAACCGTCAATATCCGGGCAGACGTCGGCTTCGGTGTAGTGGGGTTGCTGCTGGATGGTTGGAATGCCGCGGACGCCTTCACCAAGCTTGATGACGAGAAGCAAGGTCCAGAGAATCGCCGCCGCATCAGTTTGGGATCGGCCCTGTTCGGGCTTGCGGGGACAAGCGTTGAGTTGACCGCTATCGGGTTGGAACGAACTGCGTATGGGCAGGTGGCGCGATCGGTGCGCATCGCGGCGGTCGAACTGAGGACAACGTCGGCCGTGATTGGATGGATGGGCAAGCTTGTAGGAACCGTGGGAGCGTTCCTTGGCGCCGTGGTCGATGGTTGGAAGTTCTATGAAGCCGCCAAGAGTGGCGACATACCGATGGCCATCCTGTTCGGCGCGACGGCTGTGGGCGGCGCGGTGGTTGCCGTGTGCGTGCTGTTCGGCTGGATGACCGCTGGCATAGGCTTCATCATCATGATTGTCCTGGCCATCATCGGGTTTGTTGGCGAGTGGCTGATCAACCTTATTCGCGATGATAAGATCGAAATCTGGATCAACAAGACACCCTTTGGTGCGCATGATCATGGACGTTTCGAGTCACTTGAAGACCAGGAAGCAGCGTATGTCGCATTGCAAGCCAAGTAGGACCTCCCGATGAGCAGTTTTGCTGGCTGGCTGGTCAGCCCGTTCAAACTGGGCCGCGAAGTGTCCGACAAGGAAACCCGGGCCAACCTGCGGTCTCCCGGGATGCCTCGTCCGAAGCCACTGAACAAAGGCGCCATCCATCTCGATTCCACTTGCCTGGAGTATCTGGACCGGTACTTCCTGATGCGGGGCTGGGGGGTGCTTGGGGGTGGGTTTCTGGCTGTGTTCTGCCTGGTCCTTGGCGGCGCAGGCATCTACGGATTCCTGCAAAGCTCGCAGGGACAGGTTGCGCCTGTGTTCTGGGCGCTGGTCATCATGGCCGTGATGTTTGGTGTGCCTGCGCTTGTGGCGCTGAAGGTGCTCGTGCTCAAGGATGCGTTTCGGTACACCCACTATCCTGTCCGCTTCAATCGAGCCAACCGTAAGGTCTATGTGTTCACCGGCGGGCCGCGGAAGTGCGTTGAGGTGCCGTTCGACGATGCATTCTTCTTCATCAACGAACATGGCGGCACCGGTGCCAACAACGTCCGCGTCTACGACCTGCGGATGCATGTCATCGAAAGCGGCAAGATTGTCCATACGGTGTCGATCGGATCCGATGGCGGCAGTAGCCCGGGGGTCGTTCTTGCGCATTGGGAAATGATTCGCCGCTTCATGGATGAGGGGATGGAGGATCTGCCGTTCCCCCCCCTTGGCATATTTGCGTCCTCGCATGTTTCGTTGAAAAACGCGTTCATCATTCCGTTTGCAGTGTTCAATGGCGCATTGCGCTGGATACTCGCGCCTTTCCTCTTTCCGATTGGTGTCGCCCGCTACATTGCACTGGCAAGCAGCCAGCGCCCCGTATGGCCAAGCTCGGTGGAAGCAGAATGCGCGCCGGCGCCTGGCAGCCGGGTTCTGCGCGAACCGCAGGTTTACGGCGACCTTCCGGGCGGCAAGAGTGGGGAGGCGGCGTTCATGCAGTACTGGAACGACGCTGAGATGCAGGCAAGGGCGGAGGACCAGGGTCTGGCCTCGCTCTTCAGGTGAGGGGGCGCTGGACGCTTCCGGTCAGCGCGGTCCAGTCCCTATTGAATCCAGTGCGCGGCGCTGGGTGGCTCCGGTTTCTGCTGGTGTCACGTAGCGCGGTCGCACGCAACGCGGGGTGGACGGGACGTCCAATCCGGCAGTGCCTGGCGCAGCGGCCGACTTCAAGGATGTGAGCATGAGTGCATTTGCAGGCTGGTTGGCCCAGCGTTATCGGGTCAACAGACCCCTGTCGGACGCCGAGCGCAACGCAGATGTGCGCAATTTTGATGGCATGGTCAAGGATCCAATCGACCAGGGCATCATCGCGCTCAATCCCACGTTCATCGAATATGTAGATCGGCATTTTCACTATCGCCGCTGGGGGGGCGATGTGGGGGCTGCTGGTGATTGCGCTTGCCGTTGCATTCGCCGTTGCGATGGCAATGTCGCCCACGGTGACGCCTCAGGGCTTTCCACGGCCGCCGACAACGGGCGAGCGTTTCGTGGTGGGCTGGATCGTCACACTGTCGTCCGGGTTGGCAGCCTTCAGCTACTGGATGCTGCTGGGCAAGGATGTCTTTGGGTATCAGTATTTTCCCATCCGGTTCAACCGCAAGACGCGCAGGGTGCACGTCTTTACCGGTGGCCGCCACACCGCGCGCTCGGCATCGTGGGATGAGGTGCGTTTCATCATCGGGTGCGGCGCGCCTCCAGGCGCGGACGACAAAGGGACAACCTACGACCTTCGCGGCCACCTGATGCAGGGCGACCAGGTGATTTACACCTTCGCCGTTGGCAGCGACAGTGGCCCCAATCCCGGGCCAACGTTGGCGCATTGGGAGATGATTCGCCGCTACATGGAGGGCGGGTTGGATGCGCTTCCATTCCCGCCGCTGCAACTCTACACATCGACCACACCCAGCCTTCGGAATGCAGTCATCATCCACGTGTCGTCTGCTGGTGCGGGCCTGGGTCTGCTTTTTTTTGCCCATTACGCTGCCGTGGGCCATGTTCAGGTATCTGTCGATGAAGCTATGTAGGCGCCCTGCCTGGCCGCGCGCAGTCGAGGACGATTGCGCCGACGGTTCAGAGGCTGGGAGCCTGAGGGAGCCGGTGGTGTACGGTCGGGTAGGCGACGGCCATGGCAGCGAAACAATGCTGGCGTACTGGAAGCAAGCCACCCGTGATGCAATGGCGCTCAACGAGACGTTGCGCACACGGATGAAGGCAAACGGCGGGCATTGATCGCCTCGAACAACCGCCGGCGCAGTCTCACTTGCCGCATCCTTGCTGCTGCACGACACATTGGCTTGGATAGGCCCGCTGAGTGCGTTGTTCCCCCACGCGAGCGAACACGGGAGTGAGACGAGGATGTACACAGGTTGGTTGAGAAGGTTCAAGGTAGATCGAACGATCAACCCCACCGAGCAGTGCGAGCCGTTGAAGCGGGAGCGCACGGGCGCGAGCAACGAACGGCACTGCGTCATCCGCCTGAACTCGACGTACATGGATGTGATTGATCGACGCTACCGTCTTCGGGGGATGGTGGCGACAACCGTGGTAACACTCGTGAGCACCGCGCTGGCGCTGTTCGGGGTATGGATGCTGGTGACCTGGCTCCGCACCGTATACGAGGGGCGGGCGGTGGACTGGTTCATGGTGGGCGTTCGGGTGATCGGCTTCGTCGGCCAGTTCGCGTTGATGTATCGATTGGTCATTGGCCGCGATTTCTTCACCTACAAGTACTACCCGATCCGGTTCAATCGTCGCACGCGGATGGTGCACGCCTACACCGATGGCTGGTCTTGAAGAGCAGCAGAGCGCCGGAGTGGCCGGCCCGAAGTGGTGACGGAATCCGTCGTCGACGTGGCCGATCCGCATCAGTGGCCGGAGCCGGAGTACGTCGGGCAGTTCTATGCGGGACGCGGTGTCTGACTGCTTCGCGCGTTCAGACGAGAGTGCCAGTGCGGCGGTGCCGTTTCATCGTGACTGGGCGACGCGCATGCTGTGCCTGTGTTCTCGCCTGCATCCGGTGACATGCGGCAGACTGTACGCGCGCGCGATTGAGAGCGCTGTTGATGTGAAGATGCACCGAATGGCGCATTTTCCCAGCGTGCTACTCGACTGACATGCCTGTGTTCCCTATTCTAGGTGGCATGTCCGATTTTCCAACTTGGCTTGGTACAAGAGCGCGGCGTCGCTCGGCGCTCTTGATCGGTGCGAATTGTGACCTAAGTCACAGTGCGTCCTGTATAGGTTCTGATGGTCGGCTGATTTGCCGTCGCGAATGAATCGTGCGGCGTCTCGACTGATGTTCTGCTGATGATGGGTCGCCCCAGTTGAATCTGCGGGGCTAATGAATGGAAGCATTATGAAATCCACAAGCACGATACTGGCCGCACTTGCGGCACCGGGGCAGGCACAGCGCCTGCTGCAGCTGCGCACCTCGCTGGGGAGCGACGTGCTGGTGGCCGAGTCACTCAATGGCGTCGAGCAGATCGACGGCATCGGCTTCGTGTTCGATGTGATCGCATTGTCGGCAGATGCCAATCTTTCGCTGGAGGGCCTGCTGGGCCAGGCGGCGGTACTGCAGATGCAGGCCATCGGCAGCCCACGCCCATTCCACGGCCGGATCACCGCCGCCGAACGCATCGGCAGCAATGGCGGTCTGGCGCGCTATCGCCTGCGTTTGCAGCCGTGGTTGGCGTTCCTCGGCCAGCGCGTGGACAGCTACGTGTTCCATGACGCCAGCGTGGTCGACATCGTCGAGAGCGTGTTTGCCGACTACGGCGGCCTGGTTCCTGCATGGCGCTGGGACCTCACCGACCGCAGCCTGTACGCCAAGCGCAGCCTGACCACGCAGTACCAGGAGACCGACCTGGCCTTCGTGCAGCGCCTGCTGGCCGAAGAGGGCATCTATTACTGGTTCGAGCATGCCGCAGACCTAGGCAGCGAGGCGTTTGGCGCACACACCCTGGTGCTGGCCGACAACCACCATGGCGCCAAGGACCTGGGCGCGGTGCGCTTCCACCGCGGCGATGTGACCGAGCGCGATGACAGCGTGCAGCAATGGTCGACCGCGCGCCGCTGGCGTACCACCAAGGTGTCCCGGCATACCTGGGATCACCGCACGTTGGAGCTGCGCCAGGCCAGTGCCGAAGCGCAGATGACGCAGAATTCCATGGGTGAGGACGCCGACACCTGCGGCCCGTACGGCTGGCAGGACAACGCGCGTGGCCAGCGCCGCGCGCAGCAGCACCTGGATGCGCTGCGCGTTCGCGCGCACACGATTGAAGGGCAGGGTAAGTGGCGCCAGCTCGCCCCGGGGGCGCAGTTCCAGCTGGGCCAGCATCCTGGGGTGGATGCGGGCACCGCGTTCCTGTGCCTGTCGGTGCAGCATCAGGCGCGCAATAACTTTGAAGCCGACGTGTTCGATGCGCTGGAGCAACAGCTTGGGCCAGCCGCGCAGGCGCCGCTCAGCCTGCCGGGGGCCTTGACGGGATTAACCGTGGGCAACACCGCGCCGAACCTCACCACAACCTTCTACGACAACCGCTTCGTCGCCATTCCGGCCGACGTGGTGTACCGCCCGCAGACCGAAGACGGCCACGGCACGCGTTTGCATCCGCGCCCGTCGATCACCGGCACGCTCAGCGCCATCGTGGTCAGCGACGGCGAGCCGCTGCAGTCCGACCGCGACCACCGCATCAAGGTGCAGTTTCCGTGGCAGCGCGGCGGCAGCTCCAGCACTGGGCTGTCGCACCCCGGTGGTGATGACAACGCCCCGGCCAACGGCGGTGCCTGGACCTGGGTGCGGGTGATGACGCCGTGGGCCGGCGACAACTGGGGCGGCGTGGTGCTGCCCCGTCGTGGCCAGGAAGTCCTGGTGGCCTTCCTCGAGGGCGACATCGACCGCCCGGTCGTGGTCGGCGCGGTCTACAACGGTCGCGGTCAGACGGACGCGGCCCACAATCAGGTCGCCAGCGGTGGCGCCAACGCGACCGGCAATGCGCCGGCGTGGTTTGATGGCAATGAGCACGCTGCGGTCTACACCGGCTTCAAGAGCCAGGCCCTGGCCGACAGCCAGGGCGGGCAGGGCGGTTACCAGCAGATGCGCCTGGACGACACGCCTGGCCAGGGCCGCGCGCAGCTGTCCACCACCCAGCATTCAACTACGCTCACCCTGGGCCACCTGAAGGGTGGCGAAGACAACGTGCGCGAAACCGAGCGCGGCTTCGGCGCGGAGCTTTCCACGCAGGCCTTCGGCTCGCTTCGCGCAGGGCAAGGCTTGCTGCTCAGCACCGAACCGGGCGAGCCGCAGCTGGCCGCCAACCAGGCGCTGACCCAGCTGCAGGAAAGTGCCGAACTGCTGCAGAGCCTGAACGAATCGGCAGTGAACCAGCAGGCGCAACTGCCCAAAGAACCGACCACGCTGCAGGCCCACGACGCCTTGGAGCAGCTGCAGGAAAGCCTGCGCGCCACCCAGAGCGGCAGCGCGGCGGGCAGCATCAGCGGCGGCGACGGCGATGCCCCGGGCTGGGACAAGCCGGTGCTGATGGGCAGCGGCGTGGCGGGTGTGATGAGTTTGACTCCGGCAGACCAGGTATGGGTCAGCGGCACGCACACCACGCTGGCTTCGGGCGTGGCGCTGAACTGGCTGAGCCAAGGCTCGATCACGATGGCGGTAGCCGGTGGGCTGGTGCTGTACACCGCCGGCGCCGAGCCGAAACCTGAAAGTCCGAACCAGGAACGGGGCATTGCGCTGCACGCCGCGCAGGGCAAGGTCAGTGCACGCGCGCACAAGAACCAGGCGATCCTGGCGGCCAAGACCAACGTGAAGATCACCAGTACCCAGGCCGATGTGCAGCTCTCGGCGCCGAGCAAGCACCTGCTGGCGACGGCGGCCGGGGCTTACATCCGGATCGAGGGCGACAACATCGAGCTGGGCGCGCCCGGGAAGGTGGAGTTCAAGGGCACCCAGCGGGAGTGGACGGGGGCGAAGGCTATGACCTCCAACGCCACAGCGCAGGCGGGAAAGAACGATCGATGCAACGAGGCTAGTGTAGATGCGGCCAGCGCGGGAGCAGCATATGTTGCGCTATGACGCCCGCTATGACGTCTTCGTGGAGCTGAGAGAGCGAATGCGCTCGTCAGTGAATGCCTGGCTTGTGCTGGTTGATCCTATGTCGCGTTGTGCAACGGGCTCGCTTGAAACAGCTCACAGGAAAAAGCACATCGTGGATCTGGTTCGCTTTGGCATCGACAGGGAGCTCTGCCCCTTCATTCTGGAGTTGGATGGTCCCAGTGATGTGTTGCTGGAAGAAACGGTGACTATCGCTTGGGAGAGGTGCGGTGACTGGCAGCAACCCCAGCCAATATGTGGATGGATCTCCAGCGCACTGCCCGCCGCCGCAGTGGCGGGAGCGGTCCTGCGGCAAGCCGTTGCGGTCACGGGCGATGGAAAGCGCAGGCTTGAGCGATTCTATGACCCGCGAGTTGCGCGTCATGCGGGCTTCTCCGAAAGTGCCCGACACCCTTTCGAGGGCGCAGATGTATGGGTTCAACTCGGCTGGGACGGCGAGCTACAGGCAATGCCCTGTATGACCGGGGGATATGTGGCGCCGGCATCCCCAATACAGCCCGACCCGCGTGCAGCCTGGTGTGTGGCCGTCAATGCGGCGATTTCTCAACTGCAGCGCATGGACGACCTCACGTTGGAGCGGGAGCGGCAATTACAGGCGGCGGTAGACTGCGCGATACATCTCGGCCTATGTGTCGAGGAGGTCGCCGATGTCACAACGTTCCTGCTACACAAAGTGCTGGTGCATCCTCAGATTGAACGTCACCCGGTGATAGCCGAGTGGCTGCGAGAGGCAGTGGCCGGTACTGGAGCCTATGCAGATCGCTGTGCGGAAGCTGACGCAGAATGGTGGCAGGGCATTGAGCATGGCGCCTGGTCAAGCAATACGAATGGATTCAACGTGGAGACAAGACATGGCTGACGGCGCAAGTATCGCGACGGGTGTAAAGCGATCGGTACAGAACCCGGCGCCGTTTGGAGACTGCAAGCGCTGCGACAAGGCGGGCTTCCCCATCCTTCCGATGCGATTTGCATATACCGCCCGCTCTGCCTCCGCAGAAGCGGGGTCGGCAAGCTTGTCCGGCCAAGACTACACTTTCCGCGCAGGCGTGCTGGCGATGCGCATGCTCAGCCAGGGCTTCCTGTACGTACTTGACGAACGCGGCGGGGGAACCTGGCGCGCCTTCCAGGTTTCCAATGAGGGTTCGCTGTCCGAGTTCACGGTGGCTAACAAGCCTGAACCGGTCGAACCACAATGCGGGCGCTCAGACCACGCCGTGCGTTCGGCGGCGTTTTCAATCCCCGATCCGAAGAACGCCAAGCGGGTCTGGCTCGCTTACTTCAGCGTATGGCAGACCGAGCACCAGCTGCAGCTTTATGACGCGGCGCTTCTCGGCAAGGCCATGCCCGCCCGCTTCGAGGAAGATCCTCAGGTCGAGCTCAAGAATCTGAAAGGACGGTTCCAGGAGTTTTCAGTCCCGGACCTCATGACAGGAGTCAAGGCCGGCGCTGTAAGTCATCGGCAAGCCGATGCACTTGGGGCAGACCTCGGCGTGGTCCGGGATCATGCCCCCGAGTTTGGGGGCCGCCATAGCTTGTATGTGGACAGTGTGACCCCCGGTGCAGACCGGTCAGGCTTGGCCACGGCGGTGGCCCAGCGCATGGCAGGCATGCATGAAGGTGGCGGCGTAGCCGTCTACCTGCACGATCCTATCGGCATCGCGTTGGAGATACGCCACCTCGCTACACTCAAACGGCTGAAGATCGAGGCAATCAACCAGAAGTTTCGACGAAAAATCGCCGTCAAGCGCCTGATCGAGCAAATCGGCGCATCGTGGAAGGCCGGTGGCAGTGACAAGGCGCAGGAATGGGCAGAGGACTACTTCGACAAGATTGATGCAAGCAAGATTGCGTCCTTCGATCGTGAGTACGCTGCAGAGATTGGACAACTTCCTTCGATCTTGAATGGCCTCTGCGACGATGGCGGCAATTTCCAGCAGGCGTGGGCGCTGAGGAACTGTCTTAAGCATGATTTCGACGTGGCCGACGCCGCCTCGACGATGGCGATGGTTTGCCAGGCGGCTACCGTGCTGGGCGGCGGTGGCCTGTGCGATATCGATCGCGGTCATGCGATCAAGGAGTTCGAGAAGCCGGTCGAGGACAACTTGTGGTACTGGGCCATCACGGGTGGTCAGAGAAGTCTTCTGACGGTCCTTGCCGAGGACAAGCAGGCCGATGTCCAGGGCATCATCAAGTCGAGCTATAGCGTGTTTGATGCCTGGGTCTTTGAGAACCAGGGTTTCATGTCGCAGCTTCATGCACAAATGACGGGTGCGGCTGCAGCGTCGGCGGGTGGGTCTGCTGACCGGGTTCGTATAGCGACCTTCCGAAGTGCATTGTTCATCGAGGAGGCGCTGAGGAATCTGATCACCGGCGCGCAGGGCCTGCTCACAGATGTAAAGCTGGCGGCATACAAGAACCTTCGCGTTTTTGCCGTTGCCGGGGCGTTGTGGTTCCGGACGGCCGTCCAGCCGGTTGTACAGGAAGTCACGGTCGCCGATTTCATTCGGGACAACAAAGAGAGCGCCTGGGGGCACTCATTGGAGTCGAGACTGCAGCGGTCGGTCGATGCAGAGGGGGGGAAGCGCTCTGCGATCAATCTTGCGGATGTAACCGATGAGCTGGGTGAAGCCGGTCGAAAAAAGATTCCGTTGCTCCGTATCCATTGGGGTGAGCTGATCGAGCTGGAGTCATTGACCGGCGAGCGTGCGCGCGTCGTCAGCCAGGAGGCGAATCGACGCATCCGGCGTGCCGCAGGCAAGACCGGCGCCGGCAAGGCAGGCGGAAGACGAGGCGGCAACTTTGCCAAGGCGCCGCTAGGCGCGGCCATGGACAAAGCCTACGAACAGCTGCGACGTCAGGCGCTTATTGAGCAAGCGGCCGATAAGGCAAAACGGGAGCTGGCGGCCGAAACTGCCCGGATCAATCGCGCGCGCGTTCAAGGCGCCAGTGTGCCGGCAGTAGCGAGCCCTGCCGCTTTGGCTGGCGCTCCGCATGCAACCAGCGGCGGCTGGAGCACCAAGACCATCGCGGTCCTGAAGAACGGCGCCGCAGCCGGCACTCTCGCGGTGTGGGCGATGGGGTTCCAGGCCGTCGCCCTTGCCGCTTCGCTGAAGGAATGCGAGGACAAGCCTTCCTCTGCAGCCTACGCCAAGATCAGCGCTTCATTGTTGGGGTTTGTCGGTGCAGGGCTCGAGGCGAGCGGCGCGATGATGGCACTCCGCGCATACCTCACCGCCCGGACAACCGGTACGCTTGTGCGGGCCGCCACCGCAACGGCCGGTGCAGGTGGAATACTTGGAGGGGCCGCTGGCATCATTGTCGGCGTGATGACGATCAGAGACGCGCGGGACCTGAAGGACGCCGGAGACCGCGACGCAGCGGATGCGATGCAGATCGCCGGCATTCTGCTCACCATCAGCGGCGCGGCCACTGCGGGCGGAGGCATGATGCTATTGGGTATGTCGCTGTATGGCGGTCCGATCGTGTGGGCCATCGTCGCCGTCGGCGCTGCCATTGCCGGCCTCTACTTCTTGGTCGTTGCCGAAGAAAAACGCGACAATCCGCTTCAGGTCTGGCTTCGTTCGTGTTGCTTCGGCATCAAGCCGACGTATGCGACGGAGAAGGAAGAGGCTGATGTGCTGGAGAAGCTGTTTGTCATTCCCTTTGCAGTGACCGGGATCTGGCGGACGGGGGCATCTGTGTTGGGATATACCTTTGGCGGCACTGTCGATGTGCTTATTG
>Ga0213828_1002716_pt1 | contig 12431 bp, 12 predicted proteins | sample MC6MC0897MG_FD_180664 | JGI IMG/M metagenome (GOLD analysis project Ga0213828, IMG submission 180664) | Enriched soil aggregate microbial communities from Iowa State University, Ames, United States - MC6-MC0897-MG | ecosystem: Environmental > Terrestrial > Soil > Unclassified | place: USA: Iowa...
TGGCCGGCAGCGTGGCTTCATCCACCGCGAAGCCGTGGTTCTGCGAGGTGATCATCACCCGGCCATCGTCCAGGTCCTGCACCGGGTGGTTCGCGCCGTGGTGGCCGTGGCCCATCTTGACCGTCTTGGCACCGGAGGCCAGCGCCAGCAGCTGGTGGCCCAGGCAGATGCCGAACACCGGCAGCTTCTTGTCCAGGAACACCTTGATCGCCTCGATGGCGTAGTCGCACGGTTCCGGGTCGCCCGGGCCGTTGGACAGGAACACGCCGTCCGGGTTCATCGCCAGCACGTCGGCGGCCGGGGTCTGCGCCGGTACCACGGTGATGTCGCAGCCACGCTCGGCCAGCATGCGCAGGATGTTGAGCTTTGCGCCGAAGTCGTAGGCCACCACCTTGAATCTGGGCGCGGCGCTGACGAACTCGTTGTTGTCCAGGTCCAGCTGGCCTTCGGTCCACGGATAGGCCTTGTCGGTGCTCACCACCTTGGCCAGATCCATGCCCTTCAGGCCGGGGAACTTGCGTGCCGCTTCCAGGGCCGTTTCCACGTTGAGGCCCTCGCCGGCCATCAGCGCACCGTTCTGGGCGCCGCGCTCACGCAGGATGCGGGTCAGCTTGCGGGTATCGATACCGGAAATGGCCACCACGCCGCGCTGCAGCAGCCAGTCCTGCAGCGACACCTGGCTGCGCCAGTTGCTGGGACGGCGCGGCACGTCGCGCACGATCAGACCGGCCGACCACACCTTGTGGGCCTCGTCGTCCTGGTCGGTCATGCCGGTGTTGCCGATATGCGGGTAGGTCAGCGTGACCATCTGCCGGGCGTAGGAAGGATCAGTCAGCACTTCCTGATAACCGGTCATGGCGGTGTTGAACACCACCTCGCCGACGGACAGGCCGGGCGCGCCTACGGATTCGCCCTCGAATACGGTGCCGTCTTCGAGGACGAGGATTGCGGCTTGGGTCACGGAGATCTCACTTTGGCTACCGATGGGGGCACCGAAGTCACGCCTGCGCTCCACGAAAAAGCGGCTGCAAAAAAGCGCGGACTGCGGTGCGGGACCGGTCCGGCTGTCGTGATTCGGCGAGCGGGAATTGTAAAGGCAAGGGGGCTGCGACGCCAGCGTTTACATGCATGCGCTGACGTACGGGCGCAACCACCACGCCCAGGGTTCAGCCAGCGCGCCGCTCCCGGCCCCGCCGGGCCGGTCGGCCCGGGTGGACCGGCCGGCCTGTTCAGCCAGCGCGTTCAGCCAGCAACGGCGGGCGTGGCGCCGCCCAACAGGTCGCGGACCCGGTAGCTGCCGGGCGCACGGCCGGCCAGCTGGGCGGCGGCAAACAGGGCGCCGCGGGCGAAGATGTCGCGGTTGGTGGCGCGGTGGGTCAACTCGATGCGCTCGCCCAGCCCGGTGAACTGGACCAGGTGCTCGCCCACGATGTCCCCGGCGCGCAGGCTGGCGTAGTGCGGGTCTGCCCCGCCCTTCTGCGCCGCGGCCCCGAGCGTCAGCGCGGTCCCGGAGGGCGCGTCCTGCTTGTGCACATGGTGCGACTCGACGATGTCGCAGTTCCAGCCGGCCAGCGCCGCCGCGGCGCGCTCGACCAGCTCGTCCAGTACCGCCACGCCCAGGCTGAAGTTCGACGCCCATACCAGCGGGATGCCGGCGGCCGCCTGGATCAGCGCCTGGCGCTGCGCCTCGCTGATGCCGGTGGTCCCCGACACCAGCCCGGCCCCCCGTTCGACGCACAGTGCCAGGACCGGGTCGAAGCCTTCGGGCAGGCTGAAGTCGATGGCCACGTCGAACGTGGGCGCACCGGCCAGTTCACTGCTGGCGAAATGCGGCACACCGTCCACCACGCGTTGCGCCGGCGACCGGCGGGTCACCGCGGCGACGATCTGCAGGGAAGGATTCTCGGCGGCGAGCCGCAGCAGGGCCTGGCCCATGCGTCCGGACGCGCCGTGGATGAGCAAACGAAGAGGGGGAGTGGTCATGCGCGCAGGCTAGCGGTGCGCGCAGGCCTGCACAAGGGGAAATGCCGCGCGCATCTCGGCCGGCGCGATGCAACGGCACCAGACCGTTGTCGCGCCGCCCCGCCCGCTCCCGCTTGCTACTCTGTGCACCTGCTTTTCCAGGCCTTCGCCCATGCAGCTTTCGCAGCAACGTGTTCTTGTCACCGGCGGCGCCCGCGGCCTCGGCCAGCACCTCGTGCGCGCGTTCGCCCGCGAAGGCGCGCAGGTGGTGATCAACTACCTGCACAGCGCCGACGCGGCGCAGGCGCTGGCGGCCGAACTGGGGCCGTCCACGCTGGCGGTGCAGGCCGATGTCACCGACCGGGGTCAGGTCGAGGGACTGTTTGCACAGGCACAGACCCACTTCGGCCGGCCGATCAACTGCGTGGTCAACAACGCACTGGCCGCCTTTTCCTTCAACGGCGACGCGCGCGCCAGGGCCGACACCATCGCCTGGCCTGCGTTCCGCGCGCAGTTCGAGGGGAGTGTGCAGGGCGCCTTGAACACCGTGCAGGCGGCGTTGCCCGGCATGCGCGCGCAACGCTTCGGGCGGATCATCAACATCGGCACCAACCTGTTCCAGAACCCGGTGGTGCCCTACCACGACTACACCGCCGCCAAGGCCGCGCTGCTGTCGCTGACCCGCACCTTGGCCGGCGATCTCGGCCCGGACGGCATAACCGTGAACATGCTCTCCGGCGGCCTGCTGCGCACCACCGACGCCAGCGCCGCCACGCCCGAGGCGGTGTTCGACTACATCGCCGCCAACACCCCGCTGCGCAGCGTGACCACGCCGGCCGAATTCGCCGATGCGGCGCTGTTCTTCGCCTCGCCGTGGTCGCGCGCGGTCACCGGGCAGAACCTGGTGGTGGACGGCGGCCTGGTGCGCGACTGACATGCGCATTTCCGAGGTGGCCCGGCGCAGCGGCGCCAGCCAGAAGGCGATCCGCCTGTACGAGGCGCGCGGCCTGCTGGCCACGGTGCCGCGCATCAACCGGTACCGCGACTACAGCGAACAGGACCTCAACCTGGTGCTGTTGATCCGCCAGGCGCTGGTACTGGGCTTCCGGCTGGCCGACGTGGCTGCGTTGCGGCGGCCTGAGGGCAGCATCGACTGGGACCGGGTGCAGGCCTTGCTGGCGTCACGCCAGCAGGCCGTCCGCGCCGACCTTGCGCGGCTGCGGCAGCTGGACAGCGCACTGAGCGACCTGCGTGCCGAGGTGGCTGTACTGGCGGCGGAGGGCCACGACGGCCCGCTCGATGCCTGTCTCGCCCAGGGCGCGTGCGTGGCCGCTTGACTCTGCCCCATGGGGCAGACCGTAGCCTGCACCGCCCGGCAACGAGCGCCCGCATGTCCCGATCCATCGTCATCCTGCTTGGCCACCCCGACCGCGACAGCCTGTGCGGCGCGTTGGCCGAGCGGTACCAACACGCCGCGCTCGCCGCCGGCCACACGGTGCAGCTGTTCGCGCTGGGCGAGATCGACTTCGACCCGATCCTGCGCCACGGTTACCGCCAGATCCAGCCGCTGGAACCGGGCCTGGAGCAGATCAACGCCGCCATCGCCGGCTGCGAGCATCTGGTCCTGGTGTATCCCACCTGGTGGGGCGGCATGCCGGCGTTGCTCAAGGGCTTCTTCGACCGCGCCTTCCTGCCCGGGGTCGCCTTCCGGTACCGCGCCGATTCGGTGTGGTGGGACCGCCTGCTGGCCGGGCGCAGCGCACGGGTGATCACCACCCTGGACACCCCGCCCTGGTACTACCGCTGGGTCTACCGCATGCCGGGGCACCAGCAGATCCGGCGGACGATCCTGGAATTCTGCGGGATCCGGCCGGTGAAGATCAGCGGCTTCGGGCCGGTGCGCAGCGCCTCCGCGGCGCAGCGCGAGACCTGGCTGCAGCAGGCCGGGCAGCTGGGCCGCCAGGCCCGCTGACCCACCGTAGGCCGGGCTCTGCCCGGCTTGCGTCAGTTCACCGCATCAGGGAGCAAAGAGCAGCCGGGCAGAGCCCGGCGCTACGTGGCTGGCGTCAGCTCCCCGAACGATCGGCCGAAGAGCAGCCGGGCAGAGCCCGGGGCTACTCAGTGCTGTTTCGGGGTGCTCGGGCCGCAGCTGTCGCAGCCGCCACACGCGCCACCGCCGCCGCTGGCCGGGGGCGCGATCTTCCGCCCCAGTGCCTGGAGCCAGGCGGCGCGCTGCGGCTTCACCAGCCCCAACGCGATCGCCCCACGCGCCTTGCGCACGGTGCCGGGGAACTGCTTCTTCAGCACCACCCAGGCACTGACCATGACGATCAGCACCACCACGACGTACTGCAGCAACAGGCCGGTGCTCATCAGCCGCCGCCCAGTGCCACGGTCACCTGGTAGGTGACCAGCGCGGCAACATAGGCCGCCGCGAACAGGTAGACGGTGGCAAAGCCGACCTGCTTCCACGAGTTGGTTTCACGCTTGATCGTGGCCAGCGTGGAAATGCACATCGGCGCATAGATGAACCACACCAGCAGCGACAGACCGGTAGCCAGCGACCAGCCATGGGCCACCACCGGGGTCAGCGCCTGGATCGCCGCGTCGTCGTCGGCGGCGGACAGCGCATAGATCGTGGCCAGCGAGGACACCGCCACTTCGCGCGCACCCATGCCCGGGATCAGGGCGATGCAGATCTGCCAGTTGAAGCCCAGTGGCGCGAAGATCGTGGTCATGGCATGACCGATCTGGCCAGCAAAGCTGTAGTCGATGGCCGGCATGGTCGCATTGGCCGGGGCCGCCGGGAACTTCAGCAGCACCCACAGCAGGATGGTCAGCGACAGGATGATGCCGCCCACGCGCTTGAGGAAGATCATGCCGCGCTCGTACAGGCCCACGGCCAGGTCGCGCGGGTGCGGAATGCGGTACGACGGCAGCTCCAGCATCAGCGGGTGCTCGCTCTTGTCGCGGCGCCACTTCTTCATCACCCACGACATTGCCAGCGCGCTGAGGATGCCGGCCATGTACAGGCCAAACAGCACCAGCCCCTGCTGGCTGACAAAGCCCCACAGGGTTTTGGCCGGAATGAACGCGCCGATCAGCAGCGCATACACCGGCAGCCGCGCCGAACAGGTCATCAGCGGCGCCACCAGAATGGTCGCCAGGCGATCACGGGGATCCTGGATGCTGCGCGTGGCCATGATGCCCGGCACGGCGCAGGCGAAGCTGGACAACAGCGGGATGAACGAGCGCCCGGACAGCCCGGCGGCGGCCATCATGCGATCCAGCAGGAACGCCGCGCGCGGCAGGTAGCCCGATTCTTCCAGGGCCAGGATGAAGGCGAACAGGATCAGGATCTGCGGCAGGAACACCACCACCCCGCCGACGCCGGCAATGATGCCGTCGGTGATCAGGCTGGTCAGCGGGCCTTCGGGCAGCACCGCGGCCACGTTCTCGCCCAGCCAGCCGAAGCCGGCTTCGATACCGTCCATCAGCGGCGTGGCCCAGGCAAACACCGCCTGGAAGATCAGGAACATCACCACCACCAGGGTGATCAGCCCGAACACCGGGTGCAGCAGCCAGCGGTCCAGCGCGTCGTCGATCTTCGCGGTGCGGGTGGGCATGCTGACCGAGGCGGCCAGGATGCCGCGCACCTGTGCGTGGTAGTCCGCCGCCGCGTCCGGCACCGACACGGGCGCCTGCAGGTGCGGCACCATCGCGTCCAGCCGCGCGACCAGCGCCTGGGCACCGTTGCGGCGCACCGCCACGGTTTCCACCACCGGCACGCCGAGCGCCTGTTCCAGCGCCGGCACGTCGATCTTGATGCCCCGGCGCTCGGCCGCGTCCACCATGTTCAGCGCCACGATCATCGGCTTGCCCAGCTCGCGCAGTTCCAGCGCGAAGCGCAGGTGCAGGCGCAGGTTGGTGGCGTCGATCACGCACAGCAGCACATCCGGCGGGGCCTCGCCCGGGTAGAAGCCCCGGCACAGGTCGCGGGTGATCGCTTCGTCCAGGCTGGCCGGCTGCAGGCTGTAGGCGCCCGGCAGGTCGAGCACGGCGAACTCGCGGCCGGACGGCGCACGCAGGCGGCCTTCCTTGCGCTCGACGGTCACGCCGGTGTAGTTGGCCACCTTCTGGCGGCTGCCGGTGAGCTGGTTGAACAGCGCGGTCTTGCCGCTGTTGGGATTGCCGACCAGCGCCACGCGCAGGGTTGCGGTCGCCGCGTTCATGCCGGCACCCCGACGGGCAACGCGGTCACATGGACGCGCCGGGCCTCGCTGCGGCGCAGGGCGAAGCGGGTAAACCCGACCTGTACCAGCAGCGGCTCACCGCCCACCGGACCGCGGGCTACCAGACGCACATCTTCACCCGTGACGAAGCCCAGCTCCTTGAGCCGGCGGGCGATGGCATCGTTGGCGTGTAGTTCCTGCACCGATTCCACCAGGGCGGAGCTGTGCAGAGGCAGATCGGACAGCGTCACGGAGCGCCTTGTGGTTGATAGGAATGGTTATCAATTCTAGCATCGCCGCGTCGCGTCATGGCCGCTGCCCCACGGCCCGCTATGATCTGTACATGTATGGAGCAACCACAGGTCCCCTGCCCCCATGAGTGATGCATTACGGATAGAACGCAGCGCCTCGGTGCTGACGCTGTGGCTGAACCGCCCCACCCTGCACAACGCCTTCGATGCAGCCCTGATCGCCCAGCTCACCGCGGCGCTGGAGGCGGCCGGCCGTGACGAACAGGTCCGCGCGGTGGTGCTGGCCGGCCAGGGCGCGTCGTTTTCGGCGGGCGCGGACATGCAGTGGATGCGCGGCATGGCCGCCGCCAGCGAGGAAGACAACCGCGAGGATTCGCTGGCGCTGGCGCGGCTGATGCGCACCTTGGACGAGCTGCCCAAGCCCACCATCGCCCGGGTCCAGGGCGCCGCCTTCGGTGGCGGGGTGGGCCTGGTGGCCTGCTGCGACATCGCCATTGCCAGCACCGCCGCCCGCTTCGGGCTGACCGAAAGCCGGCTGGGCCTGCTGCCGGCGGTGATTTCCCCTTACGTGATCGACGCGATCGGCCCGCGCCAGGCCCGCCGCTGGTTTGCCACCGGCGAGCATTTCGATGCCGAGACCGCGCTGCGGATCGGCCTGGTGCACCAGCTGATCGAACCTGAACGCATCGACGAGGCGGTCCAGCGCCAGCTGGGCCTGCTGGACAAGGCCGGCCCGGTGGCCTCGGCCTCGGCCAAGGAACTGGTGCGCCGGGTCAGCGTGGGTCGCGACCGCGACGCGCTGGACCGCGACAACGCCGCGCTGATCGCGCGCCTGCGGGTGTCGGCCGAGGGCCAGGAAGGCCTGGGCGCCTTCCTGGACAAGCGCGCCCCGCATTGGGTCACACAGGACTGAGGACACGCACATGCTCGACCACATCGGGATCCGCTGCGCCGACTTCGCGCGCAGCCTGTCGTTCTTCCAGCAGGCCTTGGCCCCGCTGGGCATCAGCGTGGTGATGCAGGTCAGTGCCGAACAGACCGGCGACCATGACCATGCCGGCTTCGGCCGCACCGGCAAGCCGGACTTCTGGATCGGCAACGCCCCCGGCGCCCACGGCGGCGTGCACGTGGCCTTCAGTGCCGACAGCCGCGAGGCGGTGGATGCGTTCCACCGCGCCGCACTCGCCGCCGGTGGCCAGGACAATGGCGCCCCGGGCATCCGCGCGTACTACCACCCGAACTACTACGGGGCGTTCGTGCTCGACCCGGACGGCAACAACATCGAAGCGGTCTGCCACCGCCCGGGCTGAGCGCCCCCGGTCGCCCCCGACGACCGCGATCCTTCCGCGCGGGCTGGCCGCTTTGTCGCCCAGCCTGCGTATCCCCCTTTCGTGGCCCGCCGGGGAACGTGGGCCACCCTCTTTCCCCTGGTATCCCTGTGACCCGACCCCTGCCCCTTCTGCAGCCTGCTGTGCGCCGTCCCGTTCGCCGGGAGGCCTGCCATGGATGATGTCGTCCGCATCGTCGAAGTCGGCCCGCGCGACGGCCTGCAGAACGAAGCCCGGCCGGTGGCCACCGCCGACAAGATCGAACTGATCCGGCAGCTGTCCCTGACCGGCCTGCGCACCATCGAAGCCACCAGCTTCGTCAGCCCGCGCTGGGTGCCGCAGCTGGCCGACGCCGCCGAGGTCTACGCCGGCATCGAGCGCCGCCCCGGCATCGCCTACCCGGTGCTGGTGCCCAACGAACAGGGCTACGACCGTGCCCGCGCCGTGGGCGTTTCCGAAGTGGCGGTGTTCACCGCCGCCTCGGAGACCTTCAACCGCACCAACACCAACGCCGGCATCGACGAATCGCTGGCGCGCTTCGCCCCGATCCTTGAACGCGCCAAGGCCGACGGGGTCAAGGTGCGCGGCTACGTCTCCACCGTGCTCGGCTGCCCCTACCAGGGCGAGGTGGCGGTCAGCGAGGTGGTGCGGGTGGCGCGCGCCCTGCACGAGATGGGCTGTTACGAAATCTCGCTGGGCGACACCATCGGCGTGGGCACCCCGCGCAAGGCCCGCGCGATGCTGCACGCGGTCGCCGCCGAATTGCCGATGTCGGCGCTGGCCGTGCATTTCCATGACACCTACGGCCAGGCGCTGGCCAATATCGATGCGTGCCTGGAAGAAGGCGTGCGCGTGATCGACTCGGCCGTGTCCGGCGCCGGTGGCTGCCCGTACGCCAAGGGCGCCAGCGGCAATGTCGCCAGCGAAGACGTGGTGTACCTGCTGCACGGGATCGGCATGCGCACCGGCATCGACCTGCCGGCGCTGGCCGCGACCGGCCGCTGGCTGGCGGCGCGGCTGGGCCGCGAGACCGGCAGCAAGGCCGGCAAGGCGCTGGCGGCCACATGAGCCGCCGCGGCCCGCGCCGGGACATTGCGGTCGGTGACCACCTCACCGCCCACGTCCACGCGCTGGCCGCCATGGATCGCGCCCTGGCGAGTCCGCCGGACCAGGCCGATCTGCGCACCCTGCTGCGCGAGGTGCAGCAGGCGCTGCAGGAAGCGATGGACGACCGCCAGCTGGCGTTGCGCCGGTATGCCGCACTGTTCGATGCCGTACCCGACCCGGTCAGCATCCTCAGCGAAACGGGCGTGGTGCTGGACCTCAACAAGGCTGGCGTGCGCGCCTACGGCCGGCCGCGCGAGGACATCGTCGGGCAGCCGATCGAACTGCTCAACCCGGACCTGCCCAACGACCACCTGGACCCGGTGTGGGAAGCGCTGCACCGGGGCGAAACCTACGTCATCGAAGTCACCAACATGCGCGGCGACGGCAGCCGCTTCCCGGTGGAGGTGCACTCGGCCGGGTTCGAGCACCAGGGCGAGCACTGCATCGTGGCCGTGGCGCGCGACCTGAGCAGCCGCTGGCAGGCCGAATCGCGCTACCGGCTGCTGATGGAGTCGATCGACAAGGGCGTGGTCCTGTTCGACAGCCACCTGCGCGTGGTCTCGGCGAACCCGGCCGCGCACCGCATCCTGGGCACCGCCGGCAACGGCGGCAGCCTGCAGGCGATGCTCGCCCCGGACGACTGGATCTGCGTGGACGAACACGGCCACCCGCTTACCCGCGAGCAATGGCCGGCGGCAGTGTCGCTGCGCACCGGCCGGATCATCCGCAGCACCATCGTCGGGCTGTACCACCGCCCGCGCGGCCGCATGATCTGGATCTCCACCACCAACGTGCCGGTCTTCGGCACCGGCCGCGACTGCCCGGACCACGTGTTCGGCATGTTCAGCGACATCACCGAACTCAAGCGCACCAACGCGCTGTTCGACCGCGCCCAGTCGCTGGCACACATCGGCGGCTGGGAGTGGGACCGTGGCCTGCAGCGGCTGTACCTCACCGACGAGGCCAACCGCATCCTCGGCCAGGAGCTGCCCCTGCACGACATGGCGCACCTGCTGGAATGCCTGCGCGTGGACGACCGCTCGCAGTTGCAGCAGGCACTGCTGGACGTGATCGACAAGCAGGTGCCGTTCGAGCTGGAGCTGCAGGGCCAGCGCAGCGACGGCCATTCGTTCTGGGTGCGCATGATCGGCGAGGCCGAAGCGGGTGACGTGGATGCCGCGCGCATCGCCGGCACCGTGCAGGACATCACCGCGCGCAAGCAGGCCGAGGAAACCCTGCGCATCCAGGCGCGTACCGACCCGCTCACCGGCATCATGAACCGCGATGCGGTGCTCAACGACCTGGCCGCACGCATGGCCAACCCCACCCATTGCCGGGTGGCGGTGCTGTACATCGACCTGGACCGGTTCAAGACCGTCAACGACCTGCTGGGCCACAACGCCGGCGACGAACTGCTGATCGATGCCACCCGCCGCATCGCCACCGCGATCGGCACCGAGGGGCTGCTGGCGCGCTTCGGCGGCGACGAATTCCTGGTGGTGTGCGACACCCGCGACCAGGCCGACCAGCCCGAGCGCCTGGCCGAGGCGATCACGCGCGGGTTCAGCACGCCATTCCGGTTCGGCAGCGACGAATTCGCGGTCACCACCAGCATCGGCATCGCCCGCGCGCCGCAGGACGGGCTGCGCCCGCAGCAGCTGATCCAGAACGCCGACATCGCCATGTACGACTGCAAGCGCCGCACCCGCAACGGCTGGCAGGTGTTTTCACCGGAGCTGGCGCAGCGCCAGCACGACCGCCTGCAGATCGAAAGCCGCCTGCACCGCGCGCTTGACGACGATGAGTTCCACCTGGTCTACCAGCCGCAGGTCAGCCTGCACGACGGCCGCATGGTGGCTGCCGAGGCCCTGATCCGCTGGCGCAACTCGCAGCTGGGCGAGCTGCGCCCGGACATCTTCATTGCACATGCCGAAAGCACCGGTGACATCGTGCGCATCGGCTTGTGGGTCCTGCGCGAGGCCTGCCGCCAGGTGCGCCAGTGGCAGGATGCCGGGCTGGGCATCGTGCGGGTGGCGGTGAATGTGTCCTACCGGCAGTTCGTCGGCGAGGACCTGGCCCGCCACGTGCGCCAGGTTCTGGACGAGTTCGGCCTGCCCGGCAGCGCACTCGAGCTGGAGTTCACCGAGCGGGTGCTCATCGAGGACGCGCCGGACACCCTGCAGACCTTCGCGCGCCTGCGCGAAATGGGCGTGCAGCTGACCATCGACGACTTCGGCGAAGGCTACAGCGCACTGAACTACCTGCGCCGGCTGCCGATCCACGGGCTGAAACTGAGCCAGTTGTTCGTCGAGGGCGTGCCGGGCAACCGCTCCGACGAAGCGGTGTGCGAGGCGGTCTGCGGCATCGCCCGCAGCCTGGGGCTGGGGCTGGTCGCCGAGGGGATCGAATCGGAGCCGCAGCGGCGTTTCCTGCAGGCGCTGGGGGTGACGGTCGGGCAAGGGTTCCTGTTCGCGCCCGGGCTGGCGCCGGATGAATTCGCCCGGCGCCTGACACCGCGCCACTGAGCCCGGGGGGCAGCGCACAACAGCGGCACCCCCGGCTTCCGCTAGAATCGGCGGTTCCTGATCCAGCGGAACCTTGCGATGCAGCTGTCTTCTGTCCGTGCCGTCATCACCGGTGGCGTCTCCGGCCTCGGCCTGTCCGTGGCCCAGTTCCTGGTTGCCCAGGGCGGCAAGGTCGCCCTGTTCGATCTCAATGACGACAAGGGCGCGGCCGCCGTGGCCGGGCTTGGCGCCGACAACGCGCGCTACTTCACCACCAACGTCAGCGACGAGGCGGCCGTGGCCGCGCAGATCGATGCCGCACACGACTTCCTGGGCGGCCTGAATGTCGCCATCAGCTGCGCGGGCATCCTTGGTGCCGGCCGCGTGCTGGGCAAAGAGGCGCCGATGCCACTGGCCAACTTCCAGACCACGGTGATGGTCAACCTGGTCGGCAGCTTCAACGTCGCCAAGGCCGCGGCCAACCGCATGCAGCACAACACCCCCGGCGACGACGGCGAGCGCGGGGTGATCATCAACACCGCCAGCGTGGCCGCCTACGAGGGCCAGATCGGCCAGGCCGCGTATTCGGCGTCCAAGGGCGGCGTGGTCAGCATGACCCTGCCGATGGCACGCGAGCTGTCGCGCTTCGGCATCCGCGTGATGACCATCGCCCCGGGCATCTTCTGGACCCCGATGGTCGATGGCATGCCGCCGGCCGTGCAGGAATCGCTGGCCGCTTCGATCCCGTTCCCACCGCGCCTGGGCAAGCCGGAGGATTTCGCCGGCCTGGTCGGCCATATCCTGGGCAACACCTACCTCAATGGCGAAACCATCCGCCTGGACGGTGGCGTGCGCCTGGCGCCCAAGTAAACCCATCCCCATCCCGCCGGGTGCCCGGACTGGCACCCTGACCTCCCACGAACCGACCTTCATTCCATGAAAGCCAACGACATCAAGAAAGGCAACGTCGTCGAATACAACAACGGCGTCTACCAGATCCGCGACATCGAGCGCAGCTCGCCGCAGGGTCGCGGCGGCAACGTCCGC
>Ga0213828_1002722_pt1 | contig 12424 bp, 11 predicted proteins | sample MC6MC0897MG_FD_180664 | JGI IMG/M metagenome (GOLD analysis project Ga0213828, IMG submission 180664) | Enriched soil aggregate microbial communities from Iowa State University, Ames, United States - MC6-MC0897-MG | ecosystem: Environmental > Terrestrial > Soil > Unclassified | place: USA: Iowa...
AGCTGCGCCTCCGCCGTCTTGTTTTTATTGTGCGTGAGCCGTTTCGTCTTGTTCTTATTCTGAGTTGCAGTGCTTGTTATTGTTTTTGTACTAAGCATATAGCAGGTGCCGTGCCAACTTTTCGAAACCCAATGAAATCAAGGGTTTGCAGGTTTTCGCAGGATTCTGGTGGGCGGAAAATGGCGGGGTTTCGTTACCGTACACCTCGGTTACTGTTACGTCTGAAAGGTTGGGTAACAGATTTTTGCGGTAACTGATGTGTTACCTGGGGTGTGCCCAAGGCCAAGTGTGTTCGCCACAACCTGTTCAGCGCCTATGCGATCGAGCGCCGCCCGCGCGGCGCTTCGCGGCGCAAGGCCGCTCCCACATTTGTTTCGGGCCAGTTATGCCTGTGCCATTGGCGCGCGTACCCTTTGGTGCACGGCGCTATATCGAAGGGGGCAAACAAGGGGGCGCGCGCCAATGGCTCAGGATTGATTGGCCCGAAACAGATGTGGGAGCGGCCTTGCGCCGCGAAGCGCCGCGCGGGCGGCGCTCGATCTCCCAGGCGCCGCACTTGCTGCGGCGAACACTGGGCAGGTTGAATTACTCGCTGGTAGCGTTACTCTTGCGCCGCGGGATGCCCAGGCGCTGACGGCGTTCCCACAGGCATTTGCGGCTGACGCCAAGCTTGCGGGCAAGCTCTGTCTCGGTCATGTGGTCCTGGTGCTCCAGGACGAAGTGCTGGAAGTAGTCCTCCAGTGACAGGTCCTCGGTCGGCTCATGGCTGGCATTGCCCGCGCTGGCGCCGCCCAGGGCGTTGTCGAGCAGGTCGTCGTCTTCCAGGTCGCTCAGCTCGATGTCGATGCCCAGCAGGTCGGCGGAAATTTCTGCGCTCTCGCTGAGAATCACCGCGCGCTCGACGGCGTTTTCCAGCTCACGCACGTTACCCGGCCAGCTGTAATGACGAATGGCCTGTTCGGCGTCGGCAGAGAAGTGCAGGTCATCACGGCCGATGCGTGCGCTCTGGCGGGCCAGGAAGGCGCTGGCAATCTCGTTGACGTCGCTGCCGCGCTCACGCAGGGCGGGCAGTTTCAGGGCGATCACGTGCAGGCGGTAATAGAGGTCTTCACGGAACTGGCCGGCCTTGGCCAGGTTTTTCAGGTCGCGGTGAGTCGCTGCAATCAGGCGCACATCGACCTTTTGCGACTGCACCGAGCCGACCCGGCGGATTTCGCCTTCCTGCAGCACGCGCAACAGGCGAGCCTGTGCTTCCAGTGGCAATTCGCCGATCTCATCGAGGAACAAGGTGCCGCCGTCCGCCGCTTCCACCAGCCCGGCGCGCCCTGCGCTGGCGCCGGTGAAGGCGCCTTTTTCGTGGCCGAACAACTCGGACTCGATCAGGGTCTCCGGGATGGCCGCGCAGTTCACCGAGATCATCGGTGCCTTGGCCCGCCGCGACAGGTTGTGCAGAGCGCGGGCGACCAGCTCCTTGCCGGTGCCCGATTCGCCCTGAATCAGGACATTGGAGTCGGTCGGCGCCACCTTGCGGATCTTGCTGTACATGTCCTGCATCGGCGGGCACGAGCCGATGATGCCAATTTCGCCGTTGGCCGAGGCATTGCTGCCCTTTTCGGCAGCGGCGGCCTTGCCGTTGCTGCGCGGCTCGGTAGCCGGTGCGGCAGCGGGCGCGCTTGGCCGGTCACGGAGGATGCGCGCCACAGCTTGTAGCATCTCGTCGTGGTCGAAGGGCTTGGCGATGTAGTCCACCGCGCCCATTTTCATCGAATCCACCGCCGAGCGCAGGCTGGCGTAACTGGTCATGATCAGCACCGGGGTGCCCTGGCCGAGCTTGATCAGCTCGGTGCCAGGTGCGCCCGGCAGGCGCAGGTCGCTGACGATCAGGTCGAAGGTGGCAATGCTGAAGCGTTCCTGGGCTTCCTGCACCGAGCCGGCTTCGCTGACTTGGTACTGGTTCCGCTCGAGCAGGCGACGCAACGCCGAGCGGATGATGGTTTCGTCTTCGACGATCAGAATATGCGGCATTGATTCAATTCTCTCGACGGTCTCGAATTTCAGGGGACGTCGCTACGACATGCCGGGGCAGGGTCACGCGGATCCGGGTGCCACGTTGCCGTTCGATATCGGCAGGGCTGTCGATGGTGATTTGCCCATAATGCTCTTCCACGATGGAATAGACCAGAGCGAGCCCCAGTCCGGTTCCTTCGCCCGGGTCCTTGGTGGTGAAGAAGGGTTCGAACAGGCGGTCCATGATGTTCTTCGGGATGCCACTGCCCTCGTCTTCGACGATCAGGTCTACGGTGTGTTCGCTGATTTCGCTGCGCACGCGCACGGCACTGCCTGGCGGCGACGCGTCGCGGGCATTGGAGAGCAGGTTGATCAGCACCTGGGCCAGGCGCTGGGGGTCCCCTTCGGCCCAGTGTTCCGGGTCGCAGAGGTTGAAGAACTGGACTTCGAAGTTGCGCCGGTTCAACGCCAGCAGGCCGATGGCATCCTGCGCCACTTCGGCCAGGCACACCGGCTCTTCGCTGTTCTGGTGGCTGCCACCGGCATGGGCGAAGCTCATCAACGACTGGACAATGCGTGAGACCCGTTTGGTCTGCTCCAGAATCTGGCTCGACAGCTCGGTGATCTCGCCATCGCCCTCGCGTTCCTCGCGCAGGTTCTGCGCCAGGCAGGCGATGCCGGTGATCGGGTTGCCGATTTCGTGGGCCACGCCCGCCGCCAGGCGGCCGATGCTGGCCAGGCGCTCGGAGTGCACCAGCTTGTCTTCCAGGGCCTGGGTTTCGGTCAGGTCTTCGACCAGCAGCACCAGGCCGCTGTTACCCGGTGCCAGTGGCTCGTCGATGGCGGCCTTGTGCAGGTTCAGCCAACGGGGCTGGCCGTCGAGGGCCAGGCGTTGCTTGTGCAAGTGTTCGTCGGGCAGGTCGATGAAGCCTTGCAGCAGGCCGCGCCACGGCTCGCCGATGGTCACCAGGCGCGACCCGACCACGTGCTTGGCAGCGATGCCGGTGAGCTCTTCCATGGCCTTGTTCCACATCAGGATCTCTTGGTCCTTGGCCAGGGAGCACACGCCCATGGGCAGTTCCTGCAGGGTCTGGCGGTGGTAGCGGCGCAAGGCGTCGAGCTCGGCGGCAAGGCCGGTCAGGCGTGAGTGATAGTCTTCCAGGCGGCTTTCGATGAAGTGGATGTCTTCAGTGACGTAGTTTTCGTTGCCGGACTTGTAGGGCAGGAAGGTCTCGACCATGTCCTGCGCCACGCTCGGGCCCATCAGGCCCGAGAGGTTGGCCTCGATGCGGTCGCGCAGGCGGCGCAACGCGTAGGGGCGGCGCTCGTCGAATGGCAGGTAGAGGTCGCGCAGTGCTTGTTCAACTTCCTTCTGCGCGGCCTTGGCGCCCAATGGCTTGGCCAGTTGGGTGGCAAACTCCTGCGGCGAGGCGGCATGCAGCTCACGGCGCTGCGGGCGCCGCACGTTGTCCACCGCGCACGCTTCGGCGGCGCTGACCTCTTCGCTGCTGGCGTTGGTGAACAGCGAGATCAGGGTAAACAGCAAGACGTTGGCCGCCAGCGAGGCGATGGCCGCCATGTGCCAGCTGGTGTCGTCGAGCACATAGATCATGTCCAGCAACGGGATGTAGAAGCCCTGCAGATTGCCCAGCAGCGGCAGCAGCATGGTCACCATCCACACCAGGGTGCCGGCCAGCAAGCCGGCGATGAAGCCGCGGCGGTTGGCGGTCGGCCAATACAGTACCGACAGCACGCCCGGCAGGAACTGCAAGGTGGCGACAAACGCGACGATGCCCAGGTTGGCCAGGCTCTGGTGGTTGTTCTGGGTCAGGTAGAACATGAAGCCGGCGGTGATGATGGCGACGATCAGCGCGCGGCGTGTCCATTTCAGCCAGCGGTAGATGTTGCCTTCGGCCGGCGGCTGGTACAGCGGCAGCACCAGGTGGTTAAGGGCCATGCCCGACAGCGCGAGGGTGGTGACGATGATCAACCCGCTGGCCGCTGACAGGCCGCCTATATACGCCAGCAGCGCCAGCGCCTCGTTGTTGGCAGCAATGCCAAGGCCCAGCGTGAAGTACTCGGGGTTGGTGCTGGCGCCCAGGCGCAGGCCGGCCCATAGCACCAGCGGCACGGCCAGGCTCATCAGCAACAGGAACAGCGGCAGGCCCCAGCTGGCACTGACCAGCGAGCGCGGGTTGAGGTTTTCGGTAAAGGCCATGTGGTACATGTGCGGCATGACGATGGCCGAGGCGAAGAACACCAGCAGCAGGGTGCGCCATGGCCCTTCCTGCAGCGGTGTGTGCAGTGCGGCCAGGGCGGTCTGGTTCTGCAGCAGCCACACTTCAAGCTCGTGCGGGCCGCCGAACACACCGTACAAGGCATACAGCCCGATACCGCCCAGGGCCAGCAGTTTGATCACCGACTCGAAGGCAATGGCGAACACCAGCCCTTCGTGCTTCTCGCGCGTGGCGATGTGCCGCGAGCCGAAGAAGATGGTGAACAGGGTGATCAGTGCACAAAAGGCGAAGGCCACCCTGGCCTTGACCGGCTCGCCGGTAAGGATGCTGATCGAATCGGCCACCGCCTGGATCTGCAGGGCCAGCAACGGCAATACGCCAATCAGCATGATGACGGTGGTCAGCGCGCCGGCCCAGGTGCTGCGAAAGCGAAACGCCAGCAGGTCGGCCAGGGACGATAGCTGATAGGTGCGGGTGATCTTGAGGATGGGGTAGAGCAGCACCGGCGCCAGCAGGAAGGCCCCGGAAACCCCCAGGTAGCAGGCCAGGAAGCCATAGCCGTACTGGTAGGCCAGGCCGACCGAGCCATAGAAGGCCCAGGCACTGGCATACACGCCCAGCGACAGGGTGTAGGTCAGCGGGTGGCGAATGATCGAACGGGGAATCAGCCCGCGCTCGCTGATCCAGGCCACGCCGAACAGTACCATCAGGTACGCGGCGCTGATCAGGATCATCTGGGTCAGGCTAAAGCTCATCGGCATCTCGTTGGCTCTGCAGGATGAAGGTGACGACGATCAGGATCAGCCAGAGCAGGTAGGGGCGGTACCAGGCTCCGGTCGGTTCGATCCACCAGTCCATGATGGCCGGGGAGAACAGGTAGATCCCCACGACCAGAAGCAGGACCAAACGATAGATGTACATGCTGGCCTCGATGGTTGGGCGCTGCGGGCTTGGACTTATTATTGGCGCAAATGGCGGGGGGGATGCTAGCGGGAATCCATTGCGTTAGCCAAGGTTTTGAAAGTATTGGGCTTTTGTTTTTGGTGAGATGCGCGGTGTTTAGCATCACGCGATTCCTGTAGGAGCGGCCTTGTGTCGCGATGGGGCGCGTAGCGGCCCCAGGATTTCAGCTCTGCCGCACCTATTGCCGGGGCTGCTTTGCAGCCCTTCGCGACACAAGGCCGCTCCTACACTGACCGCATTGGCCGGTCAGATCCGAGGCTCAGCGCAAATCAGCTTCAGGCACTGTGGTCCGCTGCGCAATCGCCTCCGGCCGCCACTGCTGGCGGGCTATCGCCAACACTTCAGCCGGCGTAGCCAACAGCAAATCGGGGTCTGCTTCCTGCCCCAACGCCCGCAATGCCCGCAACAGCAGCGGTGTAGCATGCTCCGCCTGCAGGGGCGGCGAACGGTACGACTTGCCCAGCTTGTGCCCATCCGGCTGCACGATCAGCGGAATATGCAGGTAGCGCGGCTGTGAGAAGCCCAGCAACTCCTGCAGGTACAGCTGCCGTGGGGTGTTGTCGAGCAGGTCGGCGCCCCGCACGATGTCGGTAACACCCTGCCAAGCATCGTCCAGCACCACCGCCAGTTGGTACGCATACAACCCATCACGGCGCTGGATGACGAAGTCGCCTACCTCGCGGCCCAGATGCTGCTCGAACGTGCCCTGCACCCTGTCGCTGAACCGGTAGATCAACTCCGGCACCCGCAGGCGGATCGCCGCACCTTCGCGGGCATGCCCGGCGTTACGGCACAACCCCGGGTAAATGCCGTTGTGGCCTTCGAGCTGTTTGCGCGAACAGGTGCAGGCGTAGGCCAGGCCCATGTTGAACAGGCGGTCGACCACGGCTGCATAGGCATCGTGGCGCTGGCTCTGGAACACCACCTCGCCGTCCCACGCCAACCCGTAGCGCTCCAGGGTCTGCAGGATGGCATCGCGGGCGCCGGGCATTTCCCGGGGCGGGTCGGTGTCTTCCATGCGCAGCAGCCAGCGGCCATTGACGGCGCGGGCATCGAGCCAGGAGGCGAGGGCGGCGACCAGCGAGCCGAAGTGCAGAAAGCCGCTGGGGGTAGGGGCGAAGCGCCCGATGTAGCTGGAGTCGTTCATGGCTGTCGTGCGTCTGAAAATGAAACGGGGCGCAAGATGCGCCCCGTTCGGATGGGAAAAGGATCAGCCTTTGCCGACGGTTTTTTCCTTTTTCTCCGCGATTTCCTTGCAGTCGAAGCACAGGTCGGCGGTTGGGCGGGCTTCCAGACGGCGCAGGCCGATCTCGATGCCGCAGGATTCACACCAGCCGTATTCTTCGTCCTGGATCAACTGCAGGGTTTTATCAATCTTCTTGATCAGCTTGCGCTCGCGATCCCGGCTACGCAGTTCCAGGGCAAACTCTTCTTCTTGGCTTGCACGGTCTGCAGGGTCAGCGAAGTTGGCCGCTTCTTCCTTCATGTGGTCGACGGTTTTATCGACACCCTCCATGAGGTCTTGTTTCCAGGCGTTGAGGACTTTGGTGAAGTGCTCTCGCATGGGCTTACCCATGTACTCCTCACCCTTTTTTACCTCGTAAGGATCGACGCCATGAAGAGATTGATTCGATTTTTGCTTTTCTAGGGTGGACATGAATAGACCGCCTCTTACTCATCTGATCCAATGCGCAGGCTGCTCCATCTCCGGCAACTACCGGCCCTGCGACTGCTAGCCGCCGAACTTACCAGATAGATCAGGGGTGCGCTACCCGCCCGATCCAGATAATTGACAGCGGCGCGAGCCACACGTTCGGTAGTGCGCAGAGGTAGAATCTCCAGTTTAGACCCAATTGAGAGAAGGTCATGGCCCACCCCTACAGTGCGCGCAGCCGCGCCATCGAACCCTTCCACGTCATGGCGCTGCTGGCGCGGGCCAACGAGCTGCAGGCGGCCGGGCACGACGTGATCCACCTGGAAATCGGCGAACCGGACTTCACCACGGCTGCGCCCATCGTCGAGGCCGGCCAGGCGGCATTGGCTGCGGGCCACACCCGCTATACCGCTGCCCGTGGCCTGCCGGCGCTGCGTGAGGCGATCGCCGGTTTCTATGGGCAGCGTTACGGGGTGAGTGTCGACCCCGAGCGCATTCTGATCACCCCGGGCGGCTCTGGCGCGCTGTTGCTGGCCAGCAGCCTGTTGGTCGACCCCGGCAAGCACTGGTTGCTAGCCGACCCGGGCTACCCCTGCAACCGCCACTTCCTGCGCCTGGTTGAAGGCGGCGCACAATTGGTGCCGGTGGGGCCAGAGGTCAATTACCAACTGACAGCCGACCTGGTTGAGCGCTACTGGGACAAGGACACGGTCGGCGCCCTGGTCGCCTCGCCGGCCAACCCGACCGGAACGGTGCTGGACCGTGCCGAGCTGGCCAGTCTGTCCGCCGCCACCCGCGAACGCCATGGCCACTTGGTGGTGGACGAGATCTACCACGGGCTGACCTACGGTATGGATGCCCCCAGTGTGCTGGAAGTGGACGATGAAGCCTTTGTGCTGAACAGTTTTTCCAAGTATTTCGGCATGACCGGCTGGCGCTTGGGCTGGCTGGTGGCGCCGCCTGGCGCGGTGGCCGACCTGGAGAAACTCGCGCAAAACCTGTACATCAGTGCGCCGAGCATGGCCCAGCATGCTGCTCTGGCGTGCTTCCAGCCGCAAACCCTGGCGATTCTGGAAGCGCGTCGTGCCGAGTTCGCCCGCCGTCGCGACTACCTGCTGCCGGCCCTGCGCGAGCTGGGCTTCGGCATTGCCGTGGAGCCCCAGGGGGCCTTCTATCTGTATGCCGACATCAGCGCCTTCGGCGGCGATGCCTTCGCCTTCTGCCGGCACTTCCTCGAAACCGAGCACGTGGCGTTTACCCCTGGGCTGGACTTTGGCCGCCACCTGGCAGGGCATCACGTGCGCTTTGCCTACACCCAGAGCCTGCCGCGCCTGGAGCAGGCGGTGCAGCGTATCGCTCGCGGCCTGCGCAGTTGGCAAGGCTGATGGCATTCTTCCCTCCACTCGAGCAGGGGCGCCTGCTGCGTCGCTACAAACGGTTTCTGGCGGACATCGAACTGGCCAGTGGCGAGCAGTTGACCATTCACTGCCCCAACACCGGTTCCATGCTCAACTGCATGCGCGAAGGCGGGCAGGTGTGGTTCAGCCGCTCCAACGACCCCAAGCGCAAGCTGCCCGGCACCTGGGAAATCAGCGAAACGCCACAGGGGCGGCTGGCCTGCGTGAACACCGGGCGCGCCAACGCACTGGTTGAAGAGGCGTTGCGGGCCGGGGTGATCAGCGAGCTGGCCGGCTTCACGGCGCTCAGGCGCGAAGTGGCCTATGGCGAAGAGGGCAGCCGCATCGATTTTCGCCTGGAGTTCGACAGCGGCCCGGCCTATGTCGAGGTCAAGAGCGTGACCCTGGGCTACCCCGACACTGATGTTGCGGCATTTCCCGATGCCGTCACCCAGCGCGGCGCCAAGCACCTGCGCGAGCTGGCGACGTTGGCCCGCAATGGTGTTCGTGCCGTGCAGCTTTATTGTGTGAACCTGACCGGGGTCGGAGCGGTGCGCCCAGCCGAGGAAATCGACGCGGCCTATGCCGAGGCGTTGCGCGCCGCCGTGGCTGAAGGGGTCGAGGTGCTGGCCTACGGCACCCATCTGGATGCCGAACGCATTGTCATCAACCGCCCATTGCCCGTGTTGCTCAACCCGTGAGCCAGATGCCCTGGCTGTCTTCGTGGCAGCCCAGGGCCTGCAGCGCATCGCCCTCGCAAGGCCCAGCCACGCATTCGCCGCTCTCTATAAGAAACAAGGCGCCATGATGGGCGCAGTGAATCAGGCTGGCGCTGTCATCGAGAAATGCATCGGTTGCCCAGTTCAGGGGGATGCCCCGGTGTGGGCAGCGGTTGCGATAAAGGTACACCTGGCCCTGGCGGCGGACGCCGAGCAGGTCGACGCCGTCTACGCTGAAGGCGCGGCTGTGGCCCTCGGCCAATGAGCTGGAAATACAAAGCAAGTGCATGGCAAGGAAGACTCGTGAAACACGTGATGGCTTGACGCTTCAATGCGAATAATTATCAAATTGCCCGCATTCGCTGCGCCCAGCCGTCTATGGTGCGCAGTTCCGCCGCCCGCCACAAGGCGCGCGGCCCGCCTTCAGAAGGAAATCCGATGATGCGCCGCCCCGTCGCCCTGATCGCCCTGTGCGCAGGTTTAGTGCTGTCTACCCAGGCCCTGGCTGCCGAACTGCCGCAGCGTTGGGTCAGCGCTGGTGGCGCGCTTAGCGAATGGGTCAGTGCGCTGGGCGGCGAAGCGCACCTGGTTGGCGTCGATACCACCAGCCAACACCCCGAGTCGCTGAAGGCGCTACCGAGTGTCGGTTATCAGCGGCAGTTGTCCGCCGAAGGCGTTCTGAGCCTGCGTCCTGATGTGTTGGTGGGTACCGAAGAGATGGGGCCGCCACCGGTGCTGGCGCAGATCCGCAAGGCGGGCGTGCGGGTTGAACTGTTCTCGAGCAAGGCCGAACTCGACGCGGTCGATGAAAACCTCAGGCACCTGGGGCAATTGCTTGGTGCAGAGCAACAAGCCACTGCGCTGGCAACAGGCTATCGCCAGCAGCTGGATGGGCTGCAGGCCGAGGTCAAGCAAGCCCAGGTGGGCCAGAAGGCGCCCGGCGTGTTGCTGCTGGTTGGCCATGCCGGTGCCAAGCCGTTGATCGCTGGCCAAGGCACCGCGGGCGACTGGCTGCTGCGACAGGCCGGGGCGCGCAACCTGGCGGAGCACCAAGGCTACAAGAACTTCTCCAGCGAAGCGCTGGCAGCGCTGGACCCGGACGTGGTGGTGTTTTCCGACCGTGCGTTGGCCGATGAGCAGGCGCTGCAGGCGTTGCTCAAGGAGAACCCGGCGCTGGCGGCCTCCCGTGCGGTGCGTGAGCAGCGCCTGGTGTCACTCGACCCGACGCTGCTGGTGGGCGGCCTTGGGCCACGCTTGCCGGCGTCCCTGCGCACGTTGGCTGGGGCCTTCTACCCAGCAGCCAAGGCCAGCTTCGCGCAATGAAGCAGCGCGTTCAGCCACGCACACTGATCGTCTGCCTGAGCCTGTTGTGCCTGTTGGCGGTGTGGTTGTCCCTGGCCCTGGGGCCGGTCAGCCTGCCGCTGTTCGATACCTTGCGCGCGGGCCTGCGTTTGTTGGGGCTGCCCGTGGCGGGTGATGACCTGCAGCAGGCCGAGATGATCCTCGGCCAGATCCGCCTGCCGCGCACCTTGCTGGGGCTGGCGGTCGGGGCGGTGCTGGCGCTGTCCGGCGTGGCCATGCAGGGGCTGTTCCGCAACCCGCTGGCCGACCCGGGGCTGGTGGGGGTCGCTGCCGGGGCGGCGATGGGCGCTGCGGTGGCCATCGTCGGTGGCAGCTGGTTTGGCGGCATGCCCGATGTGCTCGCGCCCTATCTGTTGTCGCTGTGTGCCTTTATCGGTGGCCTGGGGGTGACCGCGCTGGTCTATCGCCTGGGGCGGCGTGACGGCCAGACCAATGTCGCCACGATGTTGCTGGCCGGCGTGGCGATGACCGCATTGGGCGGCGCAGCGGTGGGCTTGTTCTCTTACCTGGCCGATGATGCCACCTTGCGCACCTTGACCTTCTGGAACCTGGGCAGCCTCAATGGCGCCAGCTACGAGCGGTTGTGGCCGCTGCTGATGGTGGCCGGGGGCGTGGCGCTGTGGTTGCCACGTCGGGCGCGGGCGCTGAATGCCTTGCTGCTGGGTGAATCGGAGGCGCGGCACCTGGGTATCGAAGTGGAGCGGCTCAAGCGCGAACTGGTGTTCTGTACCGCCTTGGGGGTGGGTGCGGCGGTGGCCGCCGCCGGGCTGATCGGCTTCATTGGCCTGGTGGTGCCGCACCTGGTGCGATTGCTGGCAGGGCCCGACCATCGGGTGGTGTTGCCCGCCTCGCTGCTGGCCGGCGGTGTGCTGATGCTGTTCGCCGACCTGGTGGCGCGGCTGGTGCTGGCGCCGGCCGAGCTGCCGATCGGTATCGTCACCGCCCTCATCGGTGCGCCGTTTTTCCTGGTCCTGCTGATTCGAGGGCGTAGCTGATGTTGCAAGTCGAGGGCCTGCACCTGCGGCGGGGCAGCAATGAAGTGCTGCATGACATCCACCTGCAACTGACCCCGGGGCAGGTCGTGGGTGTGCTCGGCCCCAATGGCGCGGGCAAGAGCAGCCTGCTGGGGGTGTTGTGTGGCGAACTGGCCCCCGGCCAGGGGCGGGTAACGCTACAGGGCAGGCCATTGACTGACTGGGCCGGGCAGGCGCGGGCACAGCGCCTGGCGGTGCTGCCGCAGGTGTCCAGCCTGGGCTTTTCGTTCAGGGTCGAAGAGGTGGTGGCGATGGGGCGGATGCCCCATGGCAGCGGCCAACTGCGCGACGCCGAGATCGTCGAAGCGGCCTTGCGTGCGGCGGATGCCTGGCACCTGCTGGGGCGCAGCTACCTGGCATTGTCGGGCGGTGAGCGGCAACGGGTACACCTGGCCCGCGTGCTGGCCCAGCTGTGGCCAGGTGAGCAGGGCACTACACTGCTGCTTGACGAACCGACCTCGATGCTCGACCCACTGCACCAGCACACGACCCTGCAAGCGGTGCGGCGTTTCGCTGATCGCGGCGCTGCGGTGCTGGTGATCCTGCACGACCTGAACCTGGCGGCACGCTACTGTGATCGTATCCTGCTGCTCGAACAGGGCCGCTGCCATGCCCTTGCATCACCCCAGGAGGTGTTGACGCCGGGGGCACTGAAGGCGGTGTTCGGCATCGATGTGCTGGTGCAGGCGCACCCCGAGCGCGGCCACCCGCTGATCATCACGCGTTAGGTTCTGTACGAAAAGTATGGTCATTCATCATTGTGGGAGCGGCGGTGCGGCGATCCGACTTGCCCCGCGATCTGCCGCAACGCGGCAGCAAAGCCTGAATTCGCGGCGTCTTTGACACTATTTAATATCGGGTACAGGAGCGCTTCGCACTCCATCGCGGGACAAGCCCGCTCCCACAAAACTTTTCGTACAGAGCCTAGTGTGGTGTTTCAAAAATGCCGCTGAAAATCTGAGCTAGGCTCTGTAGAAGCCAACTCTCCAAGGGCATCGACATGGGCCGACCAGCAACCGTCATTACCCTTTCCGAAACTGAAAAGTCGGAA
>Ga0213828_1002726_pt1 | contig 12410 bp, 10 predicted proteins | sample MC6MC0897MG_FD_180664 | JGI IMG/M metagenome (GOLD analysis project Ga0213828, IMG submission 180664) | Enriched soil aggregate microbial communities from Iowa State University, Ames, United States - MC6-MC0897-MG | ecosystem: Environmental > Terrestrial > Soil > Unclassified | place: USA: Iowa...
CGCGAGCCCGCGGCCGTCGCCTTCGACGGCCTGGACCTGAACGCGCTGGATGACTGGCTTGCCGCCCTGCCCCGGCCGCCGCGGCGCGCGCTGGGCGTGAATGTCGCTGGCGCGGCCCGCGGCGACGCCATCGCGGCCATCCTGCAAAAGCACGGCTGCACCGTCAACTGGTCGCCTTCGCAGGCAACGACGCTCGGCCTGGTCAACAGCTATCGCACGCCCACGCAGCTGGGCGCCGACCGCTGGGCCTCGCTGCTCGGCGTGCTGTCGCGCCTGCCCGGCACCCACCCGCCGTTCGTGCTGGCCAGCTTCGGCACCGCCACCACCATCGACACCGTCGGACCGGACAACGTCTTTGCGGGCGGCCTGATCCTGCCCGGCCCGGCCATGATGCGCACGTCGCTTGCCCACGGCACGGCCAACCTGCCCATCGCCAACGGCCAGGTCGTGCCCTATCCCACGGACACGCACGAGGCCATCGCCTCCGGCATCGCCGCTGCGCAGGCCGGCGCGGTCGTGCGCCAATGGCTGGCGGGCCGCCAGCGCTACGGCCAGACCCCGCAGATCTACGCGGCCGGCGGCGGCTGGCCCGAAGTGCACCAGGAAATCGAACGGCTGCTGGCTGACGCGGGCGGGGCTTTCGGCGCCACGCCGGTTCCCGTTTACCTGGACCACCCGGTCCTGGACGGACTGGCCGCCGTGGCGCGCGCCACCTTGAACACCACTCCCTGACGAAGGTCCGGCATGCGCGTGCTCTTCATCCTGATCCTGTTGGCGAATCTGGGCGTCTATGCGCTGGGACAAGGCTGGCTGGGCGCCCGGCCCGAAGACGAAGGCCGCGATGGGCGGCGGTTCAGCCAGGAATTGAATCCGGGCGCGGTGACGTTGGCGCCGCGTAAAACGCCTTAACGGCCTGGCGCCGCTCCGTCCAGCCAGGGTCCCAACGCATCCATCGTCCGTCCGGTGGCGCCCGCATGCTGGTCGAACCAAGCCCGCGCGGCCTTGCTCGCCAGCTGCCTGCGCGGCGTGTCCCGCAGCAGCGCGATTGCCGCGTCCACCGCCTGCGCCGGATCCTCGGCGCGCAGCGCGGCGCCGGCCTCGATGGCGTCTTCCGCCGCCTGCTTGAAATTGAACGTGTGCGGCCCGACGATGACGGGCACGCCCGCCGCGCAGGCTTCGATCAGGTTCTGGCCACCCAGCGGCACAAAGCTGCCCGCCACGATCGCGACATCCGAGGCCGCGTAATAGAAAGCCATCTCGCCCAGCGAATCCCCCACCAGCACGGCGGCATCCGGCGGCACAAGCGTGCCTTCCGAACGGCGCGCAAAACCGACTTTCGCGTCCGACAACAGGCGCGCAGCTTCGTCAAAGCGCTGGGGATGACGCGGGATCAACAAAAAAAGCGGCGCGCCCGGTGCTGCTGCCTGACGTTTGATCGCCTCGATGAACGGCGCGTCTTCGCCCTCGCGCGTGCTGGCGACCGCAACGACCTGGCGTCCGAGCTGTGCCCGCCACGCGCGTCCCGCCTCTACCTGAGCGGGCGGCAGCACCAGATCGAACTTGAGATTGCCGGTCACAACCGCCGCCGGCGCACCCGCCTCGGCGAGCCGCCCGGCATCTTCCGCCGTCTGCGCCAACACCATGTCCAGCCCGGCCAGGGCCTCGCGCATCACGCGGCCCATCCGGCGCGCCTGGCGCAGCGACGACGCGGAATAACGCGCGCTGACCAGCGCCATGGGCACCCGCGCCTGCCGCGCGGCGGCCAGCAGGTTGGGCCAGATCTCGCGTTCCATCAAGAGGCCGCAGCGCGGCCGGTGCGCCGCCAGGAAGCGGCGGGTCGCGCCCGGAAAATCGTAGGGCAGCCATGCCTGCCGCAGTTGCCCCCGCGCGATGGCATCCTTGAACAGGCGCTCGCCCTCCGCGCGGCCGGTCGCCGTCGTGTGCGTGAGCAACACCGGCAGGCCGCGCGCCAGCAGTGCGTTCAAGAGCGGCAGCGCGGCTCGCGTCTCGCCCAGACTGACGGCATGCATCCAGACCGGGTTGTCCGGCAGCACGGTGGCCGGATCAGGGCGCCCAAAGCGTTCGGGAGAGAAGATTTCCCAGCGGCCCCCGGCGCGCTTGGCGCGGCGGGCCATCCATAGCCAGATCAGCGGCGCGAGCGCCCGAAGCCCCAGCGTGTAGACGCCGCGGTTCATGTCACTGCGCGGCGAGCGCCTGCTCGACCGAGGCCATGACGGCCTCGCGAGACGGCGAGGCGCCGCGGTCGCCCAGGCTGGCGGTGTAGTTGGACCCGACCAGGGGGGTGCGCACGGGCGTCGAGGCCCGGTAGATGCCGATCGTGGGACGGCCCAGCGCGGCTGAGAGGTGCGTCAGGCCGCTGTCCAGGCCCACCATCAGGCGGGCGCCGGCCAGCAACTTGGCCACGGCGGACAGATCCATGCGGGGCATGACCTCGGCCCCCTCCATGCCGGCCACCAGCAGTTGGGCGCGCTCGGCTTCCTGTTCGTTGCCGGCCAGCAGCTTCAGCGTGCAGCCGGCCTCGCGCAGGCGGCGGAACACCACGCGCCAGTCTTCCTCGGGCCACAGTTTGTCGTCACGGCTGGCCGACGGCATGATCACCGCATAGCCGCGGTCAGTGTCCACATGATGCAGCCGCGGCAGCTCGGCGGCGTTCAGACCGCCGCTGCCGACTTCGACGACCGGCTCGGGCGCTTGGGTCGCCTGGCGCGCGAACGCCTGCAAGCCAAAATCGGGCAAGCCGGCGTGCTGATAGCCGAACGTCAGCCCGGCCAGCTTGCGCTGGCGGATCACCGCGGGCTGCCAGAATTCGACGCGATGACGCACGTTGTAGAACAGCGAGGCCAGCGGCTCGCGCGCGGACCGCCAGTCCAGCCCATGTTTGACGCCCTGCGTCTGACGCACCAGCCACGCCGATTTCAGCAAGGCCTGCATGTCCAGGACCACGTCGTAGCGCACGGCGCGCAGGCGCTCGCGCAGCGCGCGCCGCTCGGCCCGCACTTGGGCGGACCACCACGACTTACGCCAGCGCCGGTGTGCGACCTTGATGATTTCGTTGACGGCGGGATGCCACGACGGGATCTCGGCGAAGGCTTCCTCGACGACCCAGTCGATCTGCGCGTCCGGCACGTGCCGGGCGATATCCGTGATCGCAGGCAGCATGTGGACGAGGTCGCCCAGGGAGGACGTGCGAACGATGAGAATTCGTGTGGGCATGGACAAGGATTGGTGCAGGGAGCCGCGCTCGACCCGATGAGAGCAGACACCGATCAACGCAGCCGGAACTTTACATCAACAATGGCAATTGCTGCGCAAGCCAGCGCATCCTTTGTCGAGCCGTTCCGGGCAAGCTGGGGCAGAACACCAAATCGGGATTATGACCGCTTCTTTTTCTTCAAGATCATCCACTTTGGCATTCGGAACAAAACCAGGCGGCGGTACAAGACGACATACGTCGTCGAGAAAATGCCCGTAAACAACATCAGCAGCCAGGGATCCTGCCAAAAAAGCACCGCGGGGATAACCGCCAGCGACGAAAGCAGCCACAGGTAAGGCGACGTCATTGAATTACGTTGCGTCTGATGCCGCATTTCACGCGAACCGATCGCCCAGCGGACCAGGCGTTTGTAGATCAGCATGTGCAAGTGCACGCCATCCGGCGCGCCTGGCGAGCGCCCCCGGAGGAATTTCTTGCGGTAGATGGAGAAGAGCGTCTCGAACACCGGATAGATGCACAACAGCAGGGGGAACCAGGCGGAGACGTAGGGATGCCGGGCAAGCATCAGCACGGACAGTTCACCGATGATGAATCCGAGGAGATATGCGCCACCATCACCAAGGAAAATATGGCCGTGCGGAAAATTCCAGACCAGGAAGCCGATGACGGCGCCCAAGGTGCTCAGGGCAACAATCAGAAGAAAGCGGTCACCCAGGTAAAACGATACGTACGCAAAACCGGCCAATATCATTGCGGACACCACGGCGGCCAAGCCGTTATATCCGTCGATAATATTTATCGCATTCGCGGCGCCGCCGATGGCGACGGAAGTAAATACCAGCGAAATCACCCCGAATTGCAGCAGCCAGTCCACGCCGATAATGTCGACACGCGTCACTTCAGCGCCCAATAAGTAAAACGCTGCAGCACCCGAGAGCATCGCAAGCCCCAGCCGGACAAGCACTCTCACCTTTTTCGTCAGGTCCTCGGCAAATCCGCCCAGAAAAGCGGGCATGCCTGCCGCGAGCAACAGAACCAGATTCGGGAGCACATCGGGTTCGCGCACGGCAACCAATGCGCAGGTCACGCCGGAAGCAACAAGCAGGGACAAGCCGCCGATGCGTGGCACGGGGACTGCATGGTACTTCTGCACCCCTTCCAAATCGTGATCGGCCGTCAGTTCATCGTGCCAGGCGCGGTAGCGAACGATCAGCAAGGTCGAAATGAGCGAAACCAGGAACGCTACGAGGACGTACAGCATGGAAGGGCGCCTAAAAAGTTAGGCGGATTGTAGCGTCAGACGCATTTGTGTAAGGATCGGAAGACTGGCGGGTTTACAAATGGACGGATACGGTGTTCAGAAAATAAATGGGGCCTGTATCGACACCGGCCAAACAGCTAAACTGCCGACCTTTCCTAACAGCAAGAAAGTTCGGGCGACGATTCCGGCGACCCGATGCCTCGACTCCAGCACCACGACGCATTCCCGAAAATATGCATCCTTTCAAGCCCGCTGAACACGCAAGCCTGCTGCAACTGCCCGAATGGAAGGCATTTTCCGAAGCCGTCCTCGAAGGCGCGTTTTGCACTGATGCGCTGCACCTCGTGCAGGCCGCCGACCTGACCGTTGACCTGAGCGCGCATGTCGACTCACCCGCCGCGCGGCAGGCCGGCGCCGCCCTGCTCCACGCACGCGGCTTCGACACCGCGCGCAAGGCCTTGCTGGCGGGCGAGCCTGTCAACATGACCGAGGATCGTGCTGCGTGGCACACGATGCTGCGCGCGCGTCAGCCTATCGAGGAAGTCGCCCACGAACACCAGCGCGTGCGCGACTTCGTGCAGGACGCCGATGCACACGGCAAATGGAAGTCCATCATCCATATCGGCATCGGCGGCAGCGACTGGGGCGTGCGTCTGGCCACAGACGCGTGCGGTGGCTACGGCTGCCGCCGTGACCTCAAGTTCGTCGCCAATATCGACGGCCACGCCATCGAGGACGCAGTCCTGGGCATGGACCCCCGCGAAACGCTCGTGGTGGTGACGTCCAAGTCGTTCACGACGGCCGAGACGCTGGCGAACCTGCGCCGCGCCGTGCAGTGGCTGTCCGATGCGGGAATAGAGAATCCTTACGAACAGGTGGTCGCCATCACTGCCAAGCCGGCGGCGGCGGCCAAGATCGGCATTCCCGAAAGCCAGACCTTCCAATTCTGGGACTGGGTGGGCGGCCGCTACTCGCTTTGGTCGGCTGTCGGCTTGCCGGTTGCGCTGGCCGTGGGCCTGGACGTGATCGAGGGCATCCGCGCCGGCGCTGCCGCGATGGACGACCACTTCGCCCAGGCTGACATTGCCGACAACGCCCCGGTGCAGCTCGCGCTGGCCGGCATCGCCAACCGCAGCGTGCTCGGCTACGGCTCACTCAGCATTGCCGCCTACGACGCCCGCCTGCAATACCTGGCCCCCTATCTGCAGCAGCTCGACATGGAGTCGCTCGGCAAGTCCGTGGATATTGCCGGCCGGCCCGTGGGCGTGCCCACGGGTCCATCGGTGTGGGGCATGCCGGGCACGGACGGGCAGCATACGTTCTTCCAATGGCTGCACCAAGGCACGGACGGCGCGGCGGTCGATTTCATCATGTGCCGCGAAGCCGACCATCAATGGGTCGAGGAGCACGCCATGCTGCTGGCCAATTGCCTTGCGCAGCGCCAGACGTTGCTGCGGGGCACATCGATCGACGCGGATGAGGCGGCGCTGAAGGCGCAAGGCATGCCGGAAGCCGATGCGCAATGGCTTGCCCGCCACCGCCACCATCAGGGCGGCCGGCCCTCGACGTTGATCGTGCTTCCGCGCCTGACGCCCGAGGCGCTCGGCGCCTTGCTCGCGCTTTACGAGCACAAGGTCTTCGTGCAAGCGCTGGTCTGGGGCATCAACCCCTTCGACCAATGGGGTGTCGAAGCCGGCAAGAAGATGGCCAGCGGCATCCTGCGCGAACTCCATGGCGAACCGCAGGCGCCGTCGCACGACCAGTCCACACGGCACTGGATCTCGCTGCTGGCGGGTGACCGGCAGGATCGCGACAACCACGACTGACCGCTTGGCCCGGCAGGGTTTTGTCCCCGAGATAGCCAAACCCGCCTTTTGGGCACAGAATGCACATAAAGCGTTTCTACAAGGAGACAGCCATGCGCATTGCCGATGCCCAATGGATTCCTTCGACGCAGCACCAGACATGGGATGCGTTGACCGACCCGCGAGTGTTACAGAAATGCATTCCGGGGTGTGTCGAAGTCGCCATGCGCAGCCCGACCGAATATGCGGTCACGCTGCGCGCCAAGATCGCCGGCATCGACACCGACTACGAAGGCGAGATCCTGCTCTCCGACATGAACGCCCCCGACAGCTGCACGCTGGTGTTCGAAGGCAAGGGGCGCGCCGCCTGCCTGGCGATCGGCACGGCGCAGGTCAACCTGACCACCAAGGACCAGGGCACCCGCGTGGCCTACACGGTGGCCGGCATGGCGGGCGGCAAGCTGGGCGAATGCGGAGAAGGCGTACTCTTGAAGGCCGGCGAGAAGATCATCGAGAAGTTCTTCGCTTCCTTCATCGACCACATGGCGGCACAGCCGCGGATCGCGCCCCCTCCTCCGCCTCCCGAACCAGAAGCGCGCGGCCTTTCGAATTCACGCTGGTCCTGGATGCTGGTCGTGCTGGTCATCGCGGTTTTCTGGGGATACCACACGTTTTACAAGTGATAACCCTAGGGTGCCGGTGATATCCTTGACGGCATGAATCCGCCGCCGACGCCCCCGCAGCCAGCCACTGATCCCACACGCTCACGACGGGACCTGCTGATGGCGATGGCAGGCGTGTCGGCCACCGTGGTGCTTGCCGCCCTGGATTCCACCATCATCAGCACCACCCTGCCGCGCGTGGCCGAGGCGCTGAACGGCATGGCGCTCTACGCCTGGGTCGGCACGGGCTATCTGCTGGCCACTGCGGCCTCCATCCTGATCTTCGGCCGGCTGGGCGACATGTTCGGCCGCAAGCCCTTGATGCTGGTGTCGGTGCTGATCATCGCGCTGGGCTCCATCGCCTGCGGCCTGGCGCAGTCCATGACCCAACTCATCGTGTTCCGCACCCTGCAGGGGGTGGGCGGCGGCATGATGATCGCCACGGCATTCGCCGCGCCGGCGGATCTGTTTCCCGACGCCAAGCAGCGGGTCAGATGGATGGCGCTGGTGTCCGCGGCCTTTGCCATGGCCAGCGGCATCGGCCCGGTGCTGGGCGGGGCGGCCACGCAGGCGTTGGGGTGGCGCGCGGCGTTCTTCATCACGCCGATCGCGGCCGCGGCCGCCTTCTTCCTGTTGGCCCGTTATTTCCCGCGCATCCGGCCCATCCACGACGGCAGCCGCAAGATCGACTGGCTGGGCGCCATCCTGCTCGTGCTGGCCGTGGGCGCGCCGCTGGCCGCGCTGGAGCTTGCTTTCGCCAGCGGTGAACACGCGCACCCGATGCTCGGCCTGACCCTGGCGCTGGTCGGCGCTGCCGCCATTGCCATCCTGATTCCGACCGAACGCCGCGTGAAGTCGCCGATCTTCCCGCTGCGCGTGCTGTCCGGCCGCGACCCGCGCCTCTTGAACGTCGCAGCAATGATGGTGGGCGCGGTGATGTTCATCCTGATCTTCTACAGCCCGCTGCTGTTGCAGCAGGTGCTGGGCTACACGCCCAGCCAGGCGGGCCTGCTGCTGACGCCGCTGGTGGCCGCGATCTCGGTCGGCAGCATCATCAACGGCCGCATGTTTCCCAAGCAGACCGAGCCGCAGCGGCTGATGGTGTTCGGCGGCGGCCTGCTGGCAGCGGGTTCGCTGATGGTGCTGCTGATTTCACCGGGCACGTCGGCGTGGTGGATCCTGTCCGCCTTTTTCGTCAACGGCTGCGCGCTGGGCTTTCTGTTGCCCAACCTGACGCTCTTCATGCAGATGCTGAGCGAGCGGCGCGACGTGGGCGTGGCGTCGGCGCTGGTGCAGACCACGCGCGCCATCGGCAGCGCGCTGGGCACTGCCGTGGTCGGCATTCTGATTTCGCACAGCACGGTGCTTTCCGGCGTGCGGACCGGGCTGATCCTGTGTATCGTCCTGTCCCTGACCTGCGCGCTGCTGGCGCACCGGGTGAAGATGAAGAATCTGGTCACGAACCGGAAATAAGGCGTACGCCCGAGACAAATCATGCGTCAACGCAATCTGATGGATTTGCTGCTTCTGGCCGCCGTCTGGGGCGGCTCCTTTCTGTTCATGCGCGTGGCCGTCAAGGAGTTCGGACCCATCGCACTGATCGAGCTGCGCGTCGGACTTGCCGCCCTGTTCTTGCTGCCGGCCGCGATGTGGCGCGGCAAGCTGCCGATCATCGGACGCCACTGGAAGGCGTTGCTGGTGGTCGGCACCCTCAATGCCGCCGTGCCCTTTCTGCTTTACGCCTATGCCGCACAGTCCCTGGGCGCCGGCTTCCTGTCGGTGGCCAATGCGGTGACGCCCGTGTGGGGCGCCGTTGTGGGGTGGCTGTGGCTCAAGGACAGGCTCCCGTGGATGCGGTCGCTGGGGCTGTTCATCGGCTTGATCGGCATCGTCGTGCTGGTCTGGGACAAGCTGAATTTCCAGGATGGCGGCACAGGCCCCGCCGTCCTCGCTGCCGTGTCGGCGCCGGTCTTCTACGGCATCGCGGCCAACTGGACAAAGCGTTTCCTGACAGGCGTGGATGCGCTGGCAAGCGCCACGGGCAGCATGATCGCCGCGTCGCTCGTGCTGTTGCCGCTGGCCATTCCGGCTTGGCCGGAGACGCCGGCATCGGCGCCCGCGTGGATCTCCACCATACTGCTGGCGGTGGTCTGCACCGGTGCGGCTTACATCATCTTCTTCCGGCTGATCGCCAATGTGGGCCCCACTGCGGCCGTGAGCGTGACGTTCCTCGTGCCGATATTCGGCGTGGTCTGGGGCGCAACGCTGCTGGATGAAGCCGTGACGCCGTCCATCGCGATTGGCGCGGCCATCATCCTGGTGGGAACGGCGCTGGCGCTGGGGCTTCTCAAACCCCGTACGTGAGCGCCCGCGTTCAGTACTTGTCCGACGTGCCCGTGAACGCCACGCCGATCCGCAGCAACGCATAAGACGCCGCATCGACCCACCGCCGCACGAAACCCCGGCGCTGGTAATCCAGCGGCCGAATAAAGCGTCCGCCTTCGCGGATGGCGGTTTCCAAGCGCTCCTGCAGGTCCCAGGCGAACGGCTGGCTGTCGACCACGACATTGGCCTCGCGCGCCAGCAGCAGGCTGAAGGGGTCGAGGTTCGATGACCCCACCGTCGCCACGTTGTCGATCACCGCGACCTTCGCGTGCAGGTAGCTCGGCATGTACTCGTAGATCTCGATGCCGTCGCGCAGCAGCTTGTCATACAGCGAACGCGTGGCGTGATACTGCATCCGGTATTCGACCTTGCCCTGCAACAGCAGCCGCACGCGCACGCCGCGGGCGGCGGCCTTGGCCAGCGCGCGGCGAAAGCGCACGCCCGGAAAGAAGTAGGCATTGGCGATCAGGATGTCGCGCCGCGCGCGCGAGATGCCGAACAGATAGGCACGCTCGAATGTCCTGCGGAAACGCAGGTTGTCGCGCAGCACCAGCGCGGCGCGCAGCATGCCGCCAGGTGGCGCAGGAACATCGCGCGGCTTGAGCAACTGCAACCGATGCCAGTCGCGCGGATGGCGCCGCAGGCGCGCCCAGTTCAGGCGCACCCACAGGAGATCCTGCGCATGGGCCGCCTGCGTGACGAGCGGGCCTTCGACCTGCACGGCGAAGTCGAAACGCGGACCGGTCAGGCCGTCGGTGGGATCCAGGTCATCGTAGTCGTCGATGACGTTGATGCCGCCGATAAAGGCCATGCGGCCATCGATGATGGTGACCTTGCGATGCAGGCGCCGCAGGCGGCTGCGCGATGGCACGAAACGCGCGAACCAGCGCGGCTCGGGCCGGAAGATGCGGCACTGCGCGCCCGCATTGGTCAGCGCAACGCGCACGCGCTCTCCGTGCAACGCGCTGCCAAAGCCATCCAGGACCACGCGTACCTTGACGCCGCGGCGCGCGGCCGCCGACAGGCACTCCAGCACCTTCGTGCCGGTGCGGTCGAGCATGAATATGTAGGTTTCCAGGTGCACGCTGACCGTGGCCGAGTCGATCGCCGCGCACAGCGCGGGAAAGAAGTCGGCGCCGTTCTGGAGCAGACGGATATCGTTGCCCTGCACCCACTCCAGCCTGTCCTGCTCGTCCTTCACGGGAGTTCCAGCTCCGCGAGCAAGGGCGAATGATCGGACAGCTTAGCCCACTCGCGGCCGCGCAGCACCCGGGCGCTGCGCACGGCAAAGCCGCGCTGGTAGATGCGGTCCAGGCGGAACCACGGGAACACGGCGGGAAACGTGCGCGGCGGCGGCGCCAGCAGCCGGGAGCTGCCGTCCATGCCGAGCTGGTTGTTGCGCTCCATGACCGAGACGCCGCTGCTGGGCAAACCGCGCAGGGCGTTGGACAGCCGCTTGACCGAGTCGCGCAGGCGCGGCAGGTCGCCGCCATGGCTGCGCGGGGCATGTGAAAACACTTCGTACAGCCCAAGCTGCTGCACGAACATGGGCGCCAGCCGGTCATTCCAGTCGTTGAAATCGCCGGCGATCAGGATGGGCTCGCCGTCGGGCACCATGCGCTTGATGCGCTCGGTCAGCGCCAGGATCTGGCGGCTGCGGCTGCCGGCAAAGAGGCCCAGATGCACCACAAAGCAATGCACCGCCCGATCGCCCACATCGATGCGCGCGTGCAGCAGCCCGCGTTGCTCGAGGCGATGGTCGGAGATGTCGAGATTTTCGTGGTCGAGGATGGGATAACGCGACAGCAGCGCATTGCCGTGGTCGGTGGCGTGGCGGATGGCGTTGCGGCCATATGCCACATCCAGCCGCAATGCCGCGGCCAGGGATTCGTGCTGGGCGTCGAGCAGCGACTTCTGCTCGTTGCGGCCCTGGACCTCCTGCAGGAAGACCAGGTCGGGGCGCAGGCCATACAGGCCCAGGCGAAGTTCATTCAGGGAGTCGCGCCGGCCCAGTGCCGAACGGCCCTTGTGTATGTTGTAGCTGACGACTCGGATGAGCGACATGGAAGCAATGGCGCCTTTCAAATCTTGGGAACCACCGGCCGGGTCCCGGTAGGTCCTCTGGCCAGCCGCCGCCGTGTTTGGCGGCGTTAGCCAGATTACTCCATTTCAGCCGGGCATTCCCATCTTTGCGACTGCGCGCTACGGGCGCACCTCAAGCGCACCGCAGCGGATCCGGCTCTGCCGGTCCGCCAGCGGGCCCCCTTAGAGGGGGAAGCGCCGAAGGCGCTCCGGGGGTGGGCCTTCCTACGCCTTTTCGACGTTGCGCAGGCGGATGTGCAGCTCGCGCAGTTGCTTCTCGTCGACTTCCGACGGCGCTTGCGTCAGGAGGTCCTGGGCGCGCTGCGTCTTCGGGAAGGCGATCACGTCGCGGATCGATTCAGCGCCGGTCATCATCGTGACGATGCGGTCCAGGCCGAAGGCGATGCCGCCGTGCGGAGGCGCGCCGTACTGCAGCGCGTCCAGCAGGTAGCCGAACTTCTCGCGGGCTTCCTCGGCGCCGATCTTGAGCGCGCGGAACACCTTGCTCTGCACTTCCTCGCGGTGGATACGGACCGAGCCGCCGCCGATTTCCCAGCCGTTCAGGACCATGTCGTAGGCCTTGGCGAACGCCTTGCTGGGATCGGATTCCAGGAAGTCTTCGTGGCCGTCCTTGGGGCTGGTGAACGGGTGGTGGGCAGCGGTGTAGCGGCCGTCTTCCTCGTCGTATTCGAACATCGGGAAGTCGACCACCCACAGCGGCTTCCAGCCGGCCGTGAACAGACCCGTCTTCTTGCCGAACTCGCTGTGGCCGATCTTCACGCGCAGCGCGCCGATGGCGTCGTTGACGACCTTCTCGCGGTCCGCGCCAAAGAAGATGATGTCGCCGTCCTGGGCGCCGGTGCGCTTGACCAGTTCGGCCAGGGCAGCGTCGTGCAGGTTCTTGACGATGGGCGATTGCAGGCCGTCGCGGCCCTTGGCCACTTCGTTGACCTTGATGTAGGCCAGGCCCTTGGCGCCGT
>Ga0213828_1002731_pt1 | contig 12399 bp, 9 predicted proteins | sample MC6MC0897MG_FD_180664 | JGI IMG/M metagenome (GOLD analysis project Ga0213828, IMG submission 180664) | Enriched soil aggregate microbial communities from Iowa State University, Ames, United States - MC6-MC0897-MG | ecosystem: Environmental > Terrestrial > Soil > Unclassified | place: USA: Iowa...
TCAGCAGGTCGGACAGCGGCATGTCGAGCACAAAGCGGCCCAGCACGAACAGCGCCACCACCATCACCAGCACCACCTGGAAGATGCGCTTGCCCAACAGCTCCATCTGCCGCAGCAGCGGCGTCTGCAGCGTCTGCACATCCGTCATCATGCGGTTGATGTGGCCGATCTCGGTGTCGCTGCCGGTGGCCACCACGATGCCGCGCGCATTGCCCGCGCTGACGTGGGTGCCCGAGAACCCCAGGTTCAGGCGGTCGCCCAGCGGCGCGTCACCCGGCAGGGGCGCATCGTGCTTTTCGACGACGGTGGATTCGCCGGTCAGCATCGATTCCTCGACGCGGAAGTTGTGCGTGTCAAAGAGCCGCACGTCCGCCGGGATCTTGTCGCCGGGTCGCAGGATCACGATGTCGCCCGGCACCAGATCGCGGGCGTCGATCTCTTCCTTCTGCCCGTCGCGCACCACGCGGGCATGGTTCGACAGCATGTTGCGGATGCCGTCCAGCGAACGTTCGGCGCGGCTTTCCTGCACGTAGCCTATGACGGCGTTGATGACCGCCACGGCCAGGATGACCCCGGTATCCAGCCAATGGCCCATCAGCGATGTCACCACCGCAGCACCCAGCAGGATGTAGATCAGCACGTCATTGAAGTGGCCCAGAAATCGCAGCCAGGCGCTGCGGCGGGCAGGCGGGGGCAGTGCGTTCAGGCCGTGGGTCTCTTGCCTGCGCCGGATCTGGTCTTGCGAAAGGCCGGCGGCGCTGGTCACCTGGATGCCCAACGTCTCGTCGACGGAGAGTTGGTGCCAGGGGCGAGGAGCTTGCGGAACCTGCGTGTTCGCCTGCGTCATGACGTACGGCCTCCCGGAGGGACCGGCCACGTGACCGGGCCGGGAGTCGGGGGCCGCACAGGTCAGTCCGGCGTCCATGATACGACGGGCTGCCGGCCCGGGGCGTCACATCGGCCGCGCGCCCTTCAGATAGACCTCGCGCAACGCCGCCGCAAACAGCGCCTCGACGTTGCGCCGCAATCCGTCGGACCGCGTGAACAGCGAGATCGGCGGAAGCGTCCAGTCGAACGAGTACGGCACGATGGCCGCGCCTGCGATGCGAACCAGTTCGTCGGCGATGTCGGCCGGCAGGATCGTGACGGCGCGGTCGCTGGCCACGATCATCTCGCCGATCAGCTTGGACGAGTCGCTTTGCACGGACGGCGGCGGGGGCGCCAGGCCGGCGCGCAAGAATATGTCGGCCACCTGCTCGCGGATCGGGCTGCCCGGCGTGCCCAGGATCCAGTCCAGATCGGCTAGCCGGTTCCATTCCAGGCGTGACCGCCCCAGCCGGGCGGCCAGCCGGCGGCTGGCGATCAGGCGCGGCTGCTGGTGGTACAGAACCTCGAAACCGATGTTGCTCAGGTCCACCGAGGGCGTGGCCCAGCCGACGACCACGTCCAGCGTGTGGTCGCGCAATTGGCGCAGCAGCGCCGGCCCCTGACCCTCGTGGATGGTGGCGGTGAGCTGACGGCCCTGCGGCAGCGTGCGGCCGATGGCCGCCGACAGCATCTGGCCCGACACGAACGGAATGACCCCGATGTGCAGGTGGGCGGCGTGCCCGGCCGCCACGGTTTCCATTTCCTGCACCAGATGGCCCAGGTCATGGACCAGCCCGCGGGCGCGCGCCAGCACCACGGCGCCCATGGGCGTGGGCGTCATGCCCCGCACCGAGCGGTCGAAGAGGGGCACGCCGAACATGCTTTCCAGTTCGGCCAGGGCATTGGTCACGGCGGGCTGGCTGGTCGCCATGTGTTCGGCCACCCGGGTCAGTGACCCGTGCTGCTCGATCTGGAGCAGCAGCATCAGGTGGCGCATCTTCAGGCGCGAGGTCAATTTCCGGAAAACGGCATCCGGATCAAAGGCTGTCATAGACAAGACATTAGGAAAGCGTGATGGGACGATATTAAATCCGAATGAACACCTTATGTCTTCCACCCTAGAATTTTGCACATTCAAGACAGCGAGGCCTCAGCCCATGAACAACCCCTCCGACCGCCAGGCAGCCCTGGACTATCACGAGTTCCCCACCCCGGGAAAGATCTCCGTCGTGGCGTCCAAGCCGCTCGTCAACCAGCGCGACCTGGCGTTGGCGTACTCGCCCGGCGTGGCGGCGGCTTGCGAGGAAATCGTGGCCGACCCGTCCAACGTGTACCGCTACACGGCCCGCGGCAACCTGGTGGGCGTGATCTCCAACGGCACCGCGGTGCTGGGCCTGGGCAACATCGGCGCGCTCGCGTCCAAGCCGGTCATGGAAGGCAAGGCCGTGCTGTTCAAGAAGTTCGCCGGCCTGGATGTCTTTGACATCGAAATCAACGAGACCGACCCCGACAAGCTGGTCGAGATCATCGCCGGCCTGGAAGCCACCTTCGGCGGCATCAACCTTGAAGACATCAAGGCCCCGGAATGCTTCACCGTCGAGCGCAAGCTGCGCGAACGCATGAAGATCCCGGTTTTTCACGATGACCAGCACGGCACCGCCATTACCGTGTCGGCCGCCTTCATCAACGGCCTGAAGGTCGTGGGCAAGGACATCAAGCAGGTCAAGGTTGTTACCTCCGGCGCGGGCGCCGCGGCGCTGGCGTGCCTGGACCTGATGGTGGACCTGGGCCTGCCGCTCGAAAACATCTGGGTCACCGACATTGAAGGCGTGGTCTACGAAGGCCGCACCACGCTGATGGACCCGGACAAGGCGCGCTTTGCGCAAAAGACCGACGCCCGCAAGCTGGCCGAGGTGATCGGCGGCGCCGATGTGTTCCTGGGCCTGTCGGCCGGCGGCGTGTTGAAACCCGAAATGGTTGCCGCCATGGGTTCGCGTCCGCTGATCCTGGCGCTGGCCAACCCCACGCCGGAAATCCTGCCGGAAGTGGCGCACGGCGTGCGCGACGACGTGGTCATGGCCACCGGCCGTTCGGACTACCCGAACCAGGTCAACAACGTGCTGTGCTTCCCGTACATCTTCCGCGGCGCACTGGACGTGGGCGCCACGACCATCACGCGCGAAATGGAAATGGCGGCGGTGCATGCCATCGCCGATCTGGCCGAAGAGGAGCAGAACGAAGTCGTGGCTGCCGCCTACGGCACCTATGACATCTCGTTCGGTCCCGAATACCTGATCCCCAAGCCGTTCGATCCGCGCCTCATCGTGCGCATCGCGCCGGCCGTGGCCAAGGCGGCGATGGAAGGCGGCGTCGCCACGCGTCCGCTGGCGGATCTGGAAGCCTACGAAGAGCAACTGCAGCAGTTTGTGTACCACTCCGGCGCGTTCATGAAGCCTCTGTTTTCGGCGGCCAAGCGCATCGTGCGTTCGGGCGGCAAGGCGCGCATCGTCTTTACCGAAGGCGAAGACGAACGCGTGCTGCGCGCCGTGCAGGTCATTGTCGACGAAGGCCTGGCCCGTCCGATCCTGGTGGGACGTCCCGCCGTGCTGCTGTCGCGCATCGAAAAATTCGGCCTGCGCCTGCGTCTGGGCGAAGACGTCGAAGTCACCAACCCCGAATACGACGAGCGCTTCCACCAATACTGGACGACGTACTGGGAGCTGATGAGCCGCCGGGGCATCACCAAGGAAATGGCGCGCGTGGAAATGCGCCGCCGTCTGACGCTGATCGGCGCAATGATGGTGCACCTGGGCGATGCCGACGGCATGGTCTGCGGCACGGTCGGCGCGTATCACGACCACCTGCGTTTCGTGGACGAGGTCATCGGCCGCCGTCCGGGTCACAACGTGTACGCCGCCATGAACATCCTGCTGCTCGACGAGCGCACGGTGGTGCTGGTGGACACGCACGTGAACGACGATCCCACCGCCGAGCAGATCGCTGAATTCACCATCATGGCCGCGCAAGAAATGGCGCGCATGAATCTGGCGCCCAAGGTTGCGCTGTTGTCGCGCAGCAACTTCGGTTCGGGCAGCTCGGCCTCGGGCGAGAAGATGCGCCGCGCCCTGGAACTGGTCCGCGAAGCGGCCCCGGACCTGGAAATCGACGGCGAAATGCACGGCGATTGCGCGCTGGACGAGGGCCTGCGCATGCGCATCCTGCCGTCGTCCACGCTCAAGGGCGAAGCCAACCTGCTGGTGTGCCCGAATGTGGACTCCGGCAACATCGCCTACAACCTGCTCAAGACGGCAGCGGGCGGCAACGTCGCGGTGGGCCCGTTCCTGCTGGGCGCCAACGCACCCGTGCACATCCTGACCAACAGCTCCACCGTGCGCCGCATCATCAACATGACGGCCATGACGGTGCTCGACGCCAACCGCATCGAAGGCGCCTGATCGCCATTGAGCCCGCCGCGTGATTCGCGCGGCCAAGACAATGCGCGCCGCTCCTCACGGAGCCGGCGCGCATTTTTTTTGGGGGGTTAAGCGGCCAGGCCTAGTTCGCGCTGGCCTTCCAGGTGCCGTCCGGTTGCTTGCAGAACCAGAACTGCCAGGTTTCCGTCGTGGTGGTCCGCGCGAAGTTGCCAACCAAAAAGCGGCAGACGCGGTCATTGCCGGTTTTGGTGGTCTGCTTGGGCGTCAATTGCACCGTGATCGGTGCGGCCTTCTTGCGCTGGTGCGTGCTTTTCCATTCGGTGCTCTGGCCGTCGGCCGAGCTGTTCAGCGCCTGCGCCACCGCCTCGTGAAACGAGGCGCGGTCTGCCGGCAATATCTGCGTGATGAGGGCGTCGTTGAGCATGACGGCCGGGGCGGCGACCGCCGCCGACGCCATGCCGGCGGACAGAAGCACTGCGGCAAGAACGCGGGGATATTTCAAGATGGGCTCCTGATGTGAACAGCCAATAAGGCGGTAAGCGAGTCTGCACCGTGAATCTGAGCCGATAGTACGCCAAAAAAAAGGGCCGCCCAACCGGGCGGCCAAGAGTCATCAAGGGGAGGGTAAATCGTCGCTTGGCCGGGATGCCCTATCCGATACGGGCCCCCGTTGCCGTATCAGTTCCCGTGATACACGCCGGCGAACGGCATGTCATTCGGTTCCACGTTCGACACCTGGCCGGCGGCTTTCGCGGCGGCCAGTTCGGCCTTCACGTCGGCGCGGGTCTTGCCGGTGTGCGGCGTGCCATACACACCTTGGAAAGGCGTGTTGTTCGGTTCGGCGTTGGTGTTGATGCCGGCGGCCTTGGCGGCGGCCTTCGCGGCAGCCAGTTCGGCCTGCACCTGAGCGCGGGTGGGGCCTTCGTACGGGGTGCCGTAGACGCCCTGGAAGGGCACATTGTTGGGTTCGATGTTGGGCGAGGCATAGGCGCCGGCGCTCAGTGCAGCCAGCGAGAACATCAAAGCGGTAGCAAGGGTCTTCATGGTAAACCTCCGATTTCTAGAGCCTGGGAGCGAATCCGGCGGCCTTTCCGTCGTGGTTCGTTGCTGTTTCCCGATGGCTTGAATCTTGCGCCGATCTAGAATGCGGATAAACCCGGATATCGGTAAAAGATAATTCCATCAATGGGAAGATGTGGCTTCAATTGCTATTGAGTCACCATTTTTGGAATGCCGAAGCGGGGCGGATCGACAGGACTGTGCATGGAAAAAATCGACCTCACCCGAGAAAAGGCCACGCTTCTCATCACGCTGTACGCCAAGGCGCGAGAAAGCCGGCTGCCCAATTCCGCGCTGCAGGACCATCACGCCGCCGATGCCGTTAGCCGCATCGACTACGATTTTTCCCGCCTGCGCATGCGCCGCGACGAAATGATCGGTCTGGCGATGCGCGCCCACACGCTGGATGGCTGGGCCCGCGAATTCATCGCCGCGCACGGCGATGCCACCGTGCTGCATCTGGGCTGCGGGCTGGATACGCGCGTGCAGCGGGTGAATCCGCCACCGGGCATAAGTTGGTACGAGGTCGACTATCCCGAGGTCATCGAACTGCGGCGCAAGCTGTATCCGCCGCGGCCGGGCTGCACGCTGGTGGGCACGCCCGTCACGGACTTGGACTGGCTGGCGCAGATCCCGGCCGGCAAGCCAACGCTGGTCGTGGCCGAAGGACTTTTTCTTTATCTGCCCGAGGACGCGCTGTTGACCTTGCTGCGCGCGCTGACGGCGCGGTTTCCGTCCGGCGAGGTCGTCTTTGACGCCTACAACCGCCTGGGCTTGAGCTGGGTGGCGCACAACCGCATGATCCAATCGACCGGCGCCGTCACGCGCTGGAGCCTGGGGCGTCCGCAGGAGCTGGAGGCGCAGGTGCCCGCCTTGCGGCTGCGCACCGTGCGCGGCGGGTACGAAACCGACGACCCCGCGCAGCGGGCACGATATTCGCTGCCGGCGCAGGCGGCGTTATGGCTGATGCGCCGGGTCGAGCCCTTGGGTAGTATGACCAGGCTGCTGCGCTATCACTATTAGCGATCAGTAGTGCGGCGGCAGTTCGTCGCGCAGGCTGCGGAAGGGGGCTGCCCCCTCAGGCGCCTGCTGGCGCAGGTCGGCGACCTCGCGCATGAGCCGGTCGATCTGCTGCTGTTGGCGGACGATGATCTGGTTCAACTGCTCCAGAAGATCATCCGAGAAGCTGGCTTTGACCTCCAGGTCCATCAGCCGGCGTTCGATGTCTTGCGTATTTTCCATGGCGGGTATTAGAACCCATTCCCGCCCGATCACAGGAGAGAAGTTTGGTACAGCGGCAATGGCGGGACAGCGGCACGTGGTGGTGGACGGCAAGCACGATACTGGCGCTTGCACCGGCTGCGACCGCGCTGGCGCAAGCCCAGACGCTGGCCCCGGTGGTGGTGACCGGCACCCGGCTCGGCACCGCGGTGCTGGACACGCCGGCCTCCGTCGACATCGTGCAGGGCAGCGCCATGCGCTGGCAGCAGCCCGGCATCAACCTGTCTGAAGGGCTGGCCGGCGTGCCCGGCCTGCAGATCCAGAACCGCCAGAACTACGCGCAGGATCTGCAGATTTCCAGCCGCGGCTTCGGTGCGCGGTCCACGTTCGGTGTGCGCGGCGTGCGGCTGTATGTCGACGGCATTCCCGCCACGATGCCCGATGGCCAGGGGCAGACCTCCAATATCGACATCGGCTCCATCGACCGAGTCGAGGTGCTGCGCGGGCCGTTCTCGGCGCTGTACGGCAATTCCTCCGGGGGCGTCATCCAGGTGTTCACGCAGGACGGCGCCAATCCGCCCGAGATCACCGCCAGCGGCTGGGGCGGCAGCTACGGCACATGGCGCTACGGCGCGCAGGCCAGCGGCGTCACGGGCACGGGCGCGGGTCAGCTGGATTACGTGCTGGACCTGTCGCGTTTCACCACCGACGGCTATCGCGACCACAGCGCCGCGCGCAAGAATCTGGGCAACGCCAAGCTGGGCCTGCAACTGAACGACGACAGCCGCCTGACCCTTGTCGTCAATAGCGTCGACCTGAAGGCGCAGGATCCGCTGGGCCTGACCTACCAGCAGTTCCAGGACGACCCGCGCAGCGCGCCGGTGGCCGAGCAGTACAACACCCGCAAGACGGTCAAGCAGACGCAGGGCGGGCTGGTCTTCGACCACCAGATCGACGGCCGCAACGCGCTGCGCGTGATGGTGTATTACGGCCAGCGCGATACCACGCAATATCAGTCGATCCCGCCCGCCGTGCAGACTCCGCCCACGCAGGCCGGCGGCGTCATTGATCTGAAGCGCCAATACGGCGGCGCGGACGTGCGCTGGACCTCGGAACTGACGCTGGCGGGCCGCGCGCTGACCGTGATCGGCGGCTTCTCGTACGACACCATGCAGGAAGACCGCAAGGGCTACGAGAACTTCGTCGGTTCGGGGGCAAGCCGGCAGTTGGGCGTGAAAGGCGCGTTGCGCCGCGATGAAACCAATCGCGTCTACAACGCCGACCCCTATGCGCAGGCCTCCTGGAATTTCGCCGACCGTTGGACGCTGGACGCAGGCCTGCGCTACAGCACGGTCCGCTTCGACTCCGACGACCACTACATCACGGCCGGCAATACCGACGACAGCGGCGGCGCGCGCTACCGCAAGGCCTTGCCCGTGGCCGCGCTGCGCTACGCCGTCAACGACGACGTCAGCGTCTACACCTCGTACGGACGCGGTTTCGAGACGCCGACGCTGAACGAGATCTCGTACCGGCCCGGCGGCGACCCGGGGCTGAACTTCGGCTTGATGCCGTCGGTCAGCACCAACGTCGAAGCCGGCGTCAAGGCGCGCATGGCCGGCGGCCTGCTGACGGCCGCGGTGTTCAGCACCCGCACTGACGACGAGATCGTGTCTGCGGGCAGCCTGGGCGGGCGCACCAGCTACCAGAATGCCGGCCGCACGCGCCGCGATGGCCTGGAACTGAGCTGGTCCGGCGAATTTGCGCGCCATTGGCGCACGCAGCTCGCGTACACGCTGCTCAACGCACGCTACGCCGACGACGGCAGCGGCGATATCCGCGCGGGCAACAAGATCCCCGGCATCGCGCGCCAGGCGGCGTATGCCTCGCTGGCCTGGGCGCCGCCCGAAGGCTGGCAGGCTGGGTTGGAAGGCCGTTACCTGAGCAAGATCTACGTCAACGATGCCAACAATGGCGACGCGCCCGCCTATTTTGTCGCGGCCGCCAGCGTCGGCTACATCAAGCGCGCGGGCCCGTGGGAGCTGAACGCCTACGCCCGCGTCGACAACCTGTTCGACCGCGACTATGCGGGCTCGGTCATCGTCAACGAAGGCAACGGGCGCTATTACGAACCGGCGCCTGGACGGAATGCGGGCGTGGGCGTGGGGGCGACTTACCGGTTCTGACGCGCGAGGTGCGGCGGGCTGTCGTGGGCCCGCCCGCGCCTTACGCCGCGGCGGGATAGCAGAACGCGCTGTCCTCGCAATCGCTGCATCCCGGCGCGGCCGCGGCGGGCAGGTCGGCGTGTTCGCACGCCGAATGCGCCAGGAATTTCTTCCAGCGCAGATTGTTCACGTTACGGCTCACCAGGCCCGGATAGTGGCGCGCAAGCAGCACGGTGACGTCTTCGCGTCCCGACAGACCCAGATCGCGCCACAGGTGGTCGGGCCGCAGGCAGGCGTGCGCCAGGACGCTGCTGACCCATGGGGTGGTGTCGGGACCGGGCGCGCGGTAGGCGTCGAGCAGGACGCGCATCAACAGCGTGAAACCGGGCTGCGGATCGCTCACGCCGATCCCGACGTAGGCGGCATATTGCTCGCGCAGCGGGGACAGGGATGTGTCGAAGCCGGTCAGCGCGCCCGGGAACAGGTAGTCCAGCAGGTCGTGAAATTCGGCGGGCGACAGACCACTGCGCGCCAGATCCTGGTGGGCAATGCTGGTGCCGATGACGGCGGCGAAAAAGCCGGCGTCGGGATGAACGGGCGGTGCATATCGCAGCAAGGCATGCGCAAACCGCTGGGCCCGATCGGTGATGCTGGTGTCGGGAAGAGAGGGCGGCACGGGCACGGCGTCCATCATGATTCTTAATGCGGTAACGGTTTTATTAAGCTGTTAACTAAACAGTGTAGGGGCGAATATATAACGAAAAATCGGCGCGCTTCTGCCATATGCGGGTGAATCCCCGTTGGGACATACCCGAGGGTAATTAGCGGGGACAGGTATGATCGGCGTCCTATCCATTGCATAACACCCCAAACATGCCGCGCCGTTTCCGTCCCGCTGTCACCCGTCTGTTTGGCGCTGTCGCGCTGGCGCTGGCCGGCATGGCCGCATCGCCGCCGCCCGCCTTGGCCTTCGACGTCGGCGCTGTCATTGATTCGATCCGGCTTTCCCGTTATCCGCTGCGCGAGCCCGAGCGCCGGGTGTGGGGCACCGAGAACGTCAAGGACGCCGTCCTTGTTGGTCAGATGGAAAACCGGCTGTACCTGTACCGGTACGTGCGCGAGGGGGCCAAGACCTTCAAGCTGGATTTCCGCTCGCAGCCGCTGGTGATCGATCCCGAAGGCTGGAAGGCCTCACGCGAGGACAACGTGGCGGTCCGGTCCCCGCGCGCAGGCGAAGCCTTCTACTGGGTCGGCTATGCCGATCGCGGCGCCGGCGCCGTCAAGGCCACGGGTTTTCTGGTGGACGACAAAGGTGAGGCCGCGTCGGTCAACGCCGACTCGCAGCTAGCGGTGGTCACCAGCAGCCGGCCGTGGGACGAGGCGCGCCGCGCGCAGGCCCTGGCAACATTGCACGCGGCGCTGCGCGACTATCCCACGCGGCTGGACCCGTTTCCCGCGCAGGTGCGCTTCGAACACCAGACGGCGCCGGACGTGACGGCCACGTTCCGCACGTTGCACCAGGTGGCGCGCGCCATTCCGCGTGCCAAGACCGCCGAGTTCAACCGTGCGCTGGCCGACCTGCGCCGCTTCGTCATGGCGCAGGATTATCGCGAGATCGATCCGGACGGCAAGGACGCCGAGATGCTGACTGCCTTGAACGACTACGGCTTCTGGCTGGCCGAGTCGGGCGACACGGCGCAGGCGGAACGCATCCTGACCGACGTGCTGCGGCGCGATCCGTCGCGCACCGCCGCCTACCTGAACCGCGCCGACGCCCGCTGGAAACAGCGCGAGAAATCGCGCGAGGAGCGGGCCTATTACGAAGCGCTGGCGCGCGAGGACTACCGGCTGTATTGCGCAAAGCGCCTTGCCGCCAAGGAAGCCATTCCGGCCAACATCGCGTCCCGCATCGGCGCGGCGCTGGAGGCCTCGGCACTGGATGCGCAGGTCTGCCGTCCGCGCCTGGCGATCTTCCAGGCGATCCAGGCGAACGATCTGGACGCGGTGCGCGCTCAGCTTGCAGGCGGACAGGATCCGAACGGCGTGAACGAATACGGCAGGTCCGCACTGTCGGTGGCCGTGTCGCGCAAGCAGCTTGAGACGGTGCGCGTGCTACTGGACGCGGGCGCCAAGGCGGATGGTCCCGACAACGGGTTCTCGCTGGTCGCCAGCGCGTTGCCGGACGCCAAGGACACGCGTCCGGCCGCAGAGCGCTACGCGCTGGCCGACATGTTGATCGCCGCGGGTGCACCGGTGGATGCGCTGGACTCGAACGGCACGCCGCTGCTGATGCGCCGGATTTCGTACTACAGCGACAGCAAGGAAAACCTGATCTATCTGCTGGAGAAGGGCGCCAATCCGAACGCGCGCGAAAAGAACGGGCGCTCGCTGCTGCATGCCGCGCTGCAAACGCCGAAGAATTTCTGGTTTGCCGAGAAACTGCTGGCGCGGGGGGCGGACATCAATGCCGCCTACACCCGCATGTATTACGGCAACAGTCCCATGTGGGAAACGCCCTTGCTCGAGGCCCTGCGGGAATCGCCGAGCGGCGACCTGACCCCGTCGGCGGCCTATGCCGTGCCCGAGCGCGTGACGTACGTGCTGGCCCACGGCGCCGATCCCGCGGTGGGCGGCTACGGCGCCAGCAAGGAAGCGCCGGACCGTAATGGGATGAATGAAGGGCTGTCGCTGGCGGTCCGCTACCTGCAGCCTGGCCTCATCGATCAGCTGGTGCAGGCTGCTCGCCCGCCGCAAGCGCCGCTGTCGACGGAGCCGTTGTCCAGTCTGCTGTCGATGTGGAATCAGGTGGAGCAACGCGCGGCGGCCGACGGCAACAGCGCGGCGTGGGACGACCAGCGCGCGCGGCTGCGCGCCATCGCGGACCGGCTGGTGGCCGCGGGGGTGCCGCTGGCGGCGCCGGCCGACACGGCGGGACCGCTGCGCAACCGGATCGTGCCGCTCAGCCTGCCGTGGCTGCCCGACGATCTGTACGAGGCCTGGCTGAAGGCGGGTGCGGACCCGACCGACCGGAGCGATTCCGACATGCGGATCGAGGGCGTCGCGGCTGCGGACGCGCTGCCGCTGGTGACCATGCTGAACCTGGGCATGGATAACAAGGTTCGGCTGCTGCTCGAACACGGCGGCACGCCGAAGACGCCGGCCCGTTGCGGCATGGCGGTGGCGGACGTGCTGGCCTGGCAGCTTGGCAACAACGGCCCGGTCAGCCCGATGGGCGGACGTGCGGTCAAGCAGGTGCTCGATGCGGCCGCTGGTCCCGCTGGATGCGATCTGAACCAGACGTCACGCGTGCAGCCCTTCGAGGGCGTGACGGCAACCGAGCTGGCACGGCGCGCCGAGGTGGACCTGGCGCCGCCGGCTCCGCCGCGCTGAATCGCCATGCTGAGCCGCCGCGCTGATCCGGCGCGCGCTGCGCAGCGGCTGCGGCCAGCTGACTGCCCGCGACGCCCCGGCGCCTTCCGCGCAATCCCACCCCAAAAAAAACAGGCGCCCGAAGGCGCCCGTTTTTGCATGCCTGAACGGCAAGCGGTCATTACATGGCGTGGCCCATGTTGACGTTCATGTTGTACAGCACCCAGGCCGAACCACCGACGATGATGAAGATGATCAGCACGGTGAAGACAAACGTGGCCAGG
>Ga0213828_1002734_pt1 | contig 12391 bp, 9 predicted proteins | sample MC6MC0897MG_FD_180664 | JGI IMG/M metagenome (GOLD analysis project Ga0213828, IMG submission 180664) | Enriched soil aggregate microbial communities from Iowa State University, Ames, United States - MC6-MC0897-MG | ecosystem: Environmental > Terrestrial > Soil > Unclassified | place: USA: Iowa...
TCTTATTTCGGCAAGGAGAAAGAGGTGGCGGATATCGTAGATCCAGAAGGGTTTTATGAGATTTACCGACGGTTTGGATATGACCAGGCCAGGAGCCGGGATGAAGATTCCTTAAGCTACGTTTATGAGCTGGATGAAAAAAACTGGCTTTTGATGCTTGATTCCGCCCAGTATGAACCCCTTAATAAGGTCGGAGGAAAAATCATAGAGGAAACTCTGGAGTGGATGAAAGAACAGCTGGAAGAGGCAAAGGATTTAGGGATAACGGTGATACCGGTGGCTCATCATAATCTGTTAAAGGAAAGTATACTGTATCCAACTGACTGCACCCTGGAAAACAGTCAGAATGTGATAAAGCTTTTGGAATCTTACCGGGTTCCTCTTTACATAAGCGGTCACCTGCATTTGCAGAGGACGAAGAAGCATAAGCCGGAGCCGGGAGAACGTGAAGATGCGTACCACATCAGTGAAGTGGTTGCAGATTCTTTCGCTATTTCTCCCTGCAGATACGGCATTCTTAAATGGACGGATGATGGAAGGCTGGTTTATACCACCAGGAATACGGATGTGGAACACTGGGCAAAAGGAGCGGGGATTTCCGATGAAAATCTTCTTCAGTTTAAGGAATACGGAACGAAATTTCTCACAGATGTGATCAGCAGCCAGGTATCCCATAAGATCAAGAACCTGCCGGAGGAGCAAGTGGAAAAGATGGCGGGATTATACGGGGATATTAATAAAGCCTACTGCGAAGGAATTCCCGTGAATGCAAAAGAGATACGGTCAGAGGAAGCCTTCCGTCTATGGCAGAGGAATCTGCCCGACAGCAGGATGTTCGCCGAAATCGGTATGATTCTTAAGGATACAGGATACGACCACAACACCTGGGAGTATGATCTTCAGAAAAAAGAGTGAACCGAAAAAGCAGAGGACGCCTCTTTACAATTTATTTCTTATCATGATATAATTATGAAATAATATTACACAAAAAATTTGCACAAAGTTCGAGGTAGATTGTTTATGCAGGAAAATATTAGCGTTTCCGGTGTTCTCTGCTCATCCTATGATTCGTTTTTTGAAGCGGAAAAAAAGATTGCGGATTATATCCTGGCACATAAAGATGAAATAATCGATATGACGGTAGCGGAACTTGCCCTTGCCAGCGGAACAAGTGATGCCACGGTATCCAGATTCTGCAGGAGATGCGGGTTTAACGGTTTTCATCACTTAAAGATCAATCTGGCAAAGGAAGTGGCTGAGGAAAGAGGCAATTCCATTGAAGTTTCCAATGACATCAGCAGGGACAGCATTGCTCAGTCCCTTCAGAATATATTAGCCAATAAGGTGGCGGAGCTGACTCAGACCATATCCATGATGGATCCGAACGAGTTAGAGCAGATTTTGTCTGTGATTGAACATGCCAGAACCGTGCAGCTGGTGGCTGTGGGAAATACCATACCGGTCGCTCTGGATGGCTCCTTTAAATTCAACCAGCTGGGGATTCCTGCGGTATCCGGCACCATCTGGGAGACACAGATGGCTTATACCTGTAATCTTAAGGAAGAGGATGCGATCATCATCATATCCAATTCCGGCTTTTCCAAGCGCTTAATGACGCTGGTGGCAGTTGCAAAGGAAAACCATACGCCAACCATAGCTATTACGAATCATTCGTCTTCCCCTCTTGGACAGGCATGTGATTATCACATTACAACAGCCACCAGGGAAAAGCTTCTTCTTGGTGAATTCTGCTTCTCCAGAGTGTCGGCTACGACAGTGATAGAAATATTATATCTGTTTTTGTCAGTCAGTAAAAAGGATTCCCATGACCGCATCAGGCGTCATGAGATTGCTATTTCTGATGATAAGAAGTAAATGGCCCTTCCGGGCCATTTTTTTGTAGATTTTTCCGTATCCCCAGGTAAAGAAACAGGATAATATTTCCATAAAAGATGAATCTGAAAATCTTATAAATATACTTATTTATGTCGATATAATTCATAAGAAGCAGGAAAAAGAAGGGAAGGATGTAAGCAAATTCAATAAGATTCATGGGACGGGCAATTTCACGATTACCTGAGAAAAAATTTAAAAGGAGATGTTAAGATGAACGAAGGAAAAATACTATGGAAGAACAGACTTTCAGTAAAGATTCCTATTACAATGGCAACTATAATCCTAATTGTCATTGTAGCAATGTGCTCCTGTTTAAGTCTGTTAGCAGGTACTACCGTAACTAAAATGACGGAGAAAGAGCTGAATTATATTGCAGATGGAAATGCGAAGGAAGTGCAGTCGTATTTGGACAGTATGCTTGTATTTTCCCAGGCGTTATCTTTAGAGGTGCAGAGATACCAGGCGCTTAACACGGAAGAGGCAAACAAAATGCTGAAAGAATCTTTGCAGGGGGTATTAAATAATAATAAGATATTTTCGGCTTATTATGCGTTTGAACCAAACAAATATATGCCGAATACACCCAATGGACTTTCTTATTATGCATTTCGTGACGGCTCCGGCATAGGGTTTGATGTTTTGAATGATTTTGATACATATGGAAATGAAGACTACTATTTGCCTGCAAAGAATCAGTTATCCGTTCATGTAACAGAACCGTATGAATACCAGCTTTCTACAGGTGAAAAAGTATGGTTGATTACATTGAGCAGCCCGATTGTAAATAAAAATGGTGAATTTTTAGGAGTTGCAAATTGCGACATCGATATGTCCAGTATTGCAGGGATAAATTACGCAAACGGAGGATATAAGTCTTCCTATAGCTATATAGTCACAAGCAATGGAACCTGTCTGGCACACACCATAGACAATGGAATCGTTGGCAGTGTGCCGCAATCTGTATCCGATTATGAAGCGATTCGAAATGCAATAGCAAATGGAAATTCCATAGCAGATAAAATTAAGAATACTTATTCTCAGGGAAAAACTGCATTAGTTATTCATAAAGCACTTCATTTAGATGGGACTGATGTAAACTGGTCAAGTGCTTTTGTAGTGAATCAAAGCGAGGCGATGAGCTCAGTAACAAAGATTACGTTCACATTGGCTGGTATTGGTATGCTTGGTTTAATCATACTGATATTGGTCAGTGTTATAGCGCTGAAGAAAGGTCTTGCTCCAGTGGATTCCGTCATGGGTCTGGCAGAAAAGATGAGAAACGGTGATCTATCCCACATCACCGGGAACATGGTTTATAAAAATGATGAATTGGGATTGTTAGCTAAAATTTTCGCAGAAACTTCGGAAGTGTTGGGCGGCTATATCAATGAAATTTCTGAGGTACTTGAAAATGTAGCTTCAGGCAATCTGGATCTTTCAATTGAAAGAGACTTTATTGGAGATTTTAATAAGATAAAGATTGACTTATGCCGCATATTGGATTCCCTAAATGGTACGTTTAACGAAATGAGGGTAGCTGCTGAACAGGTGGCAGCCGGTGCCGGGCAGTTTTCTGACAGTTCTCAGTCATTGAGCCAGGGGGCGATCGAACAGGCAAGCTCAGTCGAAGAACTTTCAGCAAAAATTATGGAAATCACCAATCAGGTTAAAGAAAGCGCAATGTATGCGAATAATGCAAATGATAAGGCGGAAGCGGTAGGCGCAGAACTGGAAAATAGCAATAAACAGATGAATGAACTTTTAAAGGCTATGAATGATATAACGGTAACGTCAAGCCAGATTGGAGTTATAATAAAGACCATCGAAGATATTGCATTCCAGACGAATATACTGGCGTTAAATGCGGCTGTTGAGGCAGCCAGAGCCGGAGAAGCAGGAAAAGGATTTGCAGTTGTTGCAGATGAAGTGAGAAATCTTGCATCAAAGAGTGCGGAAGCTGCTAAGAATACGACCGGATTAATTGAAAGTTCCCTTCGTTCCGTGCAGGAAGGTGCTAAATTTGCCGAGATTACAGCGACTTCACTTGGGATGGTAGTGGCTGGCGCCAAAGAAATTATTTCGGATATCGGTGAAATTTCAGAGAAATCAAAAGTGCAGTCTTCTTCTTTAGAAGAAGTTACCGCAGGCATTGATCAAATTTCAAATGTGGTTCAGAACAATGCGGCTATCGCTGAGGAAAGCGCGGCGACCAGTGAGGAATTATCCGCACAGGCCCAGATGCTGAAAGAACAGATTGCAAAATTTAGAATTAGATAAATAATAAGTGGAACCGCAGGTTTGCACATGGTTATTATGACTGTGCAAACCTGTTTTTTATGTAAAAATTTAATTAGGAGTGATTTCTATTATAAACAATGCTGAAATTGCAGATATTATGAACGCAACCTATGGAATCCTATCAAGTCAATTGACATAAAAAGACGGTTCTTTTTTTCTTCCTTTCATAGAAAAATTGTGCAAAATTCTGAAAAAATACAAGAAAAAATATTTCTTGAAGAAACATATTGACGAAATAAATCAATCGTAGTATATTGTAAAAGAGGGAAGAAATAAAATTTTATATATAAAAGGAGAGGTGATATATGATTTACACCGTAACATTTAATCCGGCATTGGATTATGTCGTAAGGGTAGATCACTTCGCACTGGGAGAAGTCAATCGAACGGAGCAGGAACGCATCTATTATGGGGGAAAAGGACTGAATGTATCTGCTGTTTTATCGACTTTGGGGTATGAAAATACCGCACTGGGCTTTGTGGCAGGGTTTACCGGAGATGAAATTGAACGGGGAGTCAAAGGACTGGGATTTCGGTCTGATTTCATCCGCGTGGAAAAGGGATTGTCAAGGATCAATGTGAAACTTAAATCCCAGGAAGAAACAGAGATCAACGGCATGGGTCCTGAGATCACCGGGGAAGACGTAACGCAGCTTTTTGAAAAGCTGGACCGTCTTACAGCAGGGGATGTGCTGGTCTTATCCGGCAGTATTCCCAAATCCATCAACGATGACATCTATGAGCGGATCATGGAGTCTTTAGACGGAAGGGGAGTCCGCATCGTGGTGGATGCGACGAAGGATTTGCTTATTAATGTACTTCCTTATCATCCGTTCCTTATTAAACCCAATAATCATGAGCTGGGCGAGATGTTTGGCGTAACCCTTCATGGCCCGGAGGAGATCATTGATTATGGAAAGCGCCTTCAGAAAAAAGGAGCCAGAAATGTACTGATTTCCATGGCAGGAGACGGAGCGATCCTGATTACGGAAGAAGAGGAAGTATTCCGGATGGGAGTGCCTAAGGGAACGGTGAAGAATTCCGTAGGAGCAGGAGATTCCATGGTGGCCGGATTTATTGCAGGTTACTTAGAAAATGGCAGTTTTGAGCATGCCCTGCGTTTAGGAAGCGCAGCAGGAAGCGCCAGTGCCTTTTCCGAGGGGCTTGCCGGTAAGGAAGATATTATGAGACTGTATGAAAAATTATCAAAGGAGGGGTTTTGATGAGAATTTCAGATTTACTGAAAAAGGAAAGCATTGAACTGGGAGTAAAAGTTACCGGTAAGGAAGAGGCCATCGACAAGCTGGTCGGCTTAATGGAAGCTGGCGGAAGGCTTAAGGATAAGGCCGGATACAAGGAAGGGATTTTAAAAAGAGAAGTTCTGGGAAGTACGGCGGTAGGCGACGGAATCGCCATTCCCCATGCAAAGGTAGATGCGGTAAAGGAGCCGGGCCTTTCTGCAATGGTAGTGCCGGAGGGTGTGGATTATGAGGCTTTTGACGGTTCTCTTTCTCATTTGTTTTTCATGATCGCAGCGCCTGAGGGAGAAGCGGATGTTCACTTAGAGGCATTATCCAGGCTTTCCACTCTTCTCATGGATCCGGATTTTAAGAGTGATTTAATAAATGCAAGATCAAAGGAAGAATTTTTACAGCTCATTGACGATAAGGAATCAGAACGGTATCAGAAAAAAGAAGTAAAAGCCGAACAAACGAAAAAGGATTCCAGGGGTTATCAGGTTTTGGCAGTAACCGCATGTCCCACAGGAATTGCCCATACTTTTATGGCTGCAGAGAATTTAGAGCAGCAGGGGAAGAAGCTGGGGATTCTACTTAAGGCGGAAACAAACGGTGCGGAAGGAGTTGGCAATGCTCTGACCAAAGAGGAGATTGCCGCAGCAGACGGTATCATCATAGCGGCGGATAAAAAGGTGGATATGGGCCGCTTTGACGGAAAGCGGGTGGTCATGGCAACTGTAACGGAAGGAATCCAAAAGGGAGAAGAACTGATCAAACGAGCGGTCAGTACGGAAACTCCTGTTTACCATCATTCCGGTTCCGCCTCCTCATCAGAAAGCGGAGATCAGGAGAATGTCGGCCGCTCCATCTATAAACATTTGATGAACGGTGTATCCCATATGCTTCCGTTCGTGATCGGCGGAGGAATTTTGATCGCCCTGGCCTTCCTGTTTGATGATTATTCCATTGATCCATCTAATTTTGGTAAGAACACTCCTCTGGCTGCTTATTTAAAAACCATTGGGGAACAGGCCTTTGGAATGATGCTTCCGGTTCTGGCAGGATATATTGCCATGAGTATCGCAGACCGTCCCGGTCTGGCAGTTGGATTTGTCGGCGGGCTTATTGCTAAAATGGGCGCTACGTTTGCAAACCCTGCAGGGGGAAGCGTAAACTCAGGCTTTCTTGGTGCTTTGTTAGCCGGTTTTATCGGCGGATACATCGTGATCATGCTTAAAAAGGCATTCAGTAAGCTTCCAAAGTCCCTGGAAGGAATCAAACCTGTTCTTTTGTATCCTTTAATCGGAATTTTCCTTGTAGCCGTGGTAACTACCTTTATCAATCCTTTTGTAGGTGCGATTAACGATGGACTTACGAGCCTGTTAAACGGAATGGGCGGTACCAGCAAGATCATTCTTGGAGTTGTCGTAGGAGGCATGATGTCCGTAGATATGGGCGGTCCTGTGAATAAGGCTGCTTATGTGTTTGGTACGGCTCAGCTGGCGGAAGGCAATTTTGATATTATGGCGGCTGTTATGGCCGGCGGTATGGTTCCCCCCATTGCTGTTGCTCTCTGCACCACATTTTTCAAAAAGAAATTTACAGAGAAAGAGCGTCAGTCCGGCGTGGTCAACTATATTATGGGATTATCCTTTATTTCTGAGGGAGCCATCCCCTTTGCAGCTGCTGACCCCATCCGTGTGATTCCTTCCTGTATTGTCGGTTCAGCCGTAGCGGGAGGCCTTTCCATGGCTCTTGGCTGTACTCTTAGGGCGCCTCATGGCGGAATCTTCGTCCTTCCTACCATTGGAAATCCCTTCGGATACCTGTTAGCCATTGTAATTGGTTCTGCCGTAGGATGTCTCGTAATGGCGGCATTAAAGAAGAATCTGGAAACTGAATAAATTATTAAAAGCGCCCCTGCATAACGTCTGGGGCGCTTTACGCTTCCGTACAGTTATGGTTGGGGTGGATTTTTAGACGGTTATGATCTATAATTTATAGTAGCAGGATACGCCAAAGGATTAAGCAGAAAGAGAACTGGAAGGAGAACATTATGTACCAATGCTGTATATTTGATCTGGACGGAACCATTATCAACACCATTCATTCCCTGGCTTATAGCATAAGCCTTACCATGGAGCATTTTGGCTATGGACCGATTGATGAGGATCACACCAAGAAATTTGTAGGCGACGGATTTAAAAAGCTGGTAGAACGGGCCCTTATTTATTCGGGAGATGATAAGCTGTCCCATTATGAGGAAGCTCTTGCATTTTATGAGGAGACCTTTGAGAAAAACTGCCTTTACAAGGTGGAGCCATACGAAGGGATGAAAGAGCTTTTAACATTCCTTAAGGGTAAGGGAATCAAGATCGGGGTTCTGACCAACAAAGGCCATGAACGGGCCGTTGAATGCGTGGAAGCCGTTTACGGCAAAGGATTTTTTGATTTAATTACCGGGGAAGGCAATGGGATCAAAACGAAACCCGATCCTTCGGGAGCCTTTATGACAGCAGAGTATTTTCATGCAAAGCCTTCGGAATGCCTTTACTTTGGAGATACCAATACCGATATGAGGACAGGTATCAATGCCGGTATGGACACGACAGCCGTGACCTGGGGGTTTCGTGAACGTGCGGAGCTGGAAGCATTTCATCCCAGGTACATTATAAATCATCCCAGTGAGATCAAGTATGTTTTTGAATAAAATTTCAAAATAAAGAGAAATTAAGGAGAGATATGAATGAATATCTCTTCTTTTTATTTGACAATATGGGAGGAACCATGACTAGACAACACTTAAAATGGGGATTGATTATGATAGCGGCCGTCTGGGCCGCATTAATTGGGACAATGTTAGGATATGCATGGAATATCATGCATATGCCCAACGCTCCAAAGGTACAGATGCCTCAGCTTCAAAATACGAATATCAGCATTGAGACCCAGGAAAAGATGGAGGGCTACTGGACGGTAGCGGTGTTTGGCGTGGATTCCAGGGAGGGGACTCTGGGAAAAGGGACCAGATCGGATATGCAGATGATCCTAAATGTAGATCTTGGGACAGGAGAAATACGCATTGTTTCAGTCTACCGGGACACCTTTTTACGGATAGATGATAAGGAGCGTTATGATAAGATCAATGAGGCATATTTTAGAGGAGGACCGAAACAGGCCATAGAGGCTTTAAAGGATAATCTGGATTTGACCATTGACGATTACGCATCATTTAGCTGGAAGGCCGTTGCTGATGCCATTAATCTTCTGGGAGGGATCGATGTAGATATCAGCCATGAGGAATTTCGGGTGATTAACGGCTTTATTACGGAAACGGTGGAATCAACGGGTGTAGGCTCCCATCACTTAAAAGAGGAAGGGCCTAACCACTTAGATGGGGTCCAGGCGGTTGCCTATGCAAGGCTGAGGAAAATGGATACGGACTTTAAGCGGACGGAGAGGCAGAGAGAAGTAGTCGACTTAGCACTTAAAAAGGCAAGGGAAGCGGATGCTGCAACTTTAAGCAAGGTGGCTGCTGCTGTATTTCCCCAGATATCCACCAGTGTCGGAATGAAGGATATCCTTCCTCTAATGAAAAATATCAAAAGGTTTCACATGACTGAAACGGAAGGGTTTCCGTCAAAGCTTAAGGATGTCTTGATCGGCAAAAGAGACTGTGTTGTCCCTGTGACCCTGGAATCTAATGTAATAAGGCTTCATCAGTTCCTCTTTGATGATGAAAATTATGAGCCTTCCGATACGGTAAAAGAGATCAGCAGACAGATTGAGCTACGGATAAAAAATAAGAAATAATAGGTGTTTGGCCTGTAGAGGCAGGAGGAAGTTTTTCTTCCCATGTCTTTTGCAGGCCTTTTCTAATTTAAATAAAAACTGTCCTTTTCCTTCTGAATAAAATGTGCTATACTATGCAGATGGAATCAGATAGGAGAATAAAAATGAATAAAAAAAGCTTAAAAAAACTCCTGTTTCTTTGCCTTGCAATTCCTTTTGCAGCCGTATCATTATGGGGCTGCAGCAGAAATGACAGGCCCTCAAATGCGGGAGAATCTAAGCTCAAGGTTGTGACGACCCTGTTTCCATATTACGATTTTACAAGACAGGTGGCCGGTGACAAAGTGGAGCTGACCATGGTGGTTCCGGCAGGAATGGACAGCCATTCCTTTGAGCCAACTCCTGCAGATGTGCAGGTCATCCGGGATGCAGACGTTTTAATATGCAACGGCGGTGCCCTGGAGCACTGGCTTTCCCAGGTCTTAAGTGCTGTTGAATCCGATTCGATGACTGTTCTCACGGGAATGGACCAGGTGAATGCGGTGCAGGAAGAGCTGGTGGAAGGAATGGAAGAAGAGAAACACCAGGAAGACGATGACGGTCATGGCGATCATATAGAATATGATGAACATATCTGGACTTCTCCTGTGAATGCCATGATTCTGGTAGAGTCGATCCGGGATACCCTTTCTGAAAAAGATCCGGAAAACCGGAGTTATTATGAGGAGAGAGCAAAGTCATACCTTGAAAAGCTTAAAAAACTTGACGATGAGTTCCGTAAGGTTGCAGAAAATAAAAAGCGGGATATGATCGTTGTAGGAGATAAATTTCCGTTCCGTTATCTGGCGGATGAATACGGCCTGTCTTACCGGGCAGCGTTTTCCGGCTGCAGCACGGATACGGAGCCCAGCGCCAGAACCATTGCATATCTCATTGATAAAATGCGTTTGGAACAGATTCCGGTGGTCTATTACTTAGAGCTTTCCAGCCACCGGGTGTCTGAGATCATTGCAGAGGAGACAGGGGCAGAACCCCTTTTGCTTCATTCCTGCCACAATGTTTCAAGAAGAGAGTTTGACAGCGGTGTCACGTATCTTGATCTGATGAAGCAGAATGTGATTAATTTAAAAAGAGGATTGGATGAATGAACCCATTAATACAATGCAGTCATGTGGATTTTGGATATGAGAACCAGGATGCTGTGGTGGATGTGACTATGGACGTAAATCCAGGAGAGTATGTCTGCATCGTGGGAGAGAACGGCTCCGGAAAAAGTACTTTAATGAAGGGACTTTTAGGGCTGTTAAAGCCCACAGGCGGCGTCATATCCGTGTCCGATGAATTGAGAAGGAGTGGGATCGGCTACCTGCCTCAGCAGACTGCAGCTCAAAAGGATTTTCCGGCAACGGTCCGTGAGGTGGTCTTATCCGGCTGTTTAAGCCGCAGAGGAAACTGGCCCTTTTATTCCGGAAATGAAAAAAGGCTTGCAGTTAAAAATATGGAGCGGTTAGGAATTATAGGCATTGCCGGAAAATGCTACCGCGAATTATCAGGAGGCCAGCAGCAAAGAACCTTGATTGCAAGAGCTCTTTGCGCCACGGATAAGCTTCTGATTATGGATGAGCCCATTACAGGTCTGGACCCTTCAGCCATCGCGGAATTTTATGAGATAATCCGCAGATTGAACCGTGAGGAGGGGGTTGCCATTCTAATGGTATCCCATGATGTCGCCACGGTTGTAAAAGAGGCGGATAAAATCCTTCATTTGAAACGGGAGGTCCTGTTCTACGGGACGACAGAAGAGTATTTAAAAAGTAATGCCGGATATATTTACACAGGAGGTGCATAAAGATGGAACTGTTTCGTGAAATGCTGTCCTATCCGTTTTTGGTTCGGGCTTTGGCAGGAGGGATCCTGGTTTCTTTATGTGCTTCTCTTTTAGGAGTCAGCCTGGTGTTAAAACGGTATTCCATGATTGGTGACGGACTGTCTCATGTCTCCTTTGGTGCTTTGTCATTTGCAGTGGCTTTTGGCTGGTCTCCGTTAAGGGTATCCGTACCGGTGGTGGTAGTGGCAGCATTTTTCCTGCTGCGCATCAGGTCCAACGGAAAGATGAAAAGTGATGCAGCCATTGCCATGATATCTGCCGTAGCACTGGCAGCCGGCATTATCGTTACTTCCATGACGACCGGAATGACTACAGATGTAAGCAGCTATATGTTTGGAAGCATACTGGCGATGAGTAAAGAGGATGTCCGTTTAAGCGTAATTTTGTCCGTTCTTGTGCTGGGACTGTTTTTGATTTGTTATAATAAGATTTTTGCGGTGACCTTTGACGAAAACTTTGCAAGGGCAACGGGAGTGAACGTATCCTGGTATAATGTTTTGATTGCGGTCTTAACTGCCGTAACCATTGTACTGGGTATGAGGATGATGGGAGCCATGCTGATCTCCAGTCTCATAATTTTCCCTTCCCTTACCTCTATGCGGGTGTTTAAAAGCTTCCGGGGAGTCGTAATATCTTCCGGAATTTTATCAGTCGTGTGCTTTGTGATCGGCATGATGGCATCGTACCGTTATTCTACCCCGGCGGGAGCCAGCGTGGTGATGGTGAATTTGGCGGCATTTCTGATTTTTTCAGCTGCAGATTATGTGGTAAGAATGAACCGGGCCGATAAAAAAGTGGGACATGGGCTCGCAGGAAAAGAGGAATGACAGTGAGATGAATATGGAAGAAAAAAGATTAAAGCGTGCCAGGCGGCACGTGAGTCAGACACAGTTTATTGCTTATGGATTTTTTTGTCTGATCTTAACAGGAGCCTTGCTTTTGATGCTCCCCATATCCAGCAGGGATGGACAGTCGGAAGATTTTTTAAGCTGCCTGTTCACTGCTACAAGCGCATCCTGTGTGACGGGACTGATCGTCAGGGATACCTGGACCCAGTGGTCTTTGTTTGGACAGATGGTGATCATAACAATGATCCAAATCGGAGGCCTAGGATTCGTCACGGTGGGCGTATTTATCTCCATTGTGCTCAGGCGGAAGATCGGGTTAAAAGAGAGAGGGCTTTTGCAGGAAAGCGTAAATACATTACAGATCGGCGGAGTTGTAAGGCTGGCGAAAGGGATTATCAAAGGAACCTTTCTCATTGAAGGAACAGGAGCCA
>Ga0213828_1002741_pt1 | contig 12368 bp, 9 predicted proteins | sample MC6MC0897MG_FD_180664 | JGI IMG/M metagenome (GOLD analysis project Ga0213828, IMG submission 180664) | Enriched soil aggregate microbial communities from Iowa State University, Ames, United States - MC6-MC0897-MG | ecosystem: Environmental > Terrestrial > Soil > Unclassified | place: USA: Iowa...
CGACCGAGCCGGTTTCCAGCGCGATGCGCTCGGTCTGCGACAGCGGCGGCAGCACCTTGCGGAACACCTTCATCATCGGCGCGGTCAGCAGCGGCTTGCGGATGAAGGGCAACAGCAGCGGCACGGCGATGACCGCGACGATGGCTGCAGCCACGATCGTGGCGGTCTGGTTGACGTACGGGATGAACCAGCAGGCGGCCAGCAGCACCAGGCTGACGATCGTCCAGGTGATCAGCCGCATCCGGTGGTAGGCGACGAAGGCGCCCGCCAGCAGGATGGCCAGGAAGGGAACGACAATGCTCATGAGCGTGCTCCGGTGACGTGCTCGGTAGTGGCGGACTGTGCAACGGCGGAGGCCGAGGGCAACACGTCCAGATAGTCCAACACAGTAGCGGTAAAGGCGTTGTTGTCATCACCGGCGACCATATGCGTGGCCTCCGGCAACTGCACATGGCGCGCATGCGGCACCAACGCGAGGAATTCGGCCACCGTCTGCGGGGTGACCAGCGTGCTGCGGCCGCCGCTGACCAGCAGCACCGGGCATTTGACCTGGCGCGCCGCTTCGGCGAGCGCGTCCTGGTGTTGTTCGCTGTCGCGCGCCAGTTCGGCGACCAGGCGCGGGTCCCAGTGCCAGCGCCAGCGGCCATGGCCGTCCTCGCGCAGCAGTGCGCGCAGGGCGTCTTCGGACTTGCGCGGACGATGCGGCATGTAGGCCGAGATCACATCGGCGGCCTGCGCCAGCGAGGCGAAGCCATCGGGGTGGGCGGTCATGAACATCAGAATGCGTTCGACCCCGGCGGTGTCCCAGCGCGGGGTGATGTCCACCAGCACCATGGCCGAGAACAGGCCCGGCCAGCGCGATTCGGCGAGCAGCCCGAACAGCCCGCCCATCGAGGCGGCGACCAGGATCGGCGGCTGCGGCTGTTCGCCGGCCAGCACGATCAGGTCATCGGCAAATTGTTCGCCGTGGTAGGGCAGGTCGGCCGGGTTCCAGTCCGAGTCGCCATGGCCGCGCGCATCGTAGGCCAGGGTCTGGTAGCCGGCGGTGGCCAGCGAAAGTGCGGTGGGTGTCCAGGCATGCCGGGTCTGGCCGAAGCCATGGGCGAACAGCACGGTACCGCGGCGCCCGGCCGAGGAGCGGGAAGCGGCCAGCACGGCATCGTGCGCGCCGGTCAGTCGCTCATCGTCAACGCGGGGCAGGGTAGAAGAAGGAATGACCATACTCGCTAGTATGGACCTGCCCGTGGGCATGTCAATACTTGGGGGTATGGAAGCCCTTCGCGGCGCGACGGAAGGGCGCCACGTCAGTGACGGCGCGGGCATTGGCGCGGGTCACGGCGTGCCATTTTGGCGGACACGGACCCCGGCGTATGGTTAAATCAACGCCATGAATGAACCTGAAGCTTCCGCCGGCGAGCCACGTGCCGGCCGCAACAGCCGCCTGAGCGCGGAAGACTGGGCCCAGGCTGCCCTGGACCTGATTGCAGAACAAGGCGTTGGCGCGGTGGCGGTGGAGCCGCTGGCGCGTCGCCTGGGGGTCACCAAGGGCAGCTTCTACTGGCACTTCCCGTCGCGTGACGCGCTGCTGCAGGCCGCGCTGGAGCGCTGGGAGCTGTTCGAGCAGGAGCAGGTGTTCGGCAGCTTGGAAGACGTGCCGGACCCGCGTGCGCGCCTGCGCCAGCTGTTCCAGGTGGTGGCCCATGAAGTGCAGCCGCACATCATCTACAGCGAGCTGCTCAAGGCGCTGGACCACCCGATGGTGCGCCCGGTCATCGACCGCGTCTCGCACCGTCGGCTGGAGTACCTGGTGGCCTCGTTCCGTCAGGCCGGGCTGAGCCGCACCGATGCACAGCACCGCGCGCGCCTGGCGTACGCGGCATACGTCGGCTTCCTGCAGCTGTCTCTGCAGCTTCAGCAGCCCAAGCAGGCCCGCGAGGATTTCGAGGCCTACGTGGAGCATGTGATCGAGACGTTGATCCCGATCGGCTGATCGCAGGCGCCAGCGTTGCGACGCAGAAAAGGCCGCGGAAACGCGGCCTTTTTCGTGGGCACGCATCCGCGGTACAGATGCTGCGCAAAAGACAACGGCCCCTTTCGGGGCCGTTGGTTTACACCGTCAGATCGCGGTCAACTGCGATCAGAAGCGCTGACGGTACTCCATGTACATGTAACGCCCGGGGGTGTCGTACTGGTAGTCGAAGGAGTTGGCGAAGGCCTGGGTGGCCACCGGCGGTTCCTTGGCGAATACGTTGTTCAGACCCACCGAAACGGTGCCGTTCCACGGCAGGTTGTAGCGCACCTGCAGGTCGTGGTACGTGGTCGCGGACAGCTTGTTCTGCGGGTCTGCACGACCTTCCAGGCCGATGTGGTCCGGATCGCTGCACAGCGACGCGGTACCCGGGAACTTGCAGTTCTCCTTCAGGGCGGAGAAGTAACGCACGGTCCAGCTCGCGCCGAAGTCGCCGTAGTTCCAGTTGGCGGTCAGGTTCGAGCGGATGCGCCAGACCGGGGTGTCGCGGGTGTAGGTGCCCACTTCAGACGGATCCCAGTCCGATTCCGGCGTGGCCTTCTGGCGGTAGTTGGCCATGTAGACGCTGTCCCACACGAACGAGAACGAGCCGAAATTCGTATCCGGGATCGAGTAGCGCAGCGTCAGATCGTAGCCTTCAACTTCCAGCTCGCCCAGGTTCTGCAGGTAGCGGGCCATGTAGGTGATCTGGCCCAGCGCGTTGCGGGTCAGGCCGGAGTTGGCCAGCACGTCACACCAGCCAGTGCTGCCTTCCACATAGCACTGGTTCAGCATGTAGTCGGCCGTCGGGCGGCTGATCACGTCCTTGATGTTGATCTTCCACCAATCCAGCGAGACGTCAAAGCCGCTGACGAAGCTCGGGCTGTAGACGATGCCCAGGCTCTTGGAGGTGGAGGTTTCCGGGCTCAGCTCCTGGTTGGACTTCCAGTCGAACGGCCAGGACGTCTGGGAGCCATAGCCTTCACGCTGCACATAGCTGGTCGGAATGCCGGCGGCGGCGCAACGCTGCGCCACGGCTGCACCGCCGATGTACGGGCTGTCGCTCGAGCACGGATCGCCGTAGCTGTCGTAAGACTGGCCCGAGCCACCGAACAGGTTGGAGATCGACGGAGCACGGAAGCCTTCGGCCCAGTTACCACGGACCATCAGGTCTTCGATCGGCTTCCACTTGAAGCCAAACTTGCTGTTGAGCGTGTCACCGAAGTTGCTGTAGTCCGAACGACGGGTTGCGGCGCTGATTTCCAGCAGCTGGGCACCCGGCAGGTCCTTCAGCAGCGGCACGGCCAGTTCGAGGTAGACATCGGTCAAGTCGTAGCTACCGGAGGTCGGCTGGCGGCCATTGCCCGAACTCAGCCCGGCCGAGACGAAGGCGTCCGGCATGTCGTAGCCCGATTCCTTGCGCTTTTCCACGCCGGCTGCGAAGCCCATCATGCCGCCCGGCAGTTCGACGATGTCGCCGGACAGGTTGGCGGTGAAGGCCTTGGACTTGTTCTGATACTTGTCCTTGGCGTTGAACAGGATGTAGTCCAGCTGGTCCTGCGGCATGTTGCCCGCGCTGCTGAACGGATTGAACGGCACGCAGCCGGCAATCACGGCACCCGGCGCGCCGCACTTGACCACGCCGTCGGTGTCCAGGAAGGACGCGCCGGTGGCGGTGTACAGGTTGCCCATGTTGACGTCGCCAACCTGGGTGTCGATCTGGTCGGACACGTTGTAGCTCATGCCCGCATCCCAGTTGAAGAACCGGTCCGCGAACTGGAACGAGCCTTCCAGGCCACCGTACCAATGGAACGTCTTGACGTCCTGTTCGTAGTAGCGGTCCTGCTCGACCAGGCGGCGGTTCCAGTTCAGTTCGCGCGGGTTCGCCGTGTTTTTGGTCGGGTTGTAGTAGCTGTCAGCCGACAGACCCTGGTCACCGCCGAGGTAGCTGCCCGCGCTGAGCGGGAAGCCGGCCAGCTGCTGTGCCGACAGACGCTGGTTGTACAGCGCATCGGTGCGGATGGCGATCGAATCGGTCAGGTCGTAGCGGCCCTGGATGAAGATCGACTTGCGTTCCTGCGGAGTGCGCAGGTAGTTGTCGGCCGCGTAGTTGTACGAGTCGGCGCTGCTGAAGGGATGATAGTTGGCGAGGTTGTTGCCTGCCGCATCCGGGTTCACCACATAGCGCGAGAGGCCCGCGCGATCGGCGGTGGCCGCGTCGTCGCTGCCGGCCAGGTCGGACCATGCGTCGTAGTCATCGGTGCCGACGCCGTCAATGGTCAGGTCCCAGATACCGCCCGAGGAGGTCTGGCTGCTGTACTGCGATGCACCCAAGCCATACACCGGATCACGCGAGATCTTGCGCGCGCCGGCCATCACGGCCTTTTCCTTCACGTAGCTGGCGCCGAACACCATGCTGCCGCGGTCGTTGCTGCTTCCCAGGGTCAGGTCGAGCGCCTGGCGCTGGCCGTCGCCCTTGCTGAACTGGCCGTAGTAGACGTGCGCTTCGCCGCCGTTGAAATTGTCGCGGGTGATGATGTTGACCACACCGGCGATGGCGTCCGAACCATAGATGGAGGAGGCGCCGTCCTTGAGGACTTCAATGCGCTCCACGATCGCGGTCGGGATGGTGTTCAGGTCGACGGTGCCGTCCAAGGCCTGCACCCAGCGACGGCCGTTGACCAGCACCAGGGTGCGCGAGGCGCCCAGGTTGCGCAGGTCGACGCCGGCCGAGCCGTCACCGCCGTTGTTGAACTGGGTGTTGATAGCCGCGCCGTTGCTGGCGATCTGCTGCAGCACTTCGGCGACGTTGGTGCGACCGGTCTGCTGGATGGCTTCGCGGGTCAGGGTGAGAACGGGCTGCTGGGTTTCCAGATCAACCGAGCGGATGCGCGAGCCGGTGACCTGGATGCGATCCAGGTTGGTCGGCCCGGAGGCTGGAACATCCTGGGCCTGCACGGCGCCGGTGGCGCCCGTCGCGACCAGCGCGATGATCACCGCGTCACGCAGTTTGTTGGATTTGAAATTCATTGCTCTCTCTCTCCAAGGGAATCTTGGGTATTCACTGGGGTGTTTGCCTGCGGCGGCACCAAATGAGCGCCAATCACCACGAGGCTGACTCGATAGTAACTGCCGACTGGAGAGAATTAAAGCCACGTTAATGAAAGGTGTGAACTGGGTTAAATTCGGCAAAGTCGTTGTGGATCAATGATTTTCCGAGGCTCAAGGAACTTTCTGTCTCATTGGTTAAGTATTTGTGATGAAAATAGTTGCAGTTGATTTGTAACGGTATGTATCGAACGGTGTCGTCACGTCCCATTTGCGCGCGTATGCGGCGGCGGCGATACACGGTGTGCAGCGCTTGACCGCCGCGTGGGGCAGACGTGGGCCACGCGCCGGTGGTTCCAGGCAAAAAAAACGCGCCCTGAGGCGCGCGTTTGGCTCGTTCGGCGGCGCCACACGGCGCGCGTCGATCAAAGATCCTGTTCGTAACGGACGTAGGGCACGGTGCCTTCGTCGGTGCTCTCGTTGCGCGGGGCGAACGGATTCTTGCCGCGCGTGATCACGTTCTCGGCGCCTACGGTGAGCTGGCCGCTCCAGGGCGTGCGCCAGGTCAAGCCGACCCCCAGGCCTTCCCACTTGCCGGGCTGGCCGGGCACATCGACCACGCGGCCGATGATGTTGCCGCTGAAGTTGCCGTAGCCGGCGCCGATGGTCAGGCTCTTGCTGTCCCAGCGGTCCACGATGGCCGGGGACGCGTCGGACAGCGGCACCAGGCGTGCTTTGGCGTAGGTGCCGCCGATCGAGACGAAGCCTTCGCGACCGATGTTCTTCTGGCCGAACACGGTCAGGTCGTTCTGTTCGGCGCGCAATGCCGGTGACTTGTTCGGGCCGGCCAACCAGGCCGGCAGGGTGTCACGGCCGGTGCCGGCGGTGATGCCGAGGCGACCGCCCGGACGGTTGAACGCCGCCGTACCGCTGACCCGGCGACTCAACGAGGTGTTGTCATCGTCATCGCCCAGGCTGGCCAGCATGCAATGACTGGCCAGGCCGCTGATGCTGGTGCCGCGGCTGCTGTTGCAGAGCAGGCCCAGCGAGTCGCCCGAGGACAGCCCGAAGGCGGCGTCGAGCGAACTGCGGCCGAAATGCCAGCGCGCGCCAACGGCCTGTTCGCCGGTGGGTTCCAGGTACAGCAGGGCCTCGACCTTGCCGCTGCCCTTGTTCCACACCGGAATCACGGTGCTGTCCTGGCGCGGCTTGTTCTGCGCATGCGCGCCCGTGATCGCGGCGAGGGCGATCACAAGGGCCAGCGGTAGACGCAGAAGGGAGCGCATGGGAACTCTCAGACAGCAGCGGTGAGCACAAGTTCCCGCCGAAGCGGGACACTGATCCTAGGGCGTTTATGAATTCTTAACAAGTCTTGGTTCTCCCCAGAACAAAACTCGTGCGGCGATTACTGAAGCCGTTCAGGTGCCGGTGGGGAAACACCGGTGTCGCTGAACAGTATGGCGAACTCCGTCAACGGAAAGTGATACTCCTGTCCGCAGAATTCGCAACGCACGTCCACCGCCCCAGTCGGCTCGGCGGCGGCGCGGGCTTCCTCCTCGCCCAGCGACTGCAGCATGCCTTCCACCCGTTCGCGCGAGCACGAGCACGCAAAGCGCAGCCCCCGCTCACCGAGCAGTTCCGGCTTCTCTTCATGGAACAGGCGGTGCAGCAGGTCATTGCCGGCTACGTCCAGCAGTTCCTGCTTGCCCAGGGTCTCGAACAGGGCACTGGCGCGTGACCAGCCGTCGTTGTCGCCTTCGTCGCCGGGCAGCTTCTGCAGCAGCAGGCCAGCGGCCCGGGTGCCGTCGGCCGCCAGCAGCAGGCGGGTGGGCAGCTGCTCGGACTGCCGGAAGTAGTCTTCGAACGCTTCGTCCAGGCCGGCGGCCGTCAGCCCGACCAGGCTCTGGTAGCGCTGCGGTTCGCGCGGGTCCAGGCCCGGGTTTTCGATGGTGATGGCCAGCAGCGCGTCATCGCCCAGGGTGGTGAGGTCGCGCGGGGCATCGCCGCCACCGTCGGCCAGCTGCACGATGCCGCGCAGGGTGCCGGCGGCGGTGCATTCGGCGAACAGGGTGCGCATGGCGGTGTTGCTGCGCAGCTGGATCGACAGGCGGCCATCGACCTTGGTGTGGCCGGTGAACAGCGCCGAGGCGACAGCGGCTTCCCCGAGCAGTTCGGCGGCGGCCGGCGGGTAGACCGCGTGCGAGAGGATTTCAGCCCAGGTCGCATCGAGGTGCACATGCACGCCGCGGACGCCGGCATCGGGGAGCAGGAAACGGACAAGGGTGTCGGATTGGGCGGTCATCGGTTCTATGGGCGCGCGAAGTAGGATGCAGTTGCCGGATAATGCGCCGACAACCGTGCAAGCAAAGGATGCACCACTAATGGGGGCAGAGCGCAGCAACCTCAAGGCCGAACCGGGCCTGGAACCGTCGCGCCCGCGACGCTGGCACTGGAAGCGCCTGCTATGGCTGCCGGTGCTGTTTGCCGCCTTCAGCGTGCTGCAGGTCCTGGTGCTGCGGTTCATCGACCCGCCGGTGTCCACGGTGATGCTGTGGCGGTACGGCGAGGCGCTGGGCCAGGGCGAGTGGGATTACCGGCTGCACTACCAGTGGCGCGACCTGGACCAGATGGCACCCAGCCTGCCGATTTCGCTGGTGGCCGCCGAGGACCAGCGCTTCCCCGTGCACAACGGGTTCGACCTGCAGGCCATCGAGAAGGCACGCGACCACAATGCCAGGGGCGGGCGGCTGCGCGGGGCCAGCACGATCAGCCAGCAGGTCGCCAAGAACCTGTTCCTGTGGCAGGGCCGCAGCTGGGTTCGCAAGGGCCTGGAGGTCTGGTACACGGTGCTGATCGAGGCCCTGTGGCCGAAGTCGCGGATTCTGGAGATGTACGCCAACATCGCCGAGTTCGGCGATGGCATCTACGGCGCGCAGGCGGCGGCACGCCAGTTCTGGGGCAAGGACGCGGCGCGCTTGAGTCCGGCCGAAAGCGCCCGTCTGGCGGCGGTGCTGCCGGCGCCGCGGCGCTACAACGCGTCCAGGCCGGGGCCCTATGTGCAGCGCCGCGCGGCGTGGATCCAGCGGCAGGCGCGGCAGCTGGGCGGAAGCGGCTACCTGGCCGACGACTGACGATTCATGAAGGTGACGGGGCAAGGCTACAATCGCCGCATGACGGTCCAACGCCTCACCCTGGTCATCGCTGCCCACAATGAAGCCCTGGCGCTGCCGCGGCTGCACCCCCGCCTGCGCGCGGTGCTGGACGGGCTGCACGACATCGACGGCCGGGTGCTGTACGTGGACGACGGCAGCAGCGACGCCACCTGGGCGGTGATGCAGGCCCTGGCCGATGCGGATCCCTGCGTGGGGGTGCTGCGCCTGTCGCGCAACTTCGGCAAGGAGGCCGCGCTCACGGCGGGGCTGGATTTCGTCGACAGCGGCGCGGTGATGATCCTGGACGCCGATGGCCAGGATCCGCCGGAACTGATCCCCGAGTTCGTCGCGCTGTGGCAGCAGGGCTACGACAACGTGTATGGCACGCGGCTGGCCCGCGACGGCGAAAGCTGGTTGAAGCGAAGCACGGCGGCGGCCTTTTACCGGGTGATCGGGCGGCTGTCCAAGACCCCCATTCCGGCCGACACCGGCGATTTCCGGCTGCTGTCGCCGCGCGCGCTGCAGGCGCTGGGGCAGCTGCGTGAGCGCCACCGGTTCATGAAGGGGTTGTTCGGCTGGGTGGGCTTCCGGCGCAAGGCGCTGCCCTACCATCGGCACGCGCGGCTGGTGGGGCAGAGCAAGTTCGGGCTGTGGAAGCTGTGGAACTTCGCGCTGGAAGGCATCACCGGCTTTTCGACCGCGCCGCTACGGGTGACGACCTATCTGGGCCTGCTGACGGCCAGCGTGGCGTTCGTGTTCGCGGTCTGGGTGGTCGCCAAGGCGGCGCTGTATGGCGACCGCGTGGCGGGCTGGCCGACGATGATGGCGGCGATCCTGTTCCTGGGCGGCGTGCAGCTGATTGCGCTGGGGCTGATCGGGGAATACCTGGGGCGCTTGTACGACGAGTCCAAGCAGCGCCCGCTGTACCTAGTTGACACCTGGCAGGCACCGTTCGTGGCAGACTCGGCCGTGCATCCCATCGGTGGAGAGCAACGAGATGACCACGGTACGACAGCTGTTGGACGGCAAGTCCCCTGAGGTTTTCGCGGTAGGCCCGGAATCGGCGGTGATCGATGCGATCCGCCTGATGGCTGAAAAAGGGATTGGCGCGGTGTTGGTGATGGACGGCCGGCAACTGGTCGGCATCCTGTCCGAGCGCGATTACGCGCGCAAGATCGTGCTGCATGAGCGCTCGTCGCGGACCACGCGGGTAAGCGACATCATGACCCCCAAGGTGGTGACGGTGGCGCTGTCCGAGCAGGTGGAGCATTGCCTGCAACTGGTGACCGATTACCGGATCCGGCACCTGCCGGTGGTGGACGGTGGCAGCGTGGTGGGCGTGATCTCGATCGGTGACCTGGTGAAATCGGTGATCGACGAGCAGGCCCAGAAGCTGGACCAGCTGCAGCAGTACATCGTCGCGGGGTAAGTGAGCGCGGTTGGCGCGTTGCCGGCACGTGGCTGAGCCCATGGGCAGGCCGGTGCAGGACACGCCGTGAACCCCTCCGTGGGGACTCGTGGGCGGCATCCATGCCGCCCAACGGTCGACACTACCTTGTGCGTAATCGCGGCGCGCAAGCAGGATGCAGCGATACGCGCACACCGCTCCCGGTAGGTACCGATCGTTGGTCAATACGCTGACCTGGCCGCACTCACTTCGCGTAACGACCGCCGCAGTTCGAATCCTTGCCCGGGCCGGTTTCAATGGTGGCCAGCAGCGCGGCGGGCGGGGCGATGCTGCCCAGTGTCAGCGCGATCGCACCGCGGATGCCGAGCGCCTTGAAGTCGGGGCGGAACGACGGGTCCTTGAAGCTGCCGCCGATGCGCAGCGGCGAGCGCAGGGCGAGGATGCTGATGTCCTTCGGCCGCGGGCGCAGCAGCAGGTCCAGCTGTTCCTGTTTGAGGTCCACGGTGCCCTCGCCGACGATCAGCGTGTCGGTGGTATCGAAGGCAAGCGCGCGCGAGGTCATCACCCCGTTGGCCACGCCGAAATCACCGAACGCGCAGCGCAGCGGAATCTGCTTGTCGCCGGTGAACAGGAATTTCAGCGACTCGGCCACGTCCAGCCCGGCCAGCTCCATGACCAGGTTGCCGACATGGCCGCGGCCAATGCCGAGGGCGACGTTGCCATCGGAACTGCCCAGCATGGCCGCGACGGAGTTGCCGGTGCCGGCCAGGGTGAGGTCGCCACTGATACCGCCCGAAGCCTGTTCGGCCAGCTTGGAATCGGGCATCAGCTTGCCGAGCTGGATCTTGCGCAGGCTGGCCTGCAGTTGGGTGGAAATGGTGTCCTTGCGCGCGTCCATGCGGATGGTGCTGCGGATGTCGCCGCCGGCCACGCCGAAGTTGAGCGGTTCCAGGCGCAGCAGGCCGCCCTCCAGCTTGAGGTGCGCGTCCATGTCGTCCAGCGGCAGCACCGGCGAGTTGATGCGCTGGGCCTTCCAACGCACGTCGGCATCCATCGCGCGCAGTTTGGTCAGGTTGTACGGGGTGTCCGGCAGCACCTTGGCGCGCGCGGCGAGGGCGGCGGCCTTGGCCTTCTGTTCGGCGTTGGCGGTTTCGCCGGCGCCGGTCTTCGGGGGCGCGCCGATGAAGCCGGCCAGATCATCGAAGTCCAGCCGCTTGGACACCAGATCGGCCTTCAGGAACGGACGTTCGCCGCCCACGTCGATCTGCGCGGTGCCGCCCAGGTCGCTGTCGCCGGCGGTACCGGTGAAATTCTCGTAGCGCCAGATGTCGTTGTTGCGCTTGAGCCGGCCCTTCAGGCGGTACGGCGGCGTGGAGGGCATGGCCACGCCGATCAGCGGGAACAGGTCTTCCATGTCCTGGCCACTGAGCATCAGTTCCAGATCGAAGGTGCGCAGCGCGAAGGGGTTGGTCAGGGTGCCGCTGGCGATGGCATGGGTGCCGCCGGCGCGGCCGTCCAGATGGATGCGGAACGGGTGGTCGCTGTTGGTCAGTTCGAGCGGCGATTCGGTGCTGCCGTCGAGGGTGAACGGGTTGCCTTTCCAGCGGCCCTTGCCGTTGACCAGCAGGGGCGGTGCACTGTCTGCGCTGCGCGGTTTGCCGCTGTTGAGGGCGACCAGGACATCGGTGCGTCCGGCGGCATCGAGGAACTTGAGGCGGCCATCGTCGATGAGCAGGCGCTGCAGCTGCGGCGGGTTGCCGGTGGACGGGCCGAGGAAATCCCAGTTGCCGGGGGTGTCCTTGCCGGGACCGGTTTCGAGCAGCAGGTCGGGGCGGGTGAGGCGGACTTCGGGAATATGGACCTGTCCGCGCAGCAGGGGCCAGACGCGGATGGCGATTTCCGCGCGGTCGGCGCTGGCCATCTGCGGGGTCTTGGCCCACGTGGCATTGGCGAAGGTGAGGCGGTCGGCGCGGACGGTGGTGGTACGGCCGAGGTCGACGTCGAGGTCGCCGTTGATATGGAACTCGCGCCCGGTTTTGGCCTGGACGGCGCGTTCGACGGGGCCTTTGAACCAGTTCCAGTCCCACAGCGCGATCAGCAGGAGGACGGCGGCGAAGAGGAAGACGAGGATGGCGAGCCAACGCTGTCCACGTTTGCCAGGACGACGCCAGCGCCAGCGGCGCGACACGGGGGATGGGGCAGGGGAGTCGACAGTGTTCACGTGCTCCATCCTTGCCTGTTCATCGTGCAGGGGGTGCGAAGCATTGGTAAGGATGGTGTCAGGGTTGGGTGTTTTTTCTTTTTTAGAGGCGTTGGAGCGGGATCAAGAGCAAGTGCAACAGCAACAGCAACAGCAACAGCAACAGCAAGTGCACCTGCAACGGCCTTGGGCTGCGGGTTTCGCTGGTTGGCGCGGCGCGGGTGGGTTTACGGGACACACGCTGCAAGTCCCGCTCCGCGGCCCGGCCCGGCCCAGCCGCTGGCGGCTGTGCGTTCGGACGCATGCGAGGCAGTGCCTCGCAAGCAATCTGCCCAACCCGTCCGGCGCATGCGCCGGACCCATGGCGCCCAACGGTCCCGTAAACCCACCCGCACCACGCCCCGACACACCCCGGTCTACCCCGGTAGATCCACCCCATGGGTGGCTGTGCCTGATGGATCTCGAGATGCCCGGGTCGTCGATGTCGGGTCGGGAATTTGGGGGGGTTAGGGGGAGGAGAGAGGATGAGATGAGCGCGCCGGCCTCTGCCTC
>Ga0213828_1002742_pt1 | contig 12366 bp, 10 predicted proteins | sample MC6MC0897MG_FD_180664 | JGI IMG/M metagenome (GOLD analysis project Ga0213828, IMG submission 180664) | Enriched soil aggregate microbial communities from Iowa State University, Ames, United States - MC6-MC0897-MG | ecosystem: Environmental > Terrestrial > Soil > Unclassified | place: USA: Iowa...
GGAAGTGGTGCTGCCGGACTGGTCGCTGCCGCAGGGCGTGTGCCACGCCGTGTTCGCCTCGCGCCGCGGCCTGCTGCCGGCGGTGCGCGTGTTCATCGACTTCCTGGCCGAACACCTGCCGCCGCAGCTGGAGGCCTCGCGCCTGGATTGCGGTGGCGCGTGCGAGAAGGCCAAGGAGAAGATCAAGGCCAGTGCGCTGGGCGCGCTGGCGGTGGATGCGGGCTGAGACCTGCCGATCGCGCCGGGTCACGCCCGGCGTTACGCCGGTCTTGGGCAAATCGCCCAGCCGTGCGAGAATGCGTGCCCGGCCAGCAGGCTGGGCCGATACGGAGAGATGGCCGAGCGGTTTAAGGCACCGGTCTTGAAAACCGGCGAAGGGTTAAACCTTCCGTGGGTTCGAATCCCACTCTCTCCGCCACAGGCATTTGGGAGCGACGATCAGGTCGCTCTTGCAGTGGGGCATTGGAGAAACTAAGTCTCTAATGCATTACGTCTTGCCTGCCTCATACTTCCGGAAGAAATTGAGAAGCAAAAGACACATCTCATAGACGCCTCCGTCAGGGAGTATCGTCAACTTGCCAGTCAATTCTGTTTAGCATTGAGGATTTTATTGGTCGCTTCTCATCCCAAAATATCATTGAGTTCATAAGCTCAATCGAGGATGGGCGAGTTATTTTGTTGAACGCATCCTCTGCGTCTTTTTTCGATTTGAATGATACGAAGCAGACTGTGTCGTCAAACATTACCGGCTTATTTTCATTCGGGCCAATGAGCCTGAATTCCAGCCTTTTGTAGAGCCCGCAAATGGCCACTTTCCAAGGCAGGAACGAATATTCTCCAATGCCAAAAATGGAGAATCGATGGTTGCTCTTATAAATTGAACTCCCGCGAGCATCGAGTGAGTTTCCATGCCTATTTAAGTAGGCCCATGTTTTTGGGGCGTCGATCTTTAGGTGGGTAGTGTCTTCCCCTGTCCTGCTCTGCGTGACCAGCACATACTTTGAACGCCATCCGCGTCCTGATCCAATGTCTGATCCTTTCATGAGTGGGAAAAGATAGGTATCTTCAATATCTAAAATTTCGCCCAGTCCGTTTACAAGTCCATTTTCGGATAGGGTGAGCTCCATGATGGATGATGCGTCATGCTTAACGCCCGATCGCCACTTCTGAGGGCTGCTACCGACCATGTAAGAGTTTTTATCAAATGCAGCGAGGTCACGAATAGAGATTCCATTGCGGTGGCCGACGCGAACTGATTCAGGATTACTAAGTGATGCGAATACGTCATACTCAAGTGTCGCCTCTGCCTGCCTGCCGTTAAATCTTAGCAAAAGAAGGCATGCGTCGACCGACGCATTGAACTGTTTCTTGGCGTCGATGTTGAAAATGGCTGCTTTATCAAGCCCGGAGCGGGACTTCTCGACGTGCGCTATAATTTTGCGCGCCGTTGCTGTCTTCAGAAGCATTGCGACGTCATACTGGCGACCATGAAGCTCATTAATAAGCTCAAGCATCATCCACTCTGAAATATCAAAATTTGCCTTCCCGGAGATCGCGTCGAAACCCGAGTGGCCTTGGAAATTTGATTTTGTTGGTAGATTTCTGCTGTTCAGAGAGCCCAGTGTGGCGCTAGTCACCCAGGGCAAGTTTCCCAAGATTAGTAGCTTCCCCTTGTGCTTTCCAGCCTCGACTCCCCAGTCTGTTGCAAAAAAATCTGCGTGGCAAAGGCTAACTGACGAGTTCGATTTTATACTTGGGTTGAGTGCTAGTTGGCTTAGGTGCTGATCGTTAAGTTCATAGCCGTAAACTTGAGCATCCGGGAACTGGATGGATGCGGCGGCCACGAATGCGCCTATTCCGCAGGTCGGTTCAATGACGACATCTGGCGCAATGCCCAATTCAGATATCTTTCGCGTCACTTCCGCCGCAAGTGAGAGGGGGGTCTGGAAGTCGCCAAATTCGATTTTTTTATTTCTAGCGGCCATTGCTTTCTGTACGCAAATTACTCTTCTAAGTGGTTGGGCTGGATGAGGCACTGCCTTCATCGCATGCGCTAGGCGCAGCCGTCCTTGGCGAGCAAATCAACTTCAAGTGTCTGCAGGAGTATTGTAAAGAAAAATTCACGGCGGCGCTGTGGTTGGGTACTCGTCAATCCTCTTTGTCGCCTTCTTGGGCTTCCCAGGTAGATGCAGCTAATTCCTCGGCGGCGGTTGCTTTCTGAAGATTTGAACTATCTGGATTAACTCTTTGGTGCAATGACGTTTTCGTCTGAGCGTCTCGGATCCAATCGCGCATTGGAGCAGTGGCTACTTTTGAGAATACTTATCCGCGTGTTCCTTTAGTCGATTGGAGAAATTTTTATGTTTTATCTCTTCTTTCGATTTGAATTTATCATATGCCTTGATCAGGCCGGAATGGAATTCCTCCAGTGTCTGGTTTTCGTCAATCTCAAGTTTGCGGCAAAGTTGGACTACGCCATGCCCCTGTGCCTCAATTGACAAGCAATTCCAACTTAAATGTTGAACAGGGATTGGGTCCGATTCATTCTTTATTTCAACTTCTCCATCTACTATATCGTAGTCAACAAAGATGAAGCTTAGGCTTTTGCCTCCTTCAAACACCCATGTTTGAAGTCTGTTGATTGAGATTATGTTGGGAGAATAGTTTGTTTTGCTTAAGTTGTTGCTTTTTATGTTTACTGCGTGATCGTCGGAGAGCATGAAGTCCCCGATCGCTTTTCTGCTTGTCGCGGTTTTTTCATACTTCTCAATTATGATGTTTTCAATTTTTTCGTAGGCATCCATACGTGTTGATCCTTTTGGCGTTGCTGGGTTCAATCGCGCCGTCGTGTGACGCTTTGTGCCTGTAGCAGCATACGTTGTTCTACACCTTTTTTGTTGGCGCTCGTTTGTGTCTTGGATGCAATCCCGTTGGATGGCTTCTATGGGGTAGAAGTGTTTTCCTGCCACTGCTGCAGGAGAATCCACCTAGAAGCTATGCTAAATTGGCCGTCCAGTGCCCTAATCGCTGGGCTGAGTAGGCCGCAACGGCGTGCAATGCAGGCGATATCAACGTATCCGTCGACTGACAAGGTCGTCCACGTCTCTTAGTTTCGGCTTGTTGTGGCACAACGGGTAACTAGAGCACGACCGGAACGCCCCATGCGGCCCATTCCGCTCCACAAACACCCCCACCTTGCACACCGGGCAGCGCTCCTCATTGATGGCCGCGCCTGAAATTCCAGTCACTTCCACAACCCCTTCCTTCACCAGCTCATCCAGGAAGGGCGAGTGCTTGCCCTGCAGGGTAAACATCGCCACGCTCCGCCTCGCGCGCGTCAGGGCCACATAGAACAACCGCCGTTCCTCGCTCAGCGGGTACGTATCCCCATCCGGCATCGCCAGCGACAGCACCGGGTCATCCGCGCGCAGGCTGGGGAATCCACGATTCACCATGCCCGGCAGGATCACGTAGTCCGCCTCTCGCCCCTTCGACCGATGGGCAGTCAGGAACTCAACCTCCATCGTGCTGCCAAACAGCGTCTTCCAATCAGCAGGCAGCGCATTACGATCAGCCCGATAGCGGCCCAGCACGAACACGCGAACCCGCCCGTCGCGCCCCCGAGGCACCGCCCCGGACAACACCTGCTGGTGCAGCTTGGCCAGATACTGGCGAACACCGTCCTGCACTTCCTCGCGCCGGGTCATCTGGAAGGCCTGCAGCACCGGCCCCATCGCTGGCGCAGCAGAGCGCACCGCCTTGGCAATCTGTGCAGGATTGCGGCTGATGAAGCGGCTGGAGATATCGCACAGTTCCTGTGGGCAGCGGAAGGTCTGCTCCAGTTTCAACACCTGGGCGTGGCCCATCCATTCGCGGAAACCGGTCATCACCGAAACATCCGCACCGGCGAAGCGGTTGATCGACTGCCAGTCATCGCCCACTGCAAAGAGGTGGCGGCCCGGCTGGCTCACCAGCGCACGGCAGAGGCGGGCGCGGGCGCGCGAGGCGTCCTGGAATTCGTCAGCCATCACCAGCTCGTAGGGCGATTGGTAATGCCCTTGTTCCAGGATGCCGGCGGCCATGTTGAGCATGTCCTCGAAGTCGATGCCGCGCTCGGCCGCCAGTGCGTTGTCCCAGGCCTGGAAAACGGGCGCGGCGATTTCCAGGAATCGCCGATGGCGTTCCTTGAACTGGTCTTCGGGCATCTGCCGCAGGCGCGCGGCCAGATCGTCCAGCGTCAGGCAGTTGCTCTTGGCATGGGCAATGAAGGTCCGCATCAGACCGATCAGGTCCGCATCCGGCATCGGCTTGGCGCCCTCGGTGGGCAGCTCACGGTCGGGGTTCGGGTCGAGCCGGACATCGGAATCGCCGAGTTTCCCGGCAAGATGTTCCAGGGCATGCCCGCTGCGCAGGCCAAACGAAGTCGTTTCGACCAGCGCGGTGCCGCGCGCCACGTGCTGCTGGCGTTTCCATTGCATGCCTTCAGCGTAGTTGTCGAAGTGCTTCGGCGGCTGGCCATTGGCATCCAGCGCAAAGTGCTCGTGATACAGCGCGGCGTCCGGGTAATAGAAGTCCGGTCGGTACTGGCGATGGGTATCGGTGGCGGTATCAAATTCGTAACGGCGCTCGTAGTCGTACGCCACGCCGTTGTAGAACAGCCAATCGGCAATGACGCACTCTTCCAGGCTTTTTACCCGCTCGCCCTGCAGGGTGCGGATGTAAGGCGTGCCATCGCGATCGTAGCCGTCGGCCATCATCTCGGCACCAAATGGCGGAAGGTCGCGGCCGAACACCAGCCGGAACATGTCCCACTGGGTCCGGAAGTGGATCGAGCGATCCTTCAGGTCGTCCACCAGCTCGGCCAGCTTGTTGAAGCCCAGCGTGGCGTCGATGGCCCACTCGGGAATATCGGGCTTGCGACCGGTGGCCTTGCCGATGATGGCCAAGCCGAGTGCATGGAAGGTCCGTGCCTCGACCACGGTGTCGCCCATGCCGAGCCGGTCGAAAGACTGCTGCGCGCGCTCCTCCAGTTCTTTGGCGGCATCCTTGTTGAAGGCGAGCATGACGATCCGCTCGGGCTCAATGAACCCGCGGTCGATGGCATACGCGGCCTTGGCGACCATGGTGGAGGTCTTGCCGGAACCGGCCGAGGCGACGACCTGCACGCAGTTGTCGAAGCAGATGACCGCGCGGGCCTGTTCCTCGGTTAATGGTTTGCTTTCGACCCGGTCCAGGAAGTCCCTGGCCAGCAGCAGTTCGCGCGTTGTCATGGCCTCGTTGGCGTCCGCCCAGACGGCGGGCCAGTCGAGGTACCAGTCGTTCAGCGCTTCCAGTGCCGCAAGGTGGCTGCTGGCGTGTAGGTCGTCGTGCACGGACTCGTCTAGGAACAGGCGTTCCAGATCGTCCGGCGTGAGGGGCAGGGTGGGGCGCTCGGCCAGCAGCGCTTGCTGTTGTTCGTGGGTGATCCAGCGGCGGCCGGTACTGCCCCGGTCGGTGAGAGCGTCGGCCTCGGCCAGCCATGACTGGATCTGCTCCAGGATGTCCTCAAAGAGCGCCTTGCGCCCACGCGTAGTGCGCGCAAAGAGCACCTGCTGCACGGCAGCCGAAAGCTGGGAGGCGTGCCGCCTGGGCAGGCCGTCTACGGACAGCGTTTCGCCGTCCCCGGTCTGCAGCTCAACCCTGGCCCAGAACAGCCCCGGACGCATCCGCAGGCGCTGGGCGTCATCCAGTTGCTGCCGGTACTGCCGGCCCTCGATCAGAAGCTCGACCTGCTCGCCATCCAGCCGCAGGCGCCAGTCCGGCGAGCGGGTCACACGCTGGCCCCAGCCCGAGGGGCGCCATTCCATAGACATCCAGATACTGCCTTGCGTACGTCACTGGGCGTAAAGCGCCCTTACAGCCCCATGATAAGGGGGCTTGGTGCCGTGCGCGGCGTTTCTGGTCTGGCTGGCCAGCAGCCAGCGATGGCGTTGCCCCACCGCTGGCCAACAGATCTCAGGCGTTCACATCCACCACGATCCGCCCGCGCACCTTGCCCGGGATGATCTGCTCATACACGTCCAGTACCTCGGCCAGGCCGATCTGCTGCACCGTGCTTTCAAGCTTCTGCGGGTCCAGGTCGGTGGCCAGGCGATCCCAGGCACGTTGGCGCACTTCCTGCGGTGCATTCACCGAATCCACACCGGCCAGCGTGACGTTGCGCAGGATGAAGGGAATGACCGACCCGTGCAGCGCATCGCTCTGTGCCAGACCGCATGCCGCCACGGCGCCACGGTACTGGGTCTCTGCAATCGCGTTGACCAGCGTCGGTCCACCGGCCACGTCCACCACGCCCGCCCAGCGTTCCTTGCTGACCGGCCGGTCGCGCGGTTCGGAGAACTGCGCGCGGTCGATGATCTCCGCCGCACCGAGGCTGTGCAGGTACTCGGCATGTTCCGGACGACCGGTCGCGGCCACCACGCGATAGCCCAGCTTGGACAGGATCGCCACGGCAATCGAGCCCACGCCGCCGTTGGCGCCGGTTACCAGCACGTCGCCCTTGTCCGGGGTCACGCCCGCGTCTTCCAGTGCCAGCACGCACAGCATGGCGGTATAGCCGGCTGTGCCGATGGCCATGGCATCGCGGGTGGTCAGGTTGCCGGGAATCTTGTTGAGCCATTCGCCGCGCACGCGCGCCCGCTGGGCGAGCCCGCCGTGGTGGCCCATGCTCAGGTCCCAGCCGTTCAGCACTACGCGGTCACCGGCCCTGAAACCGCCACTGCTGGATTCCAGCACCACGCCAGCCAGGTCGATGCCAGGGATGAGCGGATACGTGCGCATGACGGGACGCGTATTGGTCAGCGCCAGCGCGTCCTTGTAGTTGAGCGTCGAATATTCAACCTGCACCAGGACGTCGCCATCCATCAGATTGGCTTCATCGAAATCGACCAGTTCGGTGGAAACGCCATCGTCGGTCTTGCGGGTCAGCAGTGCCTTGAAACTCATGGTGGGGCCTCGCGTTCAGGGGATGGCTCCATGCTAGGCTCGCACCGTTATTGCAACAAGAACGATGGTTTTTCGTAGGTACTATGGTTTTCCGGAGTATGTATGCGTAGCAGGCGTTGGGACAACAAGAGCGGTTGCGCCGTGGAAGTCACGTTGTCGGTGATGGGCGGTGTCTGGAAGCCGATCATTCTGTTTCACCTGATGACCGGCAAACGTCGTTTCATGGAACTGACGCGGCGCGTACCCAACGCCACCCAGTCCATGTTGACAAGCCAATTACGCGAGCTGGAAGCCGACGGGGTGGTGATCCGCCATGTTTACCCGGAAGTGCCGCCGAAGGTGGAATACGAGCTATCCGAGTTCGGTCACACGCTGGTGCCTGTGCTGCTGGCGATGCGCGAATGGGGTGAAACCTATCGCGGGTACCAGCAGACGGATGCCCCCGCTGACGCGTGAGTGATGTCGCGTTCGGCTCGGCGATTCGGGTTGAATCACCCGTGTGGCCCGACAGTTCCGGTCAACGAATTACCCGATCCTGCGTGGATTTCGACACGCTGTGACGCTACCGCCACGAGTGCGTGCGGATGCGGGTTTTTCCTACTTTTCAGCATTGAAGAAGTGCGCCAATCATCGCCTCGCCAAGGCATTCGCCCTGGCCGGGATTGGCGTCCCGAACTTACGTAGTACACGGCGTCGGGCTTGCAGCTGAAACTGCAGTCACGACAATGCACCCTCTGCCAGCTTATGGCGGACGGTGCGTGGGGGTCTTAGGGCCCGCCGGCTTTCGTACTACGTATCCGGCACGCCAACCCGCACCGTCCGCCACCTTGCATCTGCAGGTGGCCACACCGTGAGGTTGCCGCCATGTCTGACCGTCTTCCCGTCTATCCCCGCCTGCACGCGCTGCTCGGCAGTGCCCTGCGTGATATTCCCAATGCCCTGGCCGAAAAGCTCGAGGATTCCCTCTCCGAATCGGCCGAATCCGGCGCTTCATCTGTATTCCTGGCGCTACTGAACAGTTTCGGCAGGAACACGCGCGCCGATGGCCAGCCCTGGACCGAAACCCGCCTCAGCCCGGGCCGTGCGTTCGATATGGCCCTGGCGACCCGCAGCGCGTCGGGCATTACCGCACTGACGGCCGTGCTGCACGCCGCCCACATCGCACGCGAGAGCGACGATCCAGAGAGCTGCCCTTCCGCGGCGGTGGTTGATGGGCTGTTCAACGCCTGCCAGGTGTTGTCGTTGCAGGTGGAGCGCTGCCTGGTGCCTTGAGGCTCAGCCCGGGCATCGAACGCGTCTGCGCGGTGCCCTCCGGGCCGAAACGGTTGTCCTCGCCCGTTCCCGGCAGCAGCATCACCGGGAACAGGACGAACACGCCCAACGGTACGAAAACGATCACCGCGTACCAGCCTGACTCGTCGATGTCGTGCAGCCGGCGCACGATTGCGGCCAGGGTCGGGATGAACAGCAACACGGCCGCCGCCAGGCTCAACAACCAGCCGGCGGCTGCCAGTCGATAGGCATGCTCCCCGTGCGGCAGCAGTATCAGGCCCTGGCATGCCGCGAATATGGCGAACACAAACAGCAGGTACGACCAGAACTCCGCGCGGTTACAACGTCCAGCGAAATCGAAGTAACGCCTGAGCGGCTCGAACGGAAGAAACATGGTGGGTCAGCTCAATCCAGTGGGGCGATGAGGTGTCCGCGCCGAGGCACTGGCGGGGCATTCCATTGCTGCCGTGGCCGAGGGCGCCACCGGCAGTTCCTGGCTGCTGTGTTAGCAGCCGGCCCTTGAGCGCATCCTGAATCGCCACGCCCGCCGCCACGCTGCGGTGGTGCCGCACACTGCAGCGCGCGCGTAACCGGGGCCTCACGCAGTCTTTGCAACTTCGCGTCGAGCCATTGCTAAGTTCGCTGGGTATCCACTTAAGGAACTCTGCAATGACCCGGAAGTCCCCGCTTGTCCTGTTCTGCCTTTGCCTCGCCCCGGCGCTGGCCTTCGCCCAATCTGACCGCCAGGTGGCCGAAGATATGGTCACCCGCGCCGCCAATGTCTGCCCCGGCCACAGCACTGAACGCACCACGCCGACCGTGAAGAAGGTGCCGGTGGGTGCGCTGCGGGTGATGCTCGACCGCGGCCTGGTGATGTGCCCGGACCGCCGCCTTGATGCGACTGCCCCGGCCGTGTTCTATGGCCGTCTGGGCGTATTTGGCTGGAACCCGGACGTGCCGGCGGCGGCGACGGTGGTGGTGGCGAAGATCGACCAGATGACCCGCAAGGATGAGTACCCGGTGGAGACGCTGGTGTGGGATGCCAAGGGCACCGCGCTGACCCAGCAGACGGTGCCGGCGTTTGAACCGCGGCCGGGTGCGGCGGTGTTGTACAAGGTGCGTTGATTCATCGGCGCTGTAGGGCCGGTAGACGCCCACCTTGGTGGGCGCTGTGGCTTCCGCTCGTGGTGACAGAGCCGTGCCCACCAAGGTGGGCACCTACCAGAGCGATGTCAGGGGGCATCCGGGGCTGATTTGCGATCAGGCCCGCCCCCACCACGGCGCTACTTCGCTGGTGCGTCCGCCGTCTGTGCGGCCACCATCGCCTGCTGCATCTCCTTCAGCGAGAGATAGCCGTCGCCGTCCGTGTCCAGGCCTGCAAAGTACTTCGCGATCTCCGGCACGACGGCCGCTTCCTGCTTGCTGATCTTTCCGTCCTTGTTGGTGTCCATTTCCTTGAACGCGGCGTCGATCGAATCGGCCTGTTTGCTGAAGCGCGCCTGCTGGAATTTCGCGTACTCGGCCTTGTCGATGCGGCCGTCGCCGTTGCTGTCCATGGCGGCGAAACTCGAATCAATGTAAGCCTGCTTCGGATCGTTGCTGGCGGCGTGGCCAAGCAGCGGTGCGGCGCATAGGGCAATCAGTAGAGCGGTCTTGTTCATGCGGTGATTTCCTTGAAGGCTGCGGGGCTGTTCAGCGGCAGGGATAGCTGTAGCCGTCCGAGCCACGGTAGGTGTCGTTGCGGCGGTCGTAGTTGCCGTAGCGGTTCATGCAGTAATCGGCGCGCTCGCGGTTCTCGCGTTCACGCTTGGCGGCCGCCGCGATGACGCCGGCCACCACGGCCGCGCCCACCACACCCACCACCACGCCCTTGGCCTTGGCATCGTCACGGCGGTCGCGTTCCCGTTCGCGCTCGCGGCGCTCGCGTTCATCGCGCTGGCGGTCTTCGTAGCCGCGGTCCCATCCGGCGCGGTAGCCATCGCGGTGTTGCGCCTGCGCCGGGCCGGCATAGGGCAGCAGCACCAGAAACTGCACGGCGGCCGCCAGCAGCCATGCGCTGCGTCCTGTCTTCTCAACCATCGTTCCGCTCCTGTGCGGCTGTGTCGGTAGGGTCAGTACAGCGCGCGGACATTGCGCGAACCTGCCGTCACTGCAGCGTTCTGCATGCCGTTCAGCGGACCAGGGCTTCCACCGGGTCGAGCTGTGCGGCACGGCGTGCCGGCAGGAAGCCGAAGCCGATGCCGATCAGGCTGCTGCAGGCGAACGCGGCCAGGATCGAGGCGGAGGAGAACACCAGGCTGAAGCCGATATCGGCCAAGGCCAGCACCGCACCCAGGGCCAGCGCCACGCCGATGCCCAGCACGCCACCGAGCAGGCACACCAGCACCGATTCGATGAGGAACTGCTGCAGGATGTCGCTGCGCCGGGCACCCACGGCCATACGCACGCCGATCTCGCGGGTCCGTTCGGTCACCGAGACCAGCATGATGTTCATCACGCCGATGCCGCCCACCACCAGCGCGATGGCGGCGATGGCGCTGATCATCAAGGTCAGGATGCGCGTGGTCTGTTCGATGGACTGCCGGATCTGCGCGTTGTTGCTCATGTAGAAATCCGCGCGGCCATGGCGGCGCGCCAGCAGGCGACTGATCGAGGCCTCCGCTGCCTGCATGCCCACCGCATCGGAAACGCGGACGGTGATGTTGGAGACGTGACTCTGCCCCAGCATGCGGGCCATGGCGGTGGTGTAGGGCACCCAGACCTGCAGCAGTGAAGCGTCACCTACGGCGCCGGCTTCCTTCTTGACCACGCCCACCACCCGCACCGGCACGTTGCCCAGCAGCAGGCTCTGGCCGATGGGATCCTCCTGGGCGGCGAAGAAGCGTGCGCGCGTGTTGGCGTCGATCACTGCCACCTGCTGGTGGCCGGCCACGGCAGGCTGGCCGAAGAAGCGGCCGGCCGCCAGCTTCAACCCATGCACGCGGAAGTACTGCTCGCTGACGCCCTGGATCTGCACGTTTGCCGCACGATTGCCGCGCTGTGCGGTGCCGCTGCTGGCTACGCCGGGCGTCGCGCTGTCCACGAAGGGCTGGCCGGCCAGGGCAACGCTGTCGCCCGGGGTCAGCGTTTCCACCTGCGCGGCGTGTACATCGCCGAAGCCCGAGCCGGGGTAGATCTCGATGGTGTTGGTGCCCAGCGAGGCGATGTTGGACAGGATGGCCTGGCGTGCACCGGTGCCCAGCGCCACCACCGACACCACCGAGGCGATGCCGATGATGATGCCGAGCATGGTGAGGAAGGTACGCATGCGGTGTGCGTTCATCGCGCGCAGGGCCATGCGGAAGGCTTCGGTGAAGCGGTCGCGCAGTGCCTGCCAGCCGCTGCCCTCGCCGCGGGCCTGCAGGACAGTGCTCGTGCTGGCACTGGCGGCCAGGGCGGTCGCGGTGGGGCGGTCATCCACGATGCGCCCATCGCGGATTTCGATGATGCGCTGGGCGTGCTCGGCCACGGCCATGTCATGGGTCACCAGCACCACGGTGTGGCCTTCGGCATGCAGTTCACCGAGGATCTTCATCACCTCCTTGCCGGACTGCGTATCCAGTGCGCCGGTGGGCTCGTCGGCGAAGATCACCGCGCCACCGTTCATCAGGGCACGGGCGATGGACACGCGCTGCTGCTGGCCGCCGGACAGCTCGCCGGGCAGGTGCTGCATGCGCTCGGCCAGGCCCAGCCGCTGCAGCAGCGCCTGCGCGCGGCGGTGGCGCTCGGCCGCTGGCTGGCCGGCATAGATGGCCGGCACTTCGACATTGCCCAGTGCGGTGAGGTCGGTCAGCAGGTGGTAGCGCTGGAAGATGAAGCCGAAGTGCTCGCGGCGCAGTTCGGCCAGGTCATCCGGCGTCATCTGCGCGGTCTCGCGGCCGGCAATGCAGTAGGTGCCGGCCGAGGGCCGGTCCAGGCAGCCGAGGATGTTCATCAGCGTGGATTTGCCCGAGCCGGACTGGCCGACGATGGCCACCAGTTCGCCAGCGCGGATGTCCAGGTCGATGCCATCGAGCACCACCAGGGTCTGCTCGCCCGCGGCGAACTCGCGGCGGATGCCGCGCACGCGCA
>Ga0213828_1002746_pt1 | contig 12345 bp, 12 predicted proteins | sample MC6MC0897MG_FD_180664 | JGI IMG/M metagenome (GOLD analysis project Ga0213828, IMG submission 180664) | Enriched soil aggregate microbial communities from Iowa State University, Ames, United States - MC6-MC0897-MG | ecosystem: Environmental > Terrestrial > Soil > Unclassified | place: USA: Iowa...
TGATCCGCCTGCGCGCCGAGGCCTCTGAAATCCAGCGCGAGAACGAGTTGACGCCCGGCCGCTATGTCAGCCTCAAGGTGATCGACAACGGGCCGGGCATCCCGCTGGACCTGCTGGACAAGGTCTTCGAACCCTTCTTCACCACCAAGCCGCAGGGCGAGGGCACTGGACTGGGCCTGTCGATGACCTATGGTTTCGCGCGGCAGTCAGGCGGCGTGGCGCGCATCGCCAGCGAGCCGGGCGAGGGGACCGAGATTGAATTGCTGCTGCCTGCGGGTGAATCCGTGCACGCCGACAGGGGCATCGATCAGGTGACGCCGCCACGCGGCCAGTCCGAGCGCATCCTGCTGGTGGATGACACCGATTCGGTCCGGATGATGGTCGGCGAAATGCTGTCCGAGGCCGGCTACCAGGTCACGCTGGCGGCAGATGCCCGTCAGGCGCTGCGCCAGCTGAGGCAGGACCCCGCATTCGATCTGCTTCTATCCGACGTCGGCCTGCCGGGCATGGACGGGCGCGAACTGGCCGATGCCGCGCGTGAGATAAACCCGGTACTGCCGGTGCTGTTCATCACCGGCTACACCGAGCGCGCCGCGGTGCGGGAGACCTTCCTCGGTACCGGCATGAGCCTGCTGCCAAAGCCGTTCAGCCTGCTTGAACTGATGGCCGCCGTGCGCGCGGCGCTGTAGGGCGGCAGGGTTACGGTGCTTCCGGCCAACCCGGCAAGGTGATGGGCTACCATCGCCTCTTCAGGGAGGCGGCATGGATGTCATCACACCAGGGTTTCTGATCGTCGCGGTTATCGCTGTGATCGTTGTGGGCTTCGTGTTTGGTGGCCGTCGATTGAGCGCCAAGCCGCCATCGCGGATCTACCGATGCCGGAGCTGTGGATCTGCCGCGCACCATGATGCGCGGACGCTGGAGGCATGGCGCCGCGGGAAACCCGCCTTTTTCTGCCAATCCTGTCACCGGCAGTGGCTGCAGTCACTGCCGCCGCGACAGCGGGACAGGGAGTCGTCGTCCACCGGAGGCGGATCAGGATGCCTGGGGGTCATCGCGCTGGTAGCGGCGTTGCCGCTGGGGTTGCTCTGGGCCTGGCTGCAGGCCTGACCTCACGGACAGGCCTGCGCGCTCACTCAGCCTGCAAGAAGTCAGCCTGGCAGCTCGCACTGCATCTTGCCGTCCACGTAATAGGGCTTCGGCACGTTCGGGTTCTCGCTGGTCTTCTCGAAGACCACCTCGAACGAATCAGACTTTGGCGTTCCCTTGCGGTCGGTGCAGGCGTCGCTGAGTTTCTTCTTCACTGCGGTAATGCCGGCATCGCGGTTGGCGCCGTCGGCGCTGTTGGTCAGGTTCACCGTTTCGGCCAGGGCCAGCGGGCTGAGGGCCAGCAGGCTGGCGGTGACGATCAGGCTGTGCAGACGGGTCATGCAATCTCCTCGTGCGTTCCATTGCGGGCGCGCCGCAGGCGTGCGACGCGCAGACAGCATAGGCAACACCGGTTAAGGCACCGTGCTCGGCCGCGGATGCAGCGGCGCTGCGACCGATTGTCGCGCCGATGGTAGTGGGAACCATTCGCATCTGCTATGATTTAACGCGCCCTTAACCAGCGCCGCTGCCGCCGCCCCAGGCGCGCCTCCTATCAGCAGGTCCCCCATGTCCCATACCCGTTCCCTTGCCCGCGAGCCGATGCGCTCGCTGCTGTCCGTGTCCGTTGCCACGCTGCTGGCGCTGCCCATCGCCGCACAGGCCCAGTCGGCGATGCCGGACGGCGCCACGCCCACCGATCTGGATGCGGTGCACGTCAATGCTTACCGCACGATCACCCACACCTCGGGTGCAACCAAGACCGATACCCCGGTGGCGGAGATGGCCAAGTCCGTCTCGGTCATCGCCCGTGAGGAGCTGGACGCACGCGGCGTGCAGAACCTCAACGAGGCGATGCGCTACGTGGCCGGTGTTTCGCTGGAAAGCACCGGCATCGACAACCGCGTGGATGACTTCCGCATCCGTGGTTTCGATGCCGGCAGCTGGAGCAACAACGTCACCGTCGATGGCATGCGCGCCCCGCAGGGTGGGCAATGGAACCGGACCATGGTCGACAGCTGGAACCTGGACCGCGTGGAAGTGCTCAAGGGCCCTTCGGCCGTGATGTACGGCCAGGTGGCACCGGGCGGCATGGTCAACCAGGTCAGCAAGACGCCCACCCCGGACCAGCAGCAGGTGCTGCAGCTGGGCGTGGATGGCAACGGCCAGTACAGCACCGCCTTCGACGTCGGCGCCGGCAGCGATGACAGGCGCCATCTCGGCCGCCTGGTTGGCCTGTACCGCGACGGTGACACGCAGATCAAGCACACCGACCAGGAGCACTGGTTCCTCGCCCCCAGCTATACCTGGCAGATGGCCGAACGCACCCGCCTGACCGTGCTGGGCCTGTACCAGCGCGACGATGGCGGATCGACCTACCAGTTCCTGCCGATGGCCGGCACCCTGGTGGCCACGCCCCATGGCCACATGAAGAACAGCACCTTCATTGGTGAGCCGACCTGGAACACCTACGACCGCACCATCTGGTCCGGCGGCTGGCTGTTCGAACACGCCTTCAACGACCATTGGACGCTGAGCCAGAGCGCACGCCGCTTGAACGTGGAATCGACCTTCCGCAGCGTGGTGACCAATGGCGCACTGAACGCCGATGGCCGCACGCAGAAGCGTCGTTCCACCTGGGGCGAAGGCGATTCGCGCGGCGATACCGCCGATACCCGCCTGACCGGCAAGTTCAGCACCGGCACAGCCGAGCACACCCTGCTGCTGGGCGTGGACTGGCAGAAGGCCGACTGGACCGCCGCGCGCGGCGCGATGGGCACCGCCACCGATACGCCCACCGCCATCGACATCTTCAACCCGGTCTACAGCGGCTACATCCCGGCCACCACGTCGATCAGCTATTCCGGCGGCATCAACCGCCAGACCGGTGCCTACCTGCAGGACCAGATCGCGCTGGACAAGTGGCGCTTCACTGTCGGCGGCCGTTACGACTGGACCAAGGATGACACCTGGACCCAGGCCTACACCGTGGCCACCGACCGTTACGGCGCACGCACGCCGAGCCACATCAAGAACGACGCCTTCAGCGGCAACGCCGGCATCCTGTATGTGGCCGACAACGGCCTGACCCCGTACCTGAGCTATGCCGAATCGTTCCGGCCGGCCGGCAGCACGGCCACGCAGTCCTTTGACCGCACCGCGTTCGATCCCATCACCGGCAAGCAGTGGGAAGCGGGCCTGAAGTACCAGCCCGCCAGCTTCGACGGCCTCATCACCGCATCGGCCTACGACCTGCGCCAGCAGAACGTGCTGACCGATGATCCGGACAGCAGCCACAACACCTGCGGCACCACGGGCACCAGCCAGTGCCAGGTGCAGGATGGCGAAGGCCGCGTGCGCGGTGTCGAACTGGAAGGCCGCGTCACCCCGCTGCAGGGCTTCAGCGTGATCGGCGCCGCGTCGTGGATGGAATCGGAAGTCACCCGCAGCAACAACGGCTACCGCGGCAAGGAACTGGCGATGGTGCCCGACTGGACCGCCTCGCTGTGGGGGGATTACACCTTCCAGGCAGGTGCCCTGGAAGGCCTGAGCCTGGCGGCGGGCGTGCGCTACAACGGCACGAGCTACGGCGACAGCGCCAACCTGTACCGCATTCCGTCCTACACCCTGTGGGATGCGGCCATCCGCTATGACGCCGGCCTGCATGGCGCCGTGGGCACGCTGCTGTCGTTGAACCTGAGCAACCTGGCCGACAAGCGTTTCGTGTCGACCTGCACCGGCGTGTCCTCCTGCTACTACGGCACCGGCCGCACGGTCACGGCGACGGCGCGGTTTACCTGGTAATGCAAGGCTGCCGCCGCACCCGGAAGGGGCGGCGGCAGCACCGATCACGCGGCTGCGTTGGCAGCGTACGCGGCCAGCACGGCCGGCAGTTCGTGCATCGACTGGAAGATCACGTGGGCACCGGCTGCACGCAAGGCCTCGGGCGTGCTGTGGTACTGGCCGCCGGGGCTGTAACCGAACACCGTGGCGCCGGCAGCAACGCCCGCGGTGGCGCCGGTCACGGTGTCTTCGATGACCGCGCAGCGGGTCGGATCGACACCCAGCGACGCGGCGGCGGCAAGGTACACATCGGGGTGCGGCTTGGTCCGCGGCTGGTCCTGACCACTGAAGATCTGCCCGCTGAAGGCATCGAGGATGCCGATCTTGCCCAGCTGCAGGCGCACCTTCAGCAGATCGGCGCCCGAGGCGCAGGCGATCCTGCCGCCGGTGGCCGCCTGCAGGGCACGCACGGCGGACGGTGCGCCGGGAATTTCAACCAGGTCGCGCTCCAGCGCCACGTTGCGCTGGTGGCGGAATTCATCCAGCCACGCCTCGGTGAAGGGCTTGCCGGTGCGTTCCTCGATCAGACCAGCCAGGCCCGCCACGGATTTGCCGAGGAAAATCTCGCCGGCCTGCTGCTGGGTCAGCGGCCAGCCGCGCTCGGTCAGCATTTCCGAAAGCACGCGGGCCACCAGCGGCTCGGAATCAACGAGGACACCATCGCAGTCGAACAGCACGGCATCGAAGGGGAAGGGGGACATCAGGAACTCCTTGCAACAACCAACGGGGGGAAGCTGCCCGTCATTTTCCCACAGGCGGCGGCAGGGTGCGCCGCGCCTCGATGAACGCCGCAATCCGCTGCAGCGTGGCCGCGTTGCCGGCGGTGTAGACGATCATCGACAGGTCCGGGCGTGCCTCCACCGCGAACGTCGAGAATTCCAGCTCAAGCGGGCCCAGCTCCGGGTGCTTGAGCCGCTTGCTGCCATCGCCTTCGCTGGCCACATCGTTGCTGCGCCAGAGCGCCGCGAACTCGGGGCTGCTGGCCGAAAGCTCGGCCGCCAGCTGCGCCACCTCCGCCTCGGCACCGGCGCGGATCGCGTCGGCCCGCAGCGATGCCACCACGAAGCGTGCAACGCTGCTCCAGTCTTCCTGCGCCGCGCGTACCCGGCTGTTGCTGAAGATGAAGCGCAGGATGTTGCGCTCGCTGGGCGGCACCTGCGCGTAGTCGGTCAACAGTACCGTGGCGGCGTGGTTCCAGGCGACCACGTCCCAGGTCGGGGTACGGATCAACGCCGGGCTGTAGGGCAGGGCATCGAGCACCCGCTGCAGGCGCGGCGAGATGCTGTCGCCGCTGCGGTACTTCACCTCGGGCGGGCGGCCCAGCCCCAGCATGTATACGTGCTCGCGTTCTGCATCGGTCAGGCGCAGGGCGGAGGCGATGCGGTCCAGCACCTCGGCCGAGGGTGCGCCACCGCGGCCCTGTTCCAGCCAGGTGTACCAGGTCGGGCTGATGCTGGCCCGTTGCGCTACTTCCTCGCGACGCAGGCCTGGCGTGCGTCGGCGGCCGGTGGCGAAACCGAAGCTGGCCGGATCCAGCCGTGCGCGGCGGCTCTTGAGGAATTCCCCGAGCGAATGCTGGTTCATGCCGTTCCCTGCCTGTCAGTCGCTATACCTGTATAACGTCACTACTTTAACAGGATGCGTGGAGCCGGATACTGGTCCCACTTTCCAGCGGAGCGGCGTCCCATGCGTGTATTCCTGACCGGCGCCACCGGCTTCATTGGCCGCCGCGTATGCGAGCAGTTGCAGGCGGCAGGCCATGAGGTCATCGGCTTGACCCGCACGGACGCGGGCGCGGAGGCCCTGCGTGCCGCAGGCGCCCACGTGCAGCGTGGCGAGCTGGGCGACCTGGCCAGCCTGCGCGCAGGCGCGGCGGCAGCCGATGCGGTGATCCACACCGCGTTCGACCACGATTTCAGCCGCTTCGCCGCCAACTGCGAGCAGGACGCGGCCGTGATCGGCGCACTGGGCGAGGTACTGAAGGGCTCGCCGCGCCCGCTGCTGATCACCTCCGGCGTTGGCATGGGGGAGGCCGCGCCCGGCCAGCCGGCGCTGGAGACCGTGTTCAATCCTGGCCATGCCAACCCGCGCACCGCCTCTGAACGCGCGGGCAACGCGCTGCTCGACGCGGGCATCGACGTGCGGGTGATGCGCCTGCCGCAGGTGCACGATGCCTTCCGCCAGGGCCTGATCAGTTACTTCATCGACATCGCACGCAAGCAGGCGGTGGCCGCTTACGTGGGCGAGGGTGGCAACCGCTGGTCCGCGGCCCATGTGGATGATGTGGCCCGTGCCTACGTCCTGGCCCTGGAGCGCGGCCACGCCGGTGAGCGCTACCACGCCGTGGCCGAGGAGGGCATCAGTGCCCGCCGCATCGCCGAGGTGGTGGGTGCGGGCCTGGGCGTGCCGGTGCGCAGCATCGCTGCGGAAGACGCGGACGCGGTGTTCGGCTGGTTCGGCCTGTTCGCCGGCATGGACCTGCCCGCATCGAGTGCACTGACGCGGCAGCGCCTTGGCTGGCAGCCAATCGGCCCGACGCTGCTGCAGGATCTGCAGGACATGGATTACCGCGAGGGGCACTGACTACGGATGAATGGCCCTGCACCACGCCTGCATCCGCAGGCACGGATACTGCAGGCCATCGATCCCCGCACGCGGTTGCCGAGGCCACCCCTCATGCCAAGCCGGAAGACGCTGCGCATCGCCACCTTCAACGTCAACGGCATCGGCCCGCGCCTGCCGCATCTGCTGGCATGGCTGGACCGCGAAGCGCCCGATGTAGTGGCCCTGCAGGAGTTGAAAGCCACCGATGCTGCCTTCCCGGCAGCCCAGCTGGAGCAGGCGGGCTATGGCGCGATCTGGTGCGGCGAGGCGCGCTGGAACGGCGTTGCGCTGTTGGCGCGGGATGCGATGCCGATCGAAAGCCGTCGCCGCCTGCCCGGTGATCCCAAAGACAGCCAGAGCCGCTATCTGGAAGCAGCCGTGCATGGCATCGTCGTTGGCGCGCTGTATCTGCCCAACGGCAACCCGCAGCCCGGCCCGAAGTTCGATTACAAGCTGCGGTGGATGCAGCGGCTGCTGCGCCATGCCCGCTCGCTGGTCGATCTGCCCCACCCGGCGGTGCTGATGGGCGACTTCAATGTCATCCCCACTGACCTGGACGTGTATGACCCCAAGGCCTGGAAGCGTGACGCGCTGTTCCAGCCCGACGTACGCGAGGCATTCGAGCAGCTGCTCGCGCAGGGCTGGTGCGATGCGCTGCGCGAAATACACGGGGAAACGGTCATGTACACCTTCTGGGATTACTTCCGCCAGCACGCCGAGCGCGACCGCGGCCTGCGCATCGATCACCTGCTGCTCAACCCGGCATTGGCGCCGCGCCTGCAGGACGCAGGCGTCGACCGCTGGGTGCGGCTGCAGGAGAAAGCCAGCGACCACGCGCCGACGTGGCTCACCGTCAGCATCTGAATCCTTCATCATGGCGGGCGGGGAAGGTCGTGAGGATGCACTGCCAAAGCAATCACCCATCGCACACGCCGGCAAGACAGCAATGTGACCGGGCAGGGCATAGGTTGCAGTTCTGCCCCTTGCGATTGACACCCGATGCTTGCTCCAGTGCTGCCTCCCCCGTTGTCCAATCTCGCCCGGCAACGCCTGCTGCAGCTGCCTGATCTTCCCCTGCCGGGCCAGGGCCGCACATTGGAACGCTGGCGTGGGCTGGCTGCCCTGGGCCACGAGGATCTGTGCCTGGCCAAGGTGTTGGAGGCGCACCACGATGCGGTCGCGATCCTGCACGAGCTGCGCGTGCCCGTCCCTGCAGAGCAATTGCTGGCAGTGTGGGCGGCTGAGGGCCCCGCCAGCACATTGCGGGCCGAGCACACGGGCCGCCTGCGCGGTGACAAGCCCTGGTGTTCCGGAAGCAATCTGGTCGACACCGCACTGGTGACCGTGCGCGGTGAGTCGGGCGTCCAGCTGTACAAGGTGGACGCATCGCAGTGGCACTGCATGGAAGGAGAACCGTGGCCGGCCGCCGGCATGGCCGGCGTGCCCTCCACCACGGTGCGCTTCGATGACGCTGAGGCCGAAGCGGTCGGGCCCATCAACGGTTACCTGGAACGTCCCGGCTTCTGGCACGGTGGTGCTGGCATCGCCGCGGTCTGGTTCGGTGCGGCGACCGCGCTGGCCGAGCGCATGCAGCACGCCTGCAGTGAGGGCCTGCGTGCACGCCTGCTGGGCAAGGCTGACCTCGCGCTGGCCCCGGCGGCAGCGCTGCTGCGCGAACTGGCCCATGCCATCGATGCAGCACCGCAGCTCACCCACCGGGTGCAGGTGGTCCGCGTGCGCAGCGTGGTCGAACGCGCCGCGACGCAGGTACTGGACCTGGCCGGCCGCGCGCTTGGACCGGCGCCGATGTGCATGGAAGATGCCCATGCGCGCCGCTGGGCCGATCTGACCGTGTTCATGCGGCAGAGCCACGCCGACAAGGATTGGGAATGGCTGGGCGAACAGTGCGCCCGGCAGGTGATGCCATGGGCGCTGTAGCCACCATCCACGGCCAAGGCTCTGACGAACGCGCATGGGAGCACTGCGATTGGCTCTGGCAGCAGCCAGAGACGCCTTTGGCTGAACTCGTTGCTGGGGCGGGGCGCATCGTGGTGGTCGCGCCGCATCCGGATGACGAGGTACTGGCTTGTGGCGGCTTGCTGTGTGCGGCGGCGGCCATTGGCGTGCCCGTGCTGGTGGTGGCGGTGACCGACGGCGAGGCCTGCTATCCGGGCGAAGCCTGGTGGACACCGCAGCGCCTGCGCCAGGCACGACGTGAGGAACTGCGCGACGCGCTCGGCGCCCTGGCCATCGATGCTGCGTCCATCGTCCACCTTGGCATTGCCGACGGCGGGGTCAGCGATCACGAAACAGGCTTGGAAGACTGGCTGTGGCAGACGCTGCGCGAGGACGATCTCGTGCTGGCACCGTGGCGCTTCGATGGCCACCCCGACCATGAAGCGGCGGGCCGTGCTGCCTGGCGTGCCGCGCGTATGGCCGGATGCCAGCGCCTGGAGTACCCGGTGTGGGGCTGGCACTGGCTGGATCCCGGTTGCGCCCACATGGCCTGGGAGGCGCCACGCCTGCTCGACATCTCTGCGGTTGCCGCGCGCAAGCGTGAGGCCATCGCCCAGTTCCGCACCCAGACCGGCAATGTGCTCCGGCTGCAGGCCGAGCCCATCCTGCCTGCCCACGTGCTCACCCGCTTCTACCGTACCCACGAGGTCTACTTTGCATGAGCGCCCAGCCGTATTTCGACGAAATTCACGCCAATGACGATCCCTTCGGCTACCGGACCCGCTGGTACGAAGAGCGCAAGCGCGACCTGCTGATGGCTAGCCTGACCCAGCCCACCTTCCAGCGTGGCTGGGAGCTGGGCTGCTCCAACGGCGTACTCACCGAGCGCCTGGCGGGACGCTGCGAGCGCCTGCTGGCCACGGACATCAGCCCCCGCGCCGCCTTCCAGGCGCGCCGCGGCCTGGCCCACCTGCCGCACGTGCAGGTGCACTGTGCGCGGCATCCGCAGCAATGGCCCGCCGGCCGCTTCGATCTCATCGTCTGCGGCGAGATGGGTTATTACCTCGGCCCAGATGCATTGGTGGAACTGCGCGACGGGCTGCACGCGGCGTTGAAGGACGATGGATTGCTGGTGGCCTGCCACTGGCTGCCGTCGTTCCCTGGCCGAGCCAGTCGCAGTGCGCTGGTGCATGAGCGGTTGGGGCATGGCCTGCAGGAGGCGTTCTGCTACCGCGACAGCGACTTCATCCTGCAGGGCTGGACCCGCGCACCGCTCTCGCTGGCCAGCAACGAGGGGCTGAGATGATCGGCGTGCTGGTGCCGGCACACAACGAAGCCGAGCACCTCGCGGCCTGCCTGCGCTCGCTGGCCATTGCCGCAGCGCATCCGGGGCTGGCTGGCGAGCCGGTGCAGATCATCATTGCGCTGGATGCCTGCACGGATGGCAGCGCTGAGGTATGTGCACGGATGGGGACCGAATCCCTCGAACTGCATGCACGTTGCGTGGGTGCGGCGCGCGCGGCTGCTGCGGGCGTGCTGGTTGAACGCGGCGCTACATGGCTTGCCAGCACCGATGCAGACAGCAAGGTTCCCGCCGATTGGCTGGTGGCCCAGCGCACCGCGGGCACCGACGTATTCTGTGGCGTGGTCGATCTCGGCGAACTGCCGCCGCAGCAGGCGTGGCTGCGGAGCTGCTTCCAGCGCAGTGAGCGCTGGGGTGAGGGGCATGGTCGCGTCCACGGGGCCAACATGGGCGTCTCCGCCACTGCCTACCGGCGGGCGGGCGGGTTCGCGGCAAAGCGATGCTCCGAAGATGTGGATCTGGTGATGCGGCTCAAGGCAGCCGGTGCCTCGATCTGCTGGGCGGGTGCGCCGATGGTGATCACCAGCGGCCGGCTATCAGGACGGGCGGTTGGCGGCTTTGCGGACCATCTTGCAGGCTTGGCCGCCGTGGAAGCGGTGCAGCTTCCCCAACTGGCGCTCGCCAGTTGAGGAGGCCGCTCCTGTTTGGGGGTCGGCGTGCGGCCGTTCAGAGCGTGGTTGCACCACCGGCAATGGTAAGCAGCGCACCCGAGGTGTAACTGGCGTTGTCCGCAGCCAGCATCACATAGGCCGACGCAAGCTCGGCAGGTTGGCCCGGGCGGCCGAACGGCGTCTGGCTGCCGAACTGTTCCACTTCCTCCGACGCCATGCCGGCAGGAATGAATGGCGTCCAGATCGGGCCAGGCAGCACCGCGTTGACCCGGATGCCCTGTTCGGCCAGCAGACCGGCCAGGCCAATGGTGAGATTGGCCACCGCGCCCTTGGTCGCGGAGTAGGGCAGGATGTTGGGGGTAGGCTTCTTGGAATTGACCGAAGCCGTATTGATGACCGATCCCCCGTGCTTCAGGTGCGGCACGCTGAGGCGGGTGAGGTTGAACAGTGCGTGGACATTCGTGTCAAAGGTCCTTCGCCAGTCGTCCATGGTGATTTCTTCGAACGTTTGGTAGTAGCGCTGGTAGGCAGCGTTGTTGACCAGGACATCCAGACCACCCAGTTCGCGCACGACGCGCTCGATCAGCTGCTCTGCCTGCGCCTCATCGCTGATGTCGCAGGGAATCAGCACCGCCTTGCGGCCGGCCTCTTCAATCAACTTGCCGATCACCGCCGCATCATCCCCCTCTGATTCCAGGAATGCGATGGCCACGTCGGCGCCTTCGCGTGCGTAAGCGATGGCAACGGCGGCACCGATACCGCTGTCGCCGCCGGTTATCAGCGCCCTCTTGCCCTGCAGCAGGCCATGGCCCTGGTAGCTCTGCTCGCCGTGATCCGGTTTCGGGTCGAGCTTGCTGGTCTTGCCGGGAAAGGACTGCTGCTGCGCCTTGAAGGGCGGCTTTGGATAATCGGGAATGGGCATGGGTGACTGTTTCGCTGGGAGGGGAGCTGACAGTGTGGGCGCACGGTGGTAAACACCGTGGCCCCGGTGTGTCGGTACCGCGTATACGCTGCGATGCACGACAGTGGATTCGACCAGTCCCGGTCCGTTGATGAAGCAACGTGAAGCATTCAGCGCGATGCGCGCACGCGCGTTGGCGAGATGGCAGGGCCTGCCTATCATGCGTTGCTCCTTCAACTGCACACTGCCTCTTCCCTCCATGCCTTCCAACGCGCAGGCCGCGCGACGTTCCGCCCGCGCCGCCGGGTATGTCTTTCCCGAGCACCTGCGCGAGCAGGCCCAGGCGCTTCCCACCGTCCCCGGGGTATATACCTTTCACGGGCGTGAGGGCGGCCTGCCGCTGTACATCGGCAAAAGCATCAACCTGCGCACGCGGGTCATGGATCATCTGCGCACTGCCGAAGAAGCGGCGATGCTGCGCCAGTCCGAGCGGATCACCCACCTGCCGATGGCGGGCGATCTGGGCGCGCAGCTGCTGGAGGCTGCGATGGTGAAGGCGGAGCGACCGTTGTACAACCGGCTGCTGCGCAGGTTGCCGCGCCAGTTCAGCCTGCGGCTTTACCGCGGCGAGATCACTGTGGTGAATTCCTCAGACGTGGACCTGACGTCAACGCCGATGCTGTACGGCGTCTACTCCAGCGCCCGCGCGGCCCGCGAGGCATTGCGCCGTGTGGCGGACGAGAGCCGGCTCTGCTATTCGCTGCTGGGCCTGGAGCGACTTCCGGCGGGTCGGCCCTGCTTCCGCTCGATGCTGCGCCAGTGCGCCGGTGCCTGCTGCGGGCGTGAGAGCCTGCCGGAGCATCAGCAGCGGCTGGCCGATGCACTGGTGTTGCTGGAGATCGCCGAATGGCCCTATGCCGGGCCCGTTGCCATCGAGGAGCGCGGCCAGGCTCTGCGCCAGTTCCATGTGGTCGATGGCT
>Ga0213828_1002751_pt1 | contig 12334 bp, 12 predicted proteins | sample MC6MC0897MG_FD_180664 | JGI IMG/M metagenome (GOLD analysis project Ga0213828, IMG submission 180664) | Enriched soil aggregate microbial communities from Iowa State University, Ames, United States - MC6-MC0897-MG | ecosystem: Environmental > Terrestrial > Soil > Unclassified | place: USA: Iowa...
AGGCGATTGAGACATCTGTGAGAACACCCACCTATCGAGGGATAGGCTTCAAAATTAGAGTACCGGTATTTTGGATTTCATTTAAAAATTGTAAGCCAATGCTTAATAATGTTAAGCACTGGCTTTTATTTATGCTTATATAATCTTTTAAAAAATAACTTTAATTATTAAAACTTACCCACAATTCCATAACTGCATCAAGTTCTTTACTTAAGTCCTCTTTTTTGCAGTATAACCTATTAAGTTCCTCATAACCTAACTTGTTATCAGCCATAGCTAAGTCAATCTCTTGTATCTCTCTTTCAAGATTTTCAATCCTTGTTTCAATTTTAGCTTTTTCAGCTTCCTTCTTTTTGGTTTCATCAATATTTGTTGGCTTCTTAACCTTTTTACTCCTTTTACTTTCATCATTATTTTTTGATTTCTTACCTTTTTCAAACTTTGCTATCTCATCGCTTATAGCCTTAAGCTTTAATTCCTCTTTAACCTCTTTATAGTAATCATAATTACCAGGATAGCTTTTAAAACCATTGTCTTCAATGGCAATTACTCTTTCACTTATTTTATTAATAAAATATCTATCATGAGATATGAAGAATATAGTTCCTTTAAAGTCTTCTAGAGCTTCTTCAAAGGTTTCTATTGAGTCAATATCAAGATGATTAGTAGGCTCATCCAGTATCAATAAATTTACATCTTCATATAATAGCTTACCAAGCTTTAGCCTTATTCTCTCTCCCCCAGATAAATGCTTTACTTTTTTAAATACACTTTTTCCATAGAACATGAATTTAGACAAGTATTCACGTGCTTTTCCTTCTAGTATTGAAATATCTTCTCTGAAGCACTCTAGTACAGTAAGTTCCTCATTTTTAAAGGTGATCTTCTGTGGCAAATATGCCGCCATTACATTAGCACCTAATTCCACTACACCAGAATCTGGCTGTTCTTCATCTAAAAGCATTTTCAAGAAAGTAGTTTTACCGCTACCATTTGGGCCAATTAACGCTGCTCTTTCACCGAAATTAATCAATAAACCTACATCTTTTAAAATAACCTTATCTTCAAAAGATTTAGAAAGTCCTTCAGCCTTAATTGTCTCATTACCAGATCTTTCACTTTCTTTAAAGTTAAGCTTCATATTATTTCTTTCAAACTTTGGTTTTTCAGTTCTTACATATTGACCTCTGGTTCGATAATACTTATTACTTTCAGTATCACTACTTTTCATTTTATCAAGCTTTTTTTGTAGGCTGGCAGCTCGTTTAAAGAATTTATTATTATCTACCCTATTTGCCCAATCCCTTAAATCCTTTATAGAGTTCTGTATATTCTTAATCTCCTTTTGCTGTTCCTTATATTGATGAAATTGTTCAAGCATATTCTCTTCTTTTTGCTTTGCAAAATCAGAGTAATTTCCTTTATAAGTCTTACTTTCCATATCCTCTATTTCTATAATCTTTGTTACTACATTATCTAAAAAGTATCTATCATGAGATACAATAATTACAATACCATTGTAGCTCTTAAGATAAGCTTCAAGCCATTCAATTGACTCCATATCTAGATGATTTGTAGGCTCGTCTAGTAGTAATATATCTGGGTTATCTATGAGCAGTTTGCCAAGGACAACCGTAGTTTTTTCACCACCACTTAATAAGTTAAATTCTTTATTTAAAAAGCTTTCATCTAATTTTAAGCCCGTACAAATCTTACTTAATTTTTCTTCTGTATTGTATCCACCTTTAGCTTCATATAATTCAACCAATTCGCTATACTGCTTCAAAGCTTTTTCTAAATTATTAGCTTCTAAAAACTTCATTTTTTCTTCTAATTCACGCATTTTATTCTCTATACTGTAAACTTCTTCAAAAGCTAATTTTAGAACATCAATAACCTTTATGCCATCTTCATACTTAGGAATTTGCTCAAGGTAAGCACAAGTAGCTTCTCTTGGCTTACGAATGAAGCCTTCATCATATCCTGGGCTTGTAGCTCCCGGATATCCAATGCAATAATTCATTGGTAATACTCCCGCTATTAACTTAAGAATAGTACTCTTTCCGCTTCCATTAACCCCTACTATCCCAACTTTCTCTCCTGCATATACTTGAAAACTTATATTTTTAAGAACAAGAGTTGCATCCATATATTTTTTTACACTAATCAATGATAATTCAAACATAAAAATTCCTTCTTTCGTCAATAATTTAAATTATGCATTTCATGGATAGGCATAAAACTACTTTAACTATTATTACTTTTTAAGTGATTTTAAAAATAAAAAAGACTGTAAGAAGATGGCTTCTTCTCACAGTCGAAATATTTTAATACTATTATAATTTATTTAAACCAGATATAAGCTGCAAACATATTATTATGCTGGTATATCTATTACATAATCCTTAAAAAGATCCTCATTTAATAATTAAAAGAACTCTTTGAAGTATTATAAATTATAGTATTTTATTTCAATAAAGTAAGTTACCTTCTAAATGCCTCATTCCATAAAGAGCATAACAATAAAACCTAAATATAATTAGGCAAATTAAAACTCATTATAAAATATATATTAATTTATAATTGAAAATTAATATTAGCAAATAGCTGGTTTCATAACTTACTTCCTCCTCTTGGTGTTTTTTTAATTATACCATTTTTAATATTTTATGTAAATACATTTAAATAATGTATTACATTACTCTTAAAATCTAGCAATTTAAGAGCTACACTATCACCTTTTGTACATTTACATGTATATCATTACAATCTTCTAAAAGTAATGAACATATATATCTATCAACTAGTTTTCCCTTATTTTTAACGCTTTTTCTCATTAATCCTTCTACTTGAAATCCTAAACTAGTTAATAAAGCTAAAGATCCTGTATTTTCCTTTTGTAAAGTTGCATATATTCTAACTAAATTTAGTTCCTGAAATGCATATCTAATAAGCATTTGTGTGGCTTCTTTGGCATAACCCTTATTCCAGAATTTTTTTCTTATCCAATATCCAATTTCACCATTTTCATATTGATAATTTATATTACTTAAGGAAACAACTCCTATAAATTCATCTGTACTTCTATTAAAAATACCGAGTTCAATGCAAGAATCATCTGTTATAGACTTTAAGTATTTTATATAGCTTTCAGCATCTTCTAAAGTATATGGATATGGAACTTCATGCATATATTTTGTCTGCTCAAAATCATTTATGTTTTCTTGAAGGATCTTTGCATCAACTTTGGTTGTAAGTGTTTCCAAATAAATTCTTTTACCATTTAACAAAAGCTTTCTCACAATAACTACTCCTTTTTAACTTATATATTATTATATGAAATTACAACTTTACCTAATTATAACTCAATATATAAAAAATACAATAACTAAATAGGGAGTTCTTTGCGAGAATACTTTTAAGTGAACAATATAATGAATTAGTAGAGGGTGAGTATTATTGGTTTAAAATAAAACTTTCTAAACTGAATGATATGAATAATGGAATTATAAAATCAATTTATGCAGAAAGTCCTACCCAAAGATAAATCAATAAAAAAATCCTATACAATATCTTAAATTGCATAAGGATACTAAATTTAAAACTCTAAAACTTGCCACCATATTAATCTTATGGTGGCAAATTATATTTTTACTTATATCTAAATAACTTAAATCCACAAAACATTATTATGCATAATATCTTATACTGAATACTACTTCCTTTTATTTGCGGAACCATCATTTAGAATATCTTGATATTTAATTCCACGAGTTAGCTGAGGTGGTGGACAGCTAATGCCAGTGAAGGAAACTAAATCAATTTCCAAAGTTGAACTTGCCGGAACGCTAAAGAGTATTCTTGCTGCAGTTGCTTCCGGTGGTGCAGGCTCAGTAACACTGACAAATAAAGTCCATATTAAAGTTGCGAGGCCAGTCGGACTCTGCTTGAACAATGCAAATTTAGGAATTACAATACTGGTACCTAGTCCAATCTCCCTCTTTTCAGAGTTAAGCCAGATTACTTCAGCCAATGCATCAAAATCTATTAGTCCCTGAGCACCAAAGGTTAACAGGTAACAGCACCCTGCCCCTTCAATATTGACATCTTGGAATATAAATGATGAATTACCTGCTCTTGCATGAAATTCACCCTCAAATTCATCTCCACTAGTTGTGGATACTACATTTTCAGAGGTCCAATTGTTTAAGTCATCTTCAAAGCTTGGGTTTAATATCAGATTAGGCGTTTTTACCATAGTTAGAATAACGTTATCTACAAGGGTTAATATATTAGGGTCAGTTCCCTCAAAGGAAATACGAGCTATGGTTGCACCTGCCGGAGCCTGTATCTCTGTAGCTACAGCATAGGTTTTCCATCCTCTTTGATTCAAAGTGTTTGCCGGAATCAGCAGACTTAGTCCTAATCCAAGAGAACCAACGCCATTACGGTAATCCACTTTTACCAATAAATCAGAGCCAACAGTTCCTCTGCGTGCAGCAAAACTCAATAGATAGGAAGAGTTTGCTGGCAAGCTACCTATTGGAACATCCTGATAAATACTTCCTATTCCGCCGCTGTTTAGAACTGCATTAATTGTTCCTTCATATGATAGTGATCCGCTAGCACCTGAATTAATGCTTGTCCAGTCAAATAGCCTCTCCTGAAAGCCTGGATTCGTTATAAGGTTGATATCCTCCATAGGTGACAAAATAATATTGTCTATTATAATAGGATTGTCACCAGTAACTAAAGCTGCTTTACTGAATTGAAGTCTAGCTCTTACTGCATTAGTTGGTGGTCGGTCAGTGACCTCAACATAGGTTAATCTATTATCATTATCAACTAGCATAGTAGTTGGAATTAACAACCTCAGCCCTGTTCCTATAGGATTACCTAAACCATTCTGCCAGATAACTTCAACTACAAGATTACCTCGTTCAGGTCTTATTAAATTATCATACAAAGAGAGGGCTGAAAAGCTTAATAATAATGGCCTGTTTCCTGCTTCCGGGAGTATAATGTCTTGATATAGGCTTGAAATTCCTGTATTCATTACAGCCGCCTGCGTCCCTTCAAAGGCAAAACGGCTTTCTAAACTGACATTATTAATGGTCCATCCGCCTAGACCAACTTCAAAACTGGGATTTTGTAATAAATTACACATAGAAATCCTCCTTTAAAAGATTACTCTATATTATATATATGTGCAATTTAAGAATATGCTCTATATTTAGGCTAAGTTTTTAATACAGTGTTGAAATAATACACAAATTTATAGGGTGAATAAAAATTCACCCTATAAGTCACTTTTATTTATTCTAAATAACTAAGCTTCATTCTTTTGAGCTATTTTTTCTGTCGTTCTTTGGTCTATTTCTCTCTTCAGTTCTTTTAAATAAGGAGAGAATTCCACCTTATCCGCACCATAAGTAAACTGCAAGTCATATTCTAGCGGAATCCAAGTACTGATATCCGCCTCGTTATGCTGAATGACTGCTTCTAAATTATCTAATGCTTTGTAAAGCTTTGCTTCATCAGTCTTACGTTCATTCATTTCCTTTAAAAGCTCTGTGAATTCCTCACGATAAGGAGTATGGAAGGTTGCGATCCATTGGAAAAATATCTCATCCTCTTTTTTACTATCTTCTTCTTTCTTCTCAAAAGTAGGAATATCACCAGTAAAGGCTTCACCCAAATCATGAATCAAACACATACGAATTACCTTGTCCATATCAATCTCTGGAAATTCATCACGCATTAATAATGCCATTAATGCAATACGCCAGCTATGTTCTGCTACACTTTCATGGCGTCCACTCGATGTCCATGAGTGCCTAGTATTGCATTTTAGTTTTTCTGCTACTGTTAATATTTCTAGAAATGCTGCTGTATTCATACGAAGTTCCCCCTAGAATTTTTATTTATGAAATATTATAACAAATATATATAAATTAAATATGGATATAAGATCTATAATGTATTAGACTATTGTCTATTGGAACATAAGCGTTATTATACTAAAAAAATATATAGTTCACTTTTTTCCTTATTATGGTGTAGTTCACCTTATCACTATTTTCTTTTATTACTAAACCATTCAATTGTTGTTTTTTCCACCTCTTTTGGAAGCTTTTTATTATATACCTCATCATATAGCCATGCCAATGTCTTATTGCTTAAATATTTTTTCATTTCATCTTCTGCTTCTAACATTACAACTTTTATTAAACAAGGACATTTGGTATATGTATCTGGTAAATTATCTTTATCCAATAATATATTTTTTTGTCTAATTTCTGCACATTGAAAAAATGGTTCACTTCCTTCTACTGCATCAACAACATCCCAAAATGTTATTTCTTCTGCACTACGAGCTAGTGCATAACCACCTTTTACACCTGGTATAGATTTTACAATTCCTGACTTACTTAATTTTGCATATACTTTTGATAAATAAGTTTCCGAGATACCTTGAAATGTCGCTAAATCCTTTATTCCTACAGATTTACCTTCTTCTGAGTTTACCATATATAATAAGCAATGTATTGCATATTCTACTCCTACTGAAAATTTCATTTTTCATACTCCTTTGATATATATAGTCTTTTATTAATAATATCCTATTATTTATTCTTCTTCAAGATAATTATGCCGCATTAAATATGTGCTCTCTTACAAAATATCTCCATTGACAAAAGGGAAAAAAAATTATATTCTTATTAAAGACATATGTTGTCGACGATAACTATTATCCGTAATTTAAAAGAAAGAAGGAATGTGAAATGTTTACAGAAAAATTTTTTGAGGTACTAAATCATGAAGGAGTAGTTTCTATTGTTACTTGCGCAAATAATACAGCTCATGTCGCTAATACATGGAACAGTTATTTAATTGTTGTAGAAGAAAATAAAATCTTAATTCCTGCAGCTGCTATGATTAAAACAGAAGAAAATATTAATGCTAACCCTAAAGTTAAATTGACTCTTGGTAGTAAGGAAGTAATGGGCTATAAATATATGGGCACTGGATTTTTACTTGAAGGAACTGCCAGATTCCTAAAAGATGGAGATAACTTTAAGATGATGAAAGAAAAGTGCCCATTCCTTACAAGAACATTAGAAGTTACAGTTACCTCATGCAAACAAACACTATAAAGAATATTAAACTCAAGCGGAGAAACTATGCCAAGAAAAATCAATAAATCTATTAGCTTTTACAAGGCCTAGAATTAATTCTAGACCTTATTTTTTATATAATTTTACATCTTCTTTCTAACTTTTCAATTCAAAAATAAGAAAAATGTTTCATACAAAATATTATCTAATCAATTAAAATTGGACCCCTACCAAAACTAAATGCTACCTAGGTTGTCCAATGAGCAATAGCTAACCATTGGCATTCATCACAATATAAAAATTAGTGCTTAATACTCTTTTCATAACAAATGCTACCCTCTGTTTGTCCAATTTTCTTATATCCCATTTTTTCATATAAATGTTGATTTCTAACACTGCAAAGTAATGTTGACAGTGACCATATTTCTACATTCGGATGTAGTTTTTCCATAAGTTCCATCGCTTTTCTTCCATACCCCTCATTGTGGTATTCAGGAAGTATACAAAAATCCTGTAATTCAAAATGGTTAGGTCTGTTATCAGTTTCATGATCTAACCAAAATGTTCCGATTATTGTTTCATCCAACATTATCTTATAGAGAGGATATTTACTCATACACCATGAAACAAAATTTACATCTCCTATGTATTTCAAATATTCTCCTTTACTTTCACCAAATCTAATGTCTTCATCTGTATAGGCAAGTCTTCTAACCTTAATGATATTATCAGCATCTTCAATTTTAACCTTTTCAAGATGTAACATAAATTAACCCCCAACATTTTGTATTTTTCATTTTTAGGTATACTTAATCCCACTTTCAAAATAGGAAACCTCTGAAATCTGCATGGCCACAGCAACTAGTTTAATAGTTATATATTTCTATAGTTAAATAGGTTCATATTTTTATATTTAAATAGTTCTCTATATACATTTTTCCCTATTTAAATAGTTAAATATATACCTGTATATTTAAACTAGATAAAAGTATAATTTTTTTATTTTAATCGCTCCCTTGACTTATAAACAATATAAGAAAACTACAAAGCATACCTACTTTAGATTAAGCACTTAAAATATATTTAAGCGTGTCCGTTAAATCGTCTGTATCAACTACATACATTGCACTCTTCTTAACTTTCGGTGAGCTGTTTATGGCGATAGATTTTCCGCAGTATTGAAAAATTGGAATATCTGTTAAACCATCTCCTACAGCAATGCATTCTTCGGGTTTAATACCATTGTTACTACAAAAATCTTGTAAACATTCAATTTTTTGTTCCGCCCCAATGTAATTAAGAATTTTTCCAGTAAATACTCCTTCAACCACTTCATAATCACTACCATAATAATCGTCAAATCCCCAAATATCACATACAACTTTGGCTACTTGCTTTGGACCGACAGTTATAACAATGCATTTAATATTTTGTTCATGTAATGCTTCAACTACACTACTGATATTTTTTAAAGGTTTTGCAATCTCTAAAAAAGATTGAGCGATTTTACGTTCTTCAAGACCTAAAAGTAATTCTGATCTAAGGTAGTCTGCTGATATATAGTCAAGCAGTCCTTTTTCTTCCTGTTCTTGAATGAGAGAGTGCTCTTTTTCTTTCCCATTTAAAATGCATGGCAACATAACGGAATGAATTTCTCTAATCAGAGTATCATCCAAGTCAAAACAAACAAGTTTCAATTTAGTCATTTCTTCAGCACCTTTGTAATCTACTGAAATTCTCATTTAAATCACCTTCTAAAAAATTTAAATATTTATATTATTTAATATCCTAATCCCTTAATCTTAAAATATCTTTTCATTTTATCAAATATGTTTTCAATAATTTAATTATACTTCTTCTTTCCGTAAGCCATTCACACGAATATTATCCAACTCTTCTGCAGTCAATACATTATTTTGATACATACGTAAATATTCCTTTGAAACATCACTATCAAAAATCAATATATCATCAGAGTTAATAGTTACATCTACTCCGGATCTATAAAGTTTTTTAATTGGATGCTCATTTAAGGACGCTACTCGTCCAAGTTTTACATTGCTTGTAGGTGTTATATTCAATCGTATTTTATTATCTAATAAATACTTTATAACTTCATCTGAATACACGGCAGAAATACCATGTTGAATTTCATCGAGCCCTAATATTTCAATACCTTGCTTTATATCCTCAGCACTTCCCCACTCTCCAATATGAGCTTTTAACTTTAGCCCATTTTGTTTTGCTTTCTTATATATAAGTGCAAAATTTTCTATCGGCTGTGCAAATTCATCTCCATATAAATCAATAGAATAAAACTCTTTTCTCCCCCAAAACATTTCTAAACATTCTAAAAGATAATTAATAGGACAATGTCTAGAAATTCCTATTTGTAAACACAACTCAGTTTCTGGTGCAAATTTTTTGTTCGATTCAACAAAGGTATCAATAAGTTTTTCAATATTATTCTGAAAAAATGCTCCCAATCCCCAAACATCTTCTCCTATTTCAATTATTTTAATTCCATCTATATTTGCTTGAGTAAATGTAGCATCAATTAGAAGCTTTCTCATTTCACTACTATTGAATTTTTCACCTATATGTGTGTTATTCCATTTATGCATATCATCCATAGACGATAATATACCTTTGCAATATGGTATTTCAATACCTGTGACATCTCTAATATATTCCCGATTTCCACCAAGTACAAAGTGATTATGCAAATCAGATTTTGGAATATTACGTAAAGATTTAATATCTTGTTTTTCAAGTGATTTTATAAATTGATTTGAAAAGTAATCCCTCATATATGTCGCATCCTTTTAATATTTTGTTATTAGTAGAATAGTGAAAATCCCCTATAATATCCAAATACTAAATTATTTAACTATATCGCACTATACAGTTAACTTTGCTTATAATTATTATGATATTCTCGCTCCAGAATACTAAAATAGAATTGGTCGATCCACTTACCTCGACATAGATACTCTTCCCTAAATACACCTTGCTTTGACATTCCTACTTTTTGCATTAAAGATACAGATTTTTTATTATCGCAATGGCACATACCTAATACCTTATGGGCATTCAATTCGTTAAATGCAAAGGATATTAAAAGCTTTACACTCTCTAAACAATATCCATTACCTTGAAACTCTGGCAAGATAACATATCCAATTTCCCAGCTTTTACGTGTGGAAATACATTCCCATATATAAACTACTCCCATCTGCGCCCCATCTGAACTGCGTTTAACAATAAAATCAAAAACATCATTTTCTTCAATTCTCTTAATAAACTTCTTTCCGATACATTCTTTGTCAGTCTCAACATGTTCTTCATAACACCATAATTCTGTATCACTTTCTTCATCACATATAAACTCTATATGTTCTTTTGTTACAGGCACAAGTTCAATAGAGTTACCTTTTAATAGGTGATGAATTTGCTTTTTAATATTTACGTTCCCCATCTTTATCCCCACTTTCATATTATAAATAACCCTTAGCACATAAATTTGTACACTGGGTATTTATATTTAATGTTATTAACCATATTATAACATATTTTCCAAGACGATATTATTCAGTTTTCAAAGAACAATTATATAAAAATGTATGGTTGTCCTCCACCTTTGGTTATTTCATTATTTTCTTGAAATGAGCAACAAAAAACACCGCAAATTCATTGCTGAATAATGCGGTATTATAAGAGATTATTTAATTTATAGTTGTTGCATATAAACAACTATAATTCCTTTATCTTTTATAGATGATTTTGTTGGTTTCGATCTCTTTGTATTTGATACTTTGCAAAATTATTATCGGGGTCTAAATCATATGAGTTCGTTTTTTGTGGCCTAATCTTACTAAGAAAATACAAACTTAATATTAATACACCTAACACACCTAAGAGTCTCATATTATTACCTCCTTTTAAAAATCATATTGCCAGAGCATAAATCCTTTTCATCAAAACCTCTCATTAAAATTCATTCCCAATACTATCAAATTTTCTTTTTATACCCTATCCAATTGGTACACAAAAACTAACTAGTCTGACTTTATAAGAAAAGTATTCGCTGTATAAATTATTTTTCCTCTTACAAGTGTACTAATAATATGTGCTACTTTTCCCAAAGAAGAACTGCATTTGAGGAATTCTTTAGAAATTCTTCATTTGATATCATCTCAATGTCTGAGTAATCGAAATAATATACTGCGGAGATATCTTTTTTTACTTCTACTAAACCTTCACCGTTATCATAATCAAAAAACGAACTATTGTTTATTGTATACTTATTTTCTTTATCCTTACTTGGCTTAGAAAAATATTTTGTCCATATAGAATCTGTGTAATAAACATATATAACATCTTGCTTTTTACCATCTTTTTCAACTGTTTTGGTATATGAGCAATGGTAATCATCCCCATTGAATGTGACTTCAAGCACTCCGTTATTTCCCATTTCTACACTTACTAGTCCATCTTCGTAGGGAATTGGTATCTCGTAATGAAAGATAAGTGAATATACTCCTAATGATATAGCAATTGCACATATAACTGAAATAGCTGATATTATAACATTTTTTCTGAGCAGCTTCTTTTTTATTCCTTTTAGAATATCAGATTTCGCTTGCTCTGCTGCTTTCTCGGCATTAGTTTCAATGAAATCACTATTCATACTATCAAGATATTTTTTACAGGCATCACACTCTAGTAAATGTTCCTCCACAGTGGTACGACTTTCGTTGCTACAAACATCATCGTGGTAGAGTGGTAGTAAATCTTTAACTATTTCACATGGAATTTTCATTTTAACCCCTCCTTGAGTTTAATCTTTGCACGATAAAATGTGACTCTTGCCCAACTTTCAGTTTTCCCAAAAAGCTCAGCAATTTGTAAAAAAGGTAATTCACCAAATACTCGTAAAGTGAAAACCTCTTTATATGGTTCCTTTAAAAAGTGAAGTGTTTTATGTATTTCCCACACTGTTTCACTATTTATTAGCTTTTGCTCAATACATTCACCTTCATTTTCTTCATGTGATTCATCTGCAATATGTCTATTTTTTTCGCATATAGAAAAATAAGTGTTTTTTGTTATTTGGCACAGCCAAACTCGTATTTTACATTCTCCTTTAAACTTGTCTATACTTTTCAAAGCTTTGAAAAACGTTTCTTGAGTTATTTCTTCTGCCAAAGCTTCAT
>Ga0213828_1002752_pt1 | contig 12332 bp, 11 predicted proteins | sample MC6MC0897MG_FD_180664 | JGI IMG/M metagenome (GOLD analysis project Ga0213828, IMG submission 180664) | Enriched soil aggregate microbial communities from Iowa State University, Ames, United States - MC6-MC0897-MG | ecosystem: Environmental > Terrestrial > Soil > Unclassified | place: USA: Iowa...
GTGCGATGCGTCGCCTGATGGCCACCAACCCGAGCGAATTCGACCCACGTAAATTCTTCGGCGCCACCGTGACTGCGATGCGCGATGTTTGTATCGCTCGTTATGAAGCGTTTGGTACTGCGGGTAATGCTTCGAAGATCAAACCGATCTCGCTGGAAGCGATGTATCAGCGTTATCTGAAGGGTGAGTTGAACGCTAAGGTTAACTGAGCCTGAGCGTTAGACTGCTTTAAAAGAAACCCGCCGTGAGGCGGGTTTTTTGTGCTCTGTTGTTACCCTTTTGTGAAGTTCATATTGTAGGTTTTACCCACATTCGGCCCGCCTGATACAACCTTGACAGTACCGTTCAACTTATTATCGTTGGCGTCGGCAGATTTCAAGCTGATGGTGAGTGAACTGTCACCATGTCCATATTCATCTCCATCTGAGGCCTTTGCTTTGGCTTGAAGATTAAAAGACCTTGAGTTTTTCGCGGTGTAGCTACCGGTGACGGTAAAATATAGCCCGTAATATTGCATTTTGCCATTATTTAACTGTCCATTTTGTTGGCTTAGTTCGTCAAATGTAAGCGTGGCGCAATTGCTTTCACCTGTATCAGAGACTGTACCTTGGTAAGTAGGCATTAAGTTCACCTTTCGTTCGCGATATTTAAGGTTCGGGCTACACGTCAGTCCGGAGTGGGTTTCTCATATGACGTTGACGAGGTTAGATTGAAGGCTGTTTTTTGTAACCTGATAGAAATGACAGTTTTTTATAGTAATTCGCGATGCTCTGGTCGGGCGATTCACTAAATAGTTATAAGTAAGTGCGGGGCAGATCAAAAATAAAAAGACATCAGGGTTTATGGCTTTGTCCGAAAGGTTTAATTATTAGAAGCGCTCTTGGCGCATCCATGGTTGAGGATTAGGTATTGAATGTGCTGTTCACTAAGGGGTGGTAGTTTTGAAATTCTGTCTGTCAAAGGGGGACGGATTTATTAATTAAGATTTTGCTGGAAGCGTTTTTTCCGCGTTATCTGGAGGGGAGTTGAGCGCCAAGGTTAAATAAGCCTGACCGTTAAACTGCTTTAAAAGAAACCCGCCGTTAGGCGGGTTTTAGTGGGCGGTGATTTCTCGCGGTTACGACGCTATCCAAAAGTCAAAGAAAATGGCGCTGCCGCGTGCTCAATGGCGTTGACCACATGGGGCGCCTGTTCGCGATATTGAGGATAGCGCTCGAGCACCGCTTCAACCGAGGCAAGCAGATGCTGAATGCGCTCCTTGGGTTGGTCGATTTCACAGGTGTGAGCAAATTCCAGGAGCCCTTGTCGTGAGGCAAACATTGACTTGTTGCCCGCCAGATCCAATGCCAAAACATCTTCTGGAATATAGGCCGTGGTGTTGACGATGTCGTAAGCCGGCGCCAGATGCGCGTCGCGTTGCGTCGGTTCGGAATAGAGCAAACCGAAATTTTTCAAGTGAGCGTCGCCATTTCCAACGATGCAACTCAGGGCGACGCTATCGAAGAGTTGATCAAGCGACGTACGCAAGTGTTTCGCCGGGCAAAACACTCGGACAGCCTTGGCGATTGCCGCATAACTCTTGCTGTACTTCTGATTAGCCGACAGCCCCATCAGCACGGCCATGTCTTCAAACCCAATCGGGTTGAGCTGTTCATCGCGGTCAAATCGACGCATGACAAACAGTTTGGCGTTGTCGGAAAGGTAAAACGGTGGAACGGGAATACCCGCCTCTCTCGCCATGGACATACAAAGGAATTCGTTGATCGCCAGGCCCGGAAATTCGTCTCTGCCACTCTTGATGATCAGATCCGAGGTTTTGGATGTCACTCTCGGCAATTCTATTTCTTGCCGCTCCGGCACCAGCAACTTGGGTTGAACACCTGAAATGCCCGCACGCAGGATGTAGCGATCAAGCATGTCGGCGAAGATATCTTCCGTACCGTCCCACGTGAGAATCTCTTCGAGTTTTTCTCCCGGAAATTCTTGCGCCTGCAACAAGGCATCAACGGTTTCAGAGCGTACATGAACCCTGCCAATGGGCGATGTACTTCCGGAAAGCGCCAGTAGCAGCATTGGGTCGACGTTCACAGTCTTGGCCAAACGGTTGCGCAACTGCTCCAGTACGTAGCCTTCTGGCAGGTTCATTTGAAAAACAGGGTGCAACTCACGCCGACGAAACTCGTCATGTCGCACAGGCATCGAGAGGCTGATTGCCATTTGTGGCGATGCATCTTCGTGATAACGGAAAGTGAAATCCTCGGCATCGCTGAAAAGTCTGCCGCTAGTACCTTCAGGGGTGCTGACTTGAAGAGAGGTCATTTTCATTCGAATAAATCCCCAAGCTCTTCAAGGGTTGGCATCGTTGCTGGAACCACCGAGAGTTCGCAGTCCAAAGCAGCCAAAACGCGCGCGTAAGCGATCATGCCGACAGAAAGGGTGCCTTTCTCCACCGCGATGACTTTGTATCGCGTCAGTCCCGCCAGATTGGCGAGCTGCGCCTGCGTCAGGCCACGATTTATACGTTTTTCGCGTAATTGATTGCCGAGACGGGAAATCAAAAGAGAGTAATCCATGTTGCGCTACCGTCACATTTTGATGTCAATGTAGCGTATCCGGAACATTTAATCTATTTGGCTCAAGAAGCCCGCGGTGAGGCGGGCTTTTTTGTGGACGACTACTCCTTCAGTTCAACGTGATCCAACGCCTGATTCACCGCCAGCTCACCGAGCATGACCACTTGCGCGATGCCCAACGCTGTCTTGCGGTGGGAGGTATCGAGCATGGCGGCGAAGTTGTTGAGCATTTCGCTGGCTGAGCCCAGGGTTTCGCTGGCGTTGGCCAGCAGGGATTCGGTGTTGTACTTCGGGTTGGCGAGGTACATGGGTTCGGGTTTATGCGTACTTGCCATGATGAAGGCGGAGGGTTTGAGGTAATGGTCGAGGGCGCGCTCTGCGGCGTCGTTGAGTTTTTTGGAATTGAGGGATTCGTACGGGGAGGCCGGGTCAGTGACCGGCGGGTGTGGCGTTGATTTGATCATTTGCTCGAAACCTGATTTGAGTGCCCCCGCTCTGGCTACTAATCAAAGTGGAGGCAACTGTACGCAGGTTAGTAGACCGGGGTTTCGAGCAAGCCGGCGCACCCGAAGGTGCCCTGCGCACAGCTACCATCAAGCGCAGGAATCGAAATACCTGACTGACAGATGCTTGTGCACCAAGCTTGAAACCACGGGCTACTAAACCCGATCACTGGAAATCAGTGATGCGAATCAAGTTACCGATGGCCCGCTAGGCGCACAAGCCGGGGGATTCTGGCGTACCCGTAGGCAACGACGCAAGCTGCTGTAGGCATCCGGAAGTAACTGCTGACAGATCTAAACAGCGCTGTTTAAGGGCTGGATGTAAAAGCGGCTCAACCGAGCATCCAGCGCTTCAATTGAACGAATAACCCACCGTAAAGCGGTGCCTCCGCGCTTGAATGAGCGCAGTAAATTGACTGGGGAAGAGGCTTCTCTTTCCAGTGATAACCGGTCAAGGCATGGCGCCCGCCCGCCCGCCATCGCGTGAGCGCGGATGGCACTGAGTGTCGGATGACTTCTCAAGCAGTCTATTTCTCCTTGCCAGTTGCCTTTTGCTTCGGCGTTGTCGGTCATCAATCAACCGTCGGTGTAGGTACTCTCGGTGGTAATAAGAGCGAATATTCAGCGCTTATAGCTTTTTTGATTGTTTCTACCTGTTATTCGTTATTGAAATGGTTTTTGATTTCCAAATGATCTAACAACCTGTCAGAAGTTACAGTTGGAAAGGGGAGAGTGATTTCTTACTGTGGCCCTTCAATTGATTTTTGGAGTGAATAAGGTATGGGCTCTATCAAAACGGAAGATTTGGACAAATATCCAAAGATGGATGATTTTGGAATGGTAGACGTTACACTGGACGCTGGAAACGGCCCGATTACCTATGAAAGCCGACCATACAGACAAACTTATGATGACTGGTTTTATTTTAAAGCGCACGGGCGAGTATCTGATAGACACTACTTCGTGATGTTGCGATTTGATCGGATGATGGCTGTGGGCGAGTACGACATCGTATTCAATCAAGACAAAATTTTCGCTCGCACAGATTTTCTGGATCAGGGACAGGTCGATTATCGTGATGGAAAATTGATTTTGAAAAAAACCGGCGAATATCCAGAGGGGAGCTTTCTTTTCACGAAGCCGGGAGTAAAGGTTGAAGGGAGATTTAACTTCAAAGGAGAAAAGCACTAACTGTTTTGGTTTGCGTAATGGGGTAGGTTGTTATTTTTATAGTTTTGTTATGGGTAAATAATAAATCAGGTGGCGAAGAGGTTGTCTGTTTCGTCACCTGCATTTATCTAATGATTTCAAAAACTAAACATATTTTTCGCGCGGTCGTTACTTGTCATGATCAATATCCAGCTTGCTGAAGGTCACTTGGCCACCTTCGCTGGTGTAACCGGTGTTGTCCTGCACATAAACCCCAGCCTTGAAGTACAACGGCTTGTTGCGCCACGTCGCGCTGATCTGTGAATCCCACTGATAACCCGCCGCACTCACACCCAGCGCGCCGCCGGGGCTGAGGTGGATAAGGTAGTTGAATTCGCGATCCATTTTGATCCCGGTCGCCAGGGTGATGACGCGGCTTTCGTCATCATCCGGGTGCATGCGCACTTTGATCACCAGATTGCCGGTTTCTGTTTTTGTCTTGTACTGATATTCAAGTTTGACCATCGGCTTCTGGCTTTCATAAGCGTGAATCTGGCCGATGACGATCTTGCCCGAGCTGGGCACTTTGTTGACGGTGAGGGTCGCGCGCAACGAATTGTCGGCGTCCGGGTAATACCAGTTTCGCAGCGTGCCGTTGCTGTAGGTCTCCCGCAGTTCAGTGCGGGGATAAATGGCGTTTTCGGTTTTTGACCCGGTAACCGGTGACCAGAAGAACAAGGTGCCGGTGTCGGAATGGAAGTACTGATCTTTGAAGCCGTTCACCAGTTTGGAGGTTTCGACGGTGTATGGCGGGCTGCCAACGGGAACGCTGAGGTTCCAGGTTGCGAGATCGATCATGTCGGTTCTTCCACTCAAGTTTCACTGCACGTACGTGCCAGAAGCTCTAGCCCGCACGTTTTGGGGCGGCCTTTATAAGCGTAGAGGGAAAATTTGTTAACGCCCGTTTGGCAGATGATTGACGTCAACATCCTGTCGAAATGCCATCTCTGCCGGTTTCCGGGGGCTTCAGCGGTGACCGTTAGTCGGCAAATTCACGCTTTGGTTAAATGATGGCCTGATGACAGCTTCTGCTTTCTTGGATCCAGTACTAGAGTGAAGGCTCAGTATGTGTGCGGTTTTTACCGGCAACCGACCAAAAGTCCCGACAAGAGAAGCAGCATGGAATGCGCGCAACCCCCGCCAGGTGAAGGCAGCTCTGTCCTTTTGATCGTTGATGATTACCCTGAAAATCTGATCAGCATGCGCGCGTTGCTGCAGCGTCAGGATTGGCACGTCCTCACTGCGGCTTCCGGCTTCGAAGCGCTCAATATTCTGCTTTCCCACGACGTCGATCTGGTGCTGCTGGATGTGCAGATGCCGGGTATGGACGGCTTTGAAGTGGCGCGGCTGATGCGTGGCAGCCAGCGCACGCGCCTGACGCCGATTATCTTTCTGACTGCCAACGAGCAATCCCAGGACGCCGTGATCAAGGGCTATGCCAGTGGCGCGGTGGATTACCTGTTCAAGCCGTTCGACCCGCAGATTCTCAAACCCAAGGTGCAGGCGTTGCTCGAACATCAGCGCAATCGCCGCGCATTGCAGCGCCTGAGTCATGACCTGGAAGTGGCGCGCGCCTTCAATGCTTCGGTGCTGGATAACGCCGCCGAGGGGATATTGGTGGTGGGCGAGGACGGTTTGATCCGCTTTGCCAATCCGGCGATTTCGCGTTTGCTGAATGCGCCGGTGAAGGAGCTGGAAGGTAAGGAGTTTCTCGATTTTCTTCAGAAACCGCACATTCCGCTGTGGGCCGATTCCGAGTTTTATGCCAGCTACAAGCGTGGCGAAACATTAAGACTGCACGACGCCTTGCTGCGCACCGCGCCCGGCCAGCAAGTGCCGGTGGCGCTGTCCTGTGCGGCGTTGCCCGCCGAGCAACACGCGATGGTGGTGACTGTGCTGGACATGTCGGTGGTGCGGCACTTGCACCAGCAGCTCGAATTTCAAGCGGTCACCGATCCGTTGACAGGTTTGCTAAACCGTCGCGGGTTCTACCAGACCGTTGAAAATCTGCTGCTGCGTGGTGAGCGCAGTGATAGCAGTTGGGTGCTGCTGTATCTGGATCTCGACGGCTTCAAGCGGGTCAACGATTCGCTCGGTCACGATGCCGGCGATCGTGTGCTGCGCTGGGTCTCCGAGCAGTTGAAGGCCTGTTTGCGGCCGTTCGACATCCTCGCGCGGATGGGCGGGGACGAGTTCACAGCATTGCTGGATCTGGAATTCCCCGAGCAAGCGGCGAAGATTGCCGAAAAGCTCATTGAGCGGGTGTCGATCTGTCAGCAGATCGAAGGGTTGGACATCGCGCTGGGTGCCAGCATCGGCATCGCCACTTACCCGGACTGCGGCTCCAACCTTGACGGATTGCTGCGTGCCTCCGATATCGCGATGTACGAGGCCAAACGCGCCGGACGTCAGCAATATCGCTTTTATGATCATGAAATGAATGGCCGGGCGCGCTCGCGGCTGATGCTCGAGGAGAGCGTGCGTGCAGCCATCGAAAACCGCGATTTCAACTTGGTGTATCAGCCGCAAGTGGCCATCGACACTGGCCAGATTCGTGGCTTCGAAGCGTTATTGCGCTGGCAGCACCCGAGTGTCGGCGATGTGCCGCCAGGATTGTTCCTGCCGCTGCTGGAAGAGGCGCGGCTGATCAGCCGCCTCGGCAGTTGGATTTATCATCGCGGCGCCGGTCAGCGCAAAGCCTGGGAAACCCTGTTTGCCGAAGATCTGGTGCTCGGCGTGAGCTTGAGCAACACCCAGTTCAGCCTGCCGAATCTGGTCACCGAATTGCGTCAGGTCATGGAGCGACACGCCTTGCAGCCCCGGCAGCTGGAGGTCGAAGTCACCGAAGAAGCGCTGATGCAAAACTCCGATGAAACCCGCAAACAGCTGCGTTTGCTGCGCAATCTCGGTGTGCGCGTGGCGCTGGATGACTTCGGTTCCGGGCCGTGTTCGCTGGCACATCTGCGCGATCTGGAACTCGATACGCTAAAACTCGATCGCCATCTCATCGCGCGATTGCCGGAATCCAAACGGGACGCCTCACTGGTCAGCACGGTCATCAGTCTGTGCAAGCAATACGGTTTGCTGGTGATCGCCGAAGGGGTGGAAACCATCGAGCAATACCAATGGCTACAAGCCCACGGCTGCGAGTACGTGCAAGGCTTCCTCGTGGCGCGGCCGTTGATCGCCGAGGATGCGGCCAGCTTCGCCGAACCGTTTGACTGGAGCGCGCTGCCCGGTTGAATTCGCTACACTGACGGACCTTTTTCGAACCGTGTCGCTCGTCCATGACTGTGTTGAAGTACCTCCAGGCCTATCCTGCGCAATTGCAGGATCAGGTGCGCCAACTGATCGCCGAAGGGCGGCTGGGCGAATACCTCAATCAGCGCTATTCGGGGCGCCACGACGTGCAGAGCGACAAGGCCTTGTACAGCTACGCGCTGGACCTGAAGCAGGAATACCTGCGCAACGCCCCGGCCATCGACAAGGTGCTGTTCGACAACCGCCTCGACCTGACGCACCGCGCCCTCGGTCTGCACACCACGGTGTCGCGGGTGCAGGGTGGCAAGCTCAAGGCCAAAAAAGAGATTCGTATCGCCTCGTTGTTCAAGGACGCCGCGCCGGACTTTCTGAAAATGATCGTCGTGCATGAACTGGCGCACTTCAAGGAATCGGATCACAACAAGGCGTTCTATAAATTGTGTGAGCACATGCTGCCGGGGTATCACCAGGTCGAGTTTGATCTGCGCGTGTACCTGACGTGGCGGGATCTGCAGGCTTAACAGTACGCAACCAGGAAGGTGGGGATGGACGTCAGCAAGACCAAAAGCAGTTTCTACCGCCGCTTGTATGTGGCGTACCTGATCGACAGCGGTCTGGCGCCGAGTGTGCCGACGCTGACCGAAGTGACCGGCATGCCCAGGCGCACGGCGCAGGACACGATTGCCGCGTTGGCCGATCTGGATATCGTTTGTGAATTCGAGCAGGAAGAGGGCGCGCGTAATCATGCGGGGCGCTATCGGATTCGTGAGTGGGGGGCGATTGATCGGGGATGGATCGAGAGGAATTTGCGGCAGATCAAGGCTGTTCTGGAGTATCCCTGAAGAGCCCCTCACCCCAGCCCTCTCCCAGAGGGAGAGGGGGCCGATTGGGGGATATTTGAGAGTTCCGCCGACGTGAGCGAGCTCCGTTGAATCCATAATCGACACTGTTTTTCAGGTCGATGTCTGCCGCAAGACGATAAGGTCAGTCCCCTCTCCCTCCGGGAGAGGGCTAGGGTGAGGGTTGTTCAGGAGCGACGCATCCCAATGTGTGGAATGTCATCCTCCAGATATTCCTCACCCGCCACAACAAACCCGTACCGACCGTAGTACCCCTGCAAATGCGCCTGCGCCGACAGATAGATCGGCACCTGCGGCCAATGCTTCTCCGCCTGTTTCAACGCCTGCTCCATCATTTCGTGCCCCAGCCCTTTGCCGCGACCCTGCGGTGCGGTTATCACGCGGCCGATCACCACGTCGCCACCCTGGGATTCCGGATCCAGCAGGCGCAGGTACGCCATCAACTGGTCATCTTCCCAACCCATCAGGTGATAGGTATCGCCTTCCAGATCCTGACCGTCGAGGTCCGGATAGGCGCATTTCTGTTCGACCACGAACACGTCCGAGCGCAGTTTCAACAGCGCGTACAGCTGCTCCTTGCCCAGATCACTGTGATGTTTGCAGACCCACTCGATTGTCATGTGCCGATTCCTTGAACGTGTCGCCCGATACTAAGCGCCTGCGGCAAAGATGTCTGTATGGCGTAAGAGTCTGTGACAAAGGTCAAAATGCCATCATTCCTTTCTCGCAGCCGCGGTGACTTTGTGTAATCTGCTGGAGAGCCCTGTGCACTGGCTGCAATGAGCTAATGTTAGGGCCTGGGTTTTGCCGGTAAGGGGCCTTGGGGTTTTGACTGAAAACATGCTGGGCAACTCGCCCGCTAAGGATTTTCAAGCATGCCGCGTTTGCATCGAGCCTTTGCTTTGACCGGATTGCTCTTGCTGGCTCAGACCGCTGCAGCGGATAAGCTGCGGCTGGTGTTTGATATCTGGCCACCCTTTACCGACGACACGCTGATCAACGGCGGACTGGCCACCGACATCGTCACAACTGCGCTGGCCCGGGCCGGTTATGCCAGCGGCTACGAGCAGGTGCCGTGGGCGCGGGCGCTGCTTGGCGTTGGCGAGGGGCGTTACGATGTATTGGTCAACGCTTGGTACAACGACGAACGGACCAGGCTCGGCCAGTTTTCCGGTGAATACCTGCTCAATCGCATCCGCTTTCTCAAGCGCAAAGACACGCCACTCGAGTATTCCAATTTGCAGCAACTGCACACCTATCCGATCGCTGTGGTGCGCGGTTACGCCTATTCCGCGCCGTTCGATGCCGACACGGCGTTGCAAAAAGTCCCTGTGCATAACTTCGCCATGGCCGTGCGCATGCTCGCGGCGGATCGGGTCAAGCTGACGCTGGAAGATGAGTATGTGGCGAAGTATTACCTGGCGCGGGAATCGGCCAAGGTACGCAATTCGGTGGAGTTTTTGCCCAAGCCGTTGAGTGAGAACAGCCTGCATATATTGGTCAGCCTGAAGAATCCGCAGCATGAGCAGATTGTCGCGGGATTTGATAAGGCGATTGCGGCGATGAAGGCGGATGGCAGTTATGACAAGTTGTTGAGGCAGCATGGGATGTGAGGGTCGATCCAGAATCCTCTGTGTGGCAGATGTCGCTATCGCGAGCAGGCGAAGGCCTACAATTTGGAATGCGTTCCCCTGTAGGAGTGAGCCTGCTCGCGATGACGCCCTGTCAACCGCCGCTGATTTCTGAGGTGTCCTTGATCAGATGCGCCGCCAACGTGCGCAACGGCCCCAACTGCCGGCAAATCAACGCCAGTTGCGTCTGCACCAACCGCTGCCCCTCATCAATCTCATCCGGCATCTGCTCCAGCTCATTGGCCAGCGCTTCTTCTTCGTCACTCTGAATCGCCACCGGCTGCTTGTTCGCCAGCCCTTGGGCGATTTCGTCGATGCTCGTTGCCAGTTTCACCCCGGCGCCATCAATCAAATGCTCACGCACATCGGCGGGTAACTGAGTTTCCCGATGCGCGCCCAGCCCTGACAGATAACTCAACAAGGTGTGCGACAGCACCAGAAAGCGGAAGCCGACATCCGCTTCCTTACGGAAATGCCCCGGTTCCATGAGCATGTTTGCCAGTGTCGTCGACAGCGCCGCATCGGCGTTGTGTGCGTTGCGCCGGGCCAGGCGATAGGCGAGGTCGTCGCTTTTGCCAGCGGCGTATTGCTGCATGATCTGACGCAGGTAGATGCTGTTGCAGGTCAGGGTGTTGGCCAGCACTTTGTTCAGGCGTCGACCCTGCCAGTCCGGCAGGAACAGGAACACCGTCAGGCCGGCAATCAGGCTGCCCAGCAGCGTATCGAACAGGCGTGGCAGGAACAGCCCGTAGCCGTCGCCGACCTGGTTGAAGCAGAACAGCACCATGATGGTGATCGCCGCCGTCGCCAGGGTGTAGCGGGTGGTGCGGTTGGTAAAGAACACCACGCCGGCAGCGATGGCGAAACAGGACTGCACCAACGGACTCGGGAACAGATCGAACAGCGCCCACGCCACGGTCAGGCCGATGGCAGTACCGAAGATCCGCTGCCCGAGTTTGCGCCGCGTCGCGCCATAGTTCGGCTGGCAGACGAACAGCGTGGTGAGGATGATCCAGTAACCCTGCGACGGGTGAATCAAATGCACCATGCCGTAGCCGATACTCAGCGCCAAGGGCAGGCGCAGGGCATGACGGAACAACAGAGAAGTCGGCGTCAGTTGCGTACGCAGACGAATCCAGACGTCCTTGAGGTTGCGCGGCGAGCGGTCGAGCAGGCTGCTGTCGGTCGCATCGGCCAAGGCGTCGGGGTTGCTCGCGTCGCTGAGCAAGCGGTCGAGGGTGCCAAGGTTCGCTGCCAGGGCACGCAGCGAACGCAGCAATCCGCGCCACGCCGGGTTGCTTTGGATGCGCAGGTGTTCGAGGGAGGCGTCGAGGTCGCTCAGGGCTTCGGCGAAACTCGCGTCGTAAATGAATGGCTGGCGCATCTGGATCGATTCGGCCAGAGCGCGGCAGGCTTTGCCTTGCTGGCGCAGCAGACGCTGGCAGCGGAACAGCACGTCGCTGTGGAAGAACGCTTCGGCCAGCGCGTTGTACGGATAGTGCGAGGAACTGGCGCGTTCATGGATGTCTTGCGCGAGGAAATACAGCTTCAGGTAGCGGCTGACTTTCGAACCGGGGCGGCCGTTGCCGACGCGGTGCAGGATGATTTCCTTGGCACTGTTCAGCGCCGCCACCACGCGACCGTTTTGCTGGGCCAGTTCCAGCCGCCGGGCTTCGACGTCCATCTGCCGGATCGGCTCGAACAGCGACGATTTCAGCTTCAGGTAAAAACCCAGTTCGCGGAACAACCGCGCCAGACTTTGCTGCACCGGCTGGTTGGAAAACAGCGCCTGCCACACCACCGAGAGCAAGCCGTACCACGCCGCACCGGCCACCAGCAGCATCGGCTCGTGCCAGAAATCGGTGACCGCGCCACCGCGCTGGTCAACACCGATCATCGTGTACACCGACAGAATCAACGTCGCCGAGGCAATCGCGCCATAACGCTCGCCGAGCGCGCCGAGCATGGTCAGGCCGAAACTGGCCAGCGCCAAGGCAATGGCGAAGACGATGGGGTAGGGGAAGAGCAATTCCACCGAGAGCGCGGCGATGCTGAAACACACCAGCGTCACGGCGAGGGCGTTGAGGCGGCCCTGCCAACTGTCGTCGGTTTCGGCCAGAGCGCTGGCAATAATGCCGAGGAACAACGGGATCAACAGGCCCATTTCATCCTGATACCAACACAGCGCCATGCTGCCGGTCAGGGCGATGAACACCCGCACGCTGTAGCTGAATTTATCCAGCGCCCACAGGCGCCGCAAAGACTGACGAAACGAGGTCGAGGACATGAAGTGCG
>Ga0213828_1002753_pt1 | contig 12322 bp, 12 predicted proteins | sample MC6MC0897MG_FD_180664 | JGI IMG/M metagenome (GOLD analysis project Ga0213828, IMG submission 180664) | Enriched soil aggregate microbial communities from Iowa State University, Ames, United States - MC6-MC0897-MG | ecosystem: Environmental > Terrestrial > Soil > Unclassified | place: USA: Iowa...
GGTGGCCGGTGGCGCACATGCGCGAGTTGATCAGGATCTGGGCGATGGAGTCGCGCGCGGCAGGCGACTCTTCACGCAGGTAGGCCTCGTGCATCGCCTGGATGAAATCGACGGGGTGGTAGTACGAAATGAATTGCAGGGCGTCGGCGACGCTCTGAATCAGGTCGTCTTGCTTGATCACGGTCATGCAGCGCGCTCCTCTTAAAGACGGGAACATTCGTAAAGGCTTTCCGACACTGCACACCTGTGTGTCGAAACGCCTGGCAAGGCGTCGGCAGGTCAGGCCGACGTAAAAAGGCGCGGCAGTATAGCGCGCCTCACCGTGCGAAACACCTGCGCGTGGTCTGGACCATGGTCGGCAGTGCGGCGGGCATCCTTTTTGCTGCCGATAGCGGCTTGCCTTAGAGTGGCGATGTAGACCAAGGAAGTAATGACCATGCCTGAACTCTGTGTGGGCGAGCGCCGCTGGACGGTGCCCACCGGCAGTAACCTGCTCGATGCCTTGAACGAGGCAGGCTTGAATGTGCCCTACAGCTGCCGTGCGGGCAGTTGCCACGCCTGCCTGGTGCATTGCCTGGATGGGCAACCGGTGGATGCGCTGCCCGAGGCGTTGGCGCTGGACAAGCACGCACAGGGCTGGCGCCTGGCCTGCCAGTGCCGGGTGGTGGACGACCTGCGCGTGGCGGTGTACGACCCGCAGCTCGAAGGGGTGCCCGCAACGGTGTGTGAACTGGACTGGTTTGGCGATGTGTTGCGCTTGCGCCTGCGGCCGGAGCGGGCGCTGCGGTATCAGGCCGGCCAGCATCTGGTGCTGTGGAACGGTGCGGTCGCGCGACCGTATTCCTTGGCAAGCCTGCCGGGTGAAGACGCCTTGCTGGAGTTTCATGTCGATTGCCAGCGGCCAGGGGCTTTCTGTGACCAGGCCCGGGCCTTGCGGGTTGGCGATGAACTGCGTCTGGGCGAGCTGAGGGGCGGGGCGTTGCATTATGACCCGGACTGGCAGGACCGTGCGCTGTGGTTGCTGGCGGCCGGGACGGGGCTTGCGCCATTGTGGGGCATCTTGCGCGAGGCGCTGCGCCAGGGGCATCGGGGTGAGATCAGGGTGCTGCATGTGGCGCGTGAGCACGCCGGGCATTATCTGGCTGAGCCGTTGCTGGCAATGGACGGGGTGCGTGTCGAGCAGGTGCTGGCGGAGCAGTTGAATGAAGCGCTGGCGGCGTTGCGGCCGTCATCACGGCAGACCATCGCGCTGCTGTGTGGCTCGCCGGGGAGTGTCGAGCGGTTTGCGCGGCGGCTGTTTATTGCGGGGGTGCCGAGGAACCAGGTGTTTGCCGATGTGTTTGTCGAGCATGCCTGAGGAATGTTGCGCGCCTATGCCGACCCTTTCGCGGGGCAAGCCCGCTCCCACAGGGACCTGACTGCGCCTGAGTTCAGAAGGGTAACTGTGGGAGCGGGCTTGCCCCGCGAAGGGGCCGCAGAGCGGCCCCCCCAGGAAGGCTATCAGCCGACCAGCGGATCACCGACATGCAGGATCTTCATGCCGTTGGTGCCACCGATAGTGTGGTAGCTGTCGCCCTTGGTCAGGATCACCCAGTCACCCTGTTGCACCAGGCCACGCTTGAGCAGTTCGTCGACCGCCGCCTGGCTCACCTTGTCGGCCGGCAGCGAAGCCGGGTCGAAGGCGATCGGGTAGACACCACGGAACATCGAGGCGCGAGCCTGGGTAGCGCGGTGCGGCGACAGGGCGAAGATTGGCACGTGCGAACGCAGGCGCGACATGATCAGCGGGGTGTAGCCACTTTCGGTGAGGGCGATGATCGCCTTGACGCCCGGGAAGTGGTTGGCGGTGTACATGGCCGCCAGGGCGATGCTTTCGTCGCAACGCTCGAAGGTGGTGTGCAGGCGGTGGCTGGATTTCTGGTTGGTCGGGTGCTTTTCGGCACCTTGGCAAATCCGCGCCATGGCCTGTACGGCTTCGATCGGGTAGGAACCGGCAGCACTTTCGGCCGACAGCATCACCGCATCGGTGTTGTCGAGCACGGCGTTGGCCACGTCGGACACTTCAGCGCGGGTCGGCATCGGGTTCTGGATCATCGACTCCATCATCTGGGTCGCCACGATCACCGCCTTGTTGTTGCGGCGGGCGTGCTGGATGATCTTTTTCTGGATGCCGATCAGCTCGGCGTCGCCGATTTCCACACCCAGGTCGCCACGGGCAACCATCACTGCGTCGGAGGCGGCGATCAGCTTGTCGAGGGTCTCGTCGTCGGCAACGGCTTCGGCACGCTCGATCTTGGCCACCAGCCAGGCGCTGCCGCCGGACTCGTCACGCAGCTTGCGGGCATATTCCATGTCGCTGGCGTCACGCGGGAACGATACGGCCAGGTAGTCCAGGTCCATTTCCGCGGCCAGCTTGATGTCGGCCTTGTCTTTTTCGGTCAGGGCCGGCGCGGTCAGGCCGCCACCTTTGCGGTTGATGCCTTTGTGGTCCGACAGCGGGCCACCGATGATCACCACGCAGTGCAGTGCATCAGCGGTAGCGGTCTCGACGCGCATGACCACACGGCCATCGTCGAGCAGCAGTTCGTCACCAACGCCGCAGTCCTTGACCAGGTCGGGGTAGTCGATACCGACGATGTCCTGGTTGCCTTCGGTCAGCGGGTGGGCGGTGGAGAAGGTGAACGTGTCACCGATCTTCAATTCAATGCGCTTGTTGCTGAACTTGGCGATGCGGATCTTCGGACCTTGCAGGTCGCCCAGCAAAGCGACATGGCGGCCGTTCTTGGCGGCGATGTCACGGATCAGGCGGGCGCGCGCTTTGTGCTCGTCCGGGGTGCCGTGGGAGAAGTTCAGACGTGCCACGTCCAGGCCGGCAAGGATCAGTTGTTCGATCACTTCCGGCGAGTTGCTGGCGGGGCCAAGGGTGGCGACGATTTTGGTACGGCGGATGGTCATGCACAGACTCCTATAGTGAAGCGCAGCGAAAGGCTACTCCTGAATCGCGCTGTAGTCATTGTTCCGTTGCACTACCTGCGAGCGAGGCAGGGTGGCGTTTGAACGGTCAGGCCATCCTTGCAAAAGGGTGTGAAGATTTATCGGCAAAGGCCGATACACTGGCATCAAAGGAGACCCCCCATGCGAGCCCTGATCGTTTTAGCCTTGGCGGCCAGCGCCGTCGGCTGCACCCGCTGGTCCATGGACCACCACTTGAACAACGCCTACCGTGCCTATGACCGCGGCGATTGCCAGCGGGTCATGCTGGAGCTGTCGCAGGTTGACCGCACCAGCCGCGCGCGACCGTTCGTCCACCCGGAGGTGTCGCTGCTGCGCGGCCAGTGCCTGGAGCGCCAGAAGCTGTTCGTGGATGCAGCGCAGACCTACGAGTACCTGATCCAGCAGTACCCCGGCAACGAATACGCGTACCGCGCCCAGGCTCGCCTGCAAACACTGGAGCAGCTTGGCCATTACCGCGGTGCCGAAGCGGCCGTGGCCAACCCGGTGAAGGCCACCCCTTGGCGTTAATGCCAAGGTGTGATTTATTTCACGGGATTTACCGTGCGCGCTGCGCTAATCTGTAACTCAGTTGTTACAACAACCGCCAGTACCTCGCATTCCTGGCACCGGGTACGGACTGCACTTGTGATCATGTTCAACAAGCGGCATATCGAACGCCATCAGTTGCCCTGCGTTCTCAAGGTCTTCAACCGTTTTACCGATCAGGCGATCGGCCAGCTGGGTAATGCCTCCGAAGATGGGCTGATGCTGATCAGCCAACTGCCGGTACTGGTCGGGCCAGACTACGAACTGCAACTGCGCTTGCCGCTGGCCGGTGGCGGGTATCAGTTCATCAACCTCACCGCCAGTTGCCTGTGGTGCCGCGAAGACCAGACGCCCGGCAACTACGATTCCGGCTTCATGTTGCTGCAGGCGCCCCGCGAGTACGATGAATTCGTCCGCTCGTTGCGCGACTATTTCAGTTTCCGCCCCGCCAACGCATCCGCCTGACTCCCCCTGAGCCTTGGCGCGCGAGAATCGCGCTAGAATCGGGTCGACCTTGATACAGGACGACCCCGTGAGCTCCAGCATTTTCTGGCACGACTACGAAACCACTGGCATCAACCCGCGCTGCGACCGGCCACTGCAGGTGGCCGGTGTACGCACCGATTTCGACCTCAACGAGATCGAAGAACCGATCAGCCTCTTTTGCAACCCCTCCGACGACATCCTGCCGCACCCGGCCGCCTGCCTGGTAACCGGTATCACCCCGCAGCAACTGCAAGCCCAGGGGCTGTGCGAAGCCGAGTTCATGACCCGCGTGCACGAGCAACTGGCGCGCCCTGGCACCTGTGGTGCCGGCTACAACACCTTGCGTTTCGACGATGAGGTGACGCGTTACAGCCTGTACCGCAACTTTTTTGACCCTTACGCCCGTGAATGGCAGGGCGGCAACAGCCGCTGGGACCTGATCGACATCGTGCGCACGGCCTATGCACTGCGCCCTGAAGGCATCGAGTGGCCGCAGCAGGATGGCCGCACCAGCCTGCGCCTTGAACTGCTCAGCAAAGCCAATGGCATCGACCATGGCCATGCCCACGAAGCACTTTCCGACGTGCGGGCCACCATTGCCCTGGCGCGCTTGATTCGGCAAAAACAACCGAAGTTGTATGAGTGGCTGTTTCAGTTGCGCAGCAAACATAAAGTGATGGAGCAGATTCGTTTGTTGCAGCCACTGGTCCATATCTCTGGGCGATTTTCGGCGGCGCGTAATTACCTGGGGGTGGTCCTGCCGCTGGCGTGGCACCCGCGCAATCGCAATGCCCTGATTGTCTGCGACCTGCATCAGGAAACCCTACCGTTAATACGGGAAAGTGCCGAAGTTCTTCGCCAGCGCTTGTATACCCGGCATGAAGATCTGGCAGAAGGTGAATTACCCGTTCCGCTTAAATTGGTGCAAATCAACCGTTGCCCGGTGCTGGCACCGCTCTCGGTATTGCGCCCGGCCGATCAACAGCGCCTGGGTGTGGACTTGACGTTGTTACAATGGCGCGGCGAGCAATTGGCCAATCAACAGGCGGACTGGCAAGACAAGCTGGCGCACATTTATGGCAATGATGATTTCGCCCCGAGTGAAGACCCTGAACAACAGTTGTATGACGGTTTTCTAGGGGACCGCGACCGCCGTTTGTGCGAGCAAGTTCGCACGCTGGAACCTGCGCAGTTGGGCCAGGGGCACTGGATGTTCGATGACCCGCGCATGCCTGAACTGTTGTTCCGTTATCGGGCACGCAACTTCCCTGACACCTTGAATAGCGAAGAGCGCCAGCGCTGGTATGCATTCTGTCAGCAACGTCTGAGCGACCCCCAGTGGGGCGCGCCGAATACCCTGGGTGATTTCGAGCAGGCGCGCCAGCGTGCCTGGGAAAGCGCCGACGAGGCGGGCCGCCGGGTATTGGACGACTGGCAGGAACACGCCAGTAAACTGAAGACACAATTTGCAATTGCGCGCTGAGTGGACAAACAAAAACGCCGGCATCGAGCCGGCGTTTTTGTTGCGTCAAGCAATGTGAGCGTGCGGACTATCAGTCCAGCAGGGTCGCCCAGCTTTCAACCACGTCACCACCCCACTTGGCTTTCCATTCTTTCAGGGTCTTGTGGTTGCCGCCTTTGGTTTCGATCACTTCACCATTGTGCGGGTTCTTGTATTGCTTGACCTTGCGCGCACGCTTAGTGGCGGTGACCTTGACCGCGCCACGTGGCGCCTTGCTCAGTTTCGACTCTGGGTCGAGCAGGGCAATCACATCACGCAGCGACTTGGAGTACTCGCCCATCAGCGTGCGCAGTTTGCCTTCGAACTCCAGCTCTTGCTTCAGCTTGTCATCCTGGGACAGGTTGGCCAGGCGGGCCTGAAGTTCCTTGATGGCTTCTTCGGTGGCGCGGTACTCGTTAATCAGGGACATGGAGTGTTCCTTTAATACGTGTTCAGAAATGTGTGGGCCAATAATAGACAGGCCATACTCGCAAGTAAACATGGAATTGGGCAATTAACTGTTAATTAAGCTGTGACAACATTTCTCCACGTGAACAAAAATTTACATAAGCCCCTGCATTTTGTCATGGCGATGCGCGGCGGCGTGCCGTGTGTGTGGGCAGGTGCGCACAAGACGCGCCGTGCAATCCATACTGCGTTTTTTCTGGCGGGCCGCTAGAATGAGCGCCTTTGCGAAGTTCTGGAGTCTCATTCATGCGCACCTATCGTCTGGTGATCGCCTGCCCCGACCGTGTTGGCATCGTGGCGAAAGTCAGTAATTTCCTGGCCTTGTACAATGGCTGGATCAACGAAGCCAGCCACCACTCCGATGAACAGAGTGGTTGGTTCTTCATGCGTCATGAAATCCGTGCCGAATCCCTGCCATTCGGTATCGAGGCATTCCGCGAGGCGTTTGCGCCGATCGCCGAAGAGTTCTCCATGACCTGGCGGGTGACCGACTCGGCGCAGAAAAAGCGCGTGGTGCTGATGGCCAGCCGCGAATCCCATTGCCTGGCCGATCTGCTGCACCGCTGGCACACCGACGAGCTGGATTGCGATATCCCGTGCGTGGTGTCCAACCACAATGACCTGCGCAGCATGGTCGAGTGGCACGGCATTCCGTTCTTCCATGTGCCGGTCGACCCCAAGGACAAGGCGCCAGCTTTCGCCGAAGTGTCGCGCCTGGTTCAGGAGCACGCTGCCGATGTGGTGGTGCTGGCCCGCTACATGCAAATCCTGCCACCGCAGCTATGCCAGGACTACGCTGAAAAAGTGATCAACATCCACCACAGCTTCCTGCCGTCGTTCGTCGGTGCCAAGCCCTACCATCAAGCGGCCCTGCGCGGCGTGAAGCTGATCGGTGCAACTTGCCACTACGTGACCGAAGAGCTGGATGCCGGCCCGATCATCGAACAGGACGTGGTCCGTGTCAGCCATGCCGACAGCATCGAAGACATGGTGCGCTTCGGCCGTGATGTCGAGAAGATGGTGCTGGCCCGCGGCCTGCGTTATCACTTGGAAGACCGCGTGCTGGTGCATGGCAACAAGACGGTGGTGTTCGACTGACAGCGACACGGGGCTGCGTAGCAGCCCCGGCAATCCCTGAGTGAAACGCCATGGCCGACCCCCGCGACAAAGCCACCGCCTCACCCCCGCCAACCCTCGGCGAGGGCTGCCTGGCCCGCTATGACCCCGAGGCCCTGGCCGACGCCGACGGCACCGACTTCCCCGGTGCTGCCGAGCTCTGGCGCCAGCTCAACCCGCCTGACGCCGCCAGCGTTCCAGCAACGGACGCGCCAGCAGGCAGACAAACACCGGCCCCCCCGCCAGCAGATAAAAGTAGTAAGTGACCGCACGCCAGATCACGATCGCCGCAGCCGCTGTCGAACTGCCCACCAAGGGCGTCAGCAGGCTTGCCGAGGTCAGCTCGGCAGCCCCCGCGCCGCCTGGCAGCAGGCTGAACTGGCCAGCACTGAGCGAGAGCATCTGCACCAGAAAGCTGGGGATCCACGACAGTTCCACGCCCAAACCCTTGAGCACCAGGTACAGCACGCTGTAGCGCAGGCCCCAATGCACGCAGGTCAGCGTGAACACCAGCGCCAGGGTGCGTTTGGGCAGGCGCCAGGTCTGGGCCAGGGCGTCGATGAAGTGCAGCAGCTTGCGCGCCCAGCGGCGTTTACGGCATTCGGACATGCCCAGGCGGCGCAACAGGCGCCCATTGAAGCGCATCATGGCGCGCCGGTAGCGCAGCAGCCCCAGCACCACGACCAACGCCGAGCACAGCAGCAGCGCGCTGCCCAGCAACATGCTTTGCTGGCTGTGCCCCAGGCTGTGAAACAACGCATAGCCGGCAATCGCCAGCATCGCGCAGAAGAAGAACAGCAGGTCGTTCAGCTGGTCCATGGCGAACACCGCGCCGCTGCGCGCCGGGCCGATGCGGTCCCGCGCCAGCAGGGCCATCAGGGTCAGCGGGCCGCCGCTGCCGCCCGGGGTGGTGCAGATGGCGAACTCGGTGGCCATGACCACGCCGAGGCTGCGCAGGTACTTGAGCTGAGCACCTTGCTGGCCGAGCAGCAGGCGCAGGCGCAGGGCATTTATCACCCAGCACAGCAGGATCATGCCCAGCAGCGTCAGCAACAGGCCGGGGTCGAAGCGTTGAAGCCTGGGCAGCAATTCGCTACCGCCCAGCACTATCGGCACCAGCACGGCGCCCAGCAGTGCCAGGCCCAGCCAGCCCAGGCGGTTCATGCGCTGGCCTGGCCGTCCAGCCAGGCGGACTTGGTCAACGGCACACGGCCTTGTGCCAACAGTGCGCGCAAGGTGCGTAGCCAGTATTCGCGCGACGCCTTGTGGCGCATGTCCACCGGGTGCAGGCCCAGGCGCACGGTGCCGGCTTCACGCCAACGCCGGCATTGCCAGTCGCAAAGCATCTTCGATAGCCCTCGACGCCAAGCACTGCGGGCGCTCCAGACCAGCCCGGGGGCTTCGATGGCGGTGAAGTCCGGCAGGCGGTACAGGTGCTGCGGTGTGCTGGTATAGCGCAGCGGCAGCTGGCGCAATGCCTGGCGCGTGCCTTCGCTCATCAGCCAGGCCGGGGCGACGAAGCCGGCAACCGGCCAGCCTTGCCGGTCGAAAACTGCCAGCCCTTGCTCCAGGCGCTGCAGGGCCTGCTGCTGATCAAGCCCATAGAACTCGCCCTCGTGGGTATAGATGCGGCGCATGAAGAACGCGCCGGGGCTGCGCGGTGGCGTGCCGTCGTCGGCATGGTAGAAACCATGCAGCGCCAGCTCGTCACCCAGCGCCAGGCGCCGTTCGAGCAGGCGGCAGAAGGTTGGCGAGCGGTGCAGGGGGTTGCGGTGGTGAAAGTCCGGCACCACCAGCCAAGTCATGGGCACACCGCCCATCTCATCGATGGCCTGGACGAAGGGTTGGTAGTCGGGCCAGGTCTCGGGGGCGATGTCGTGCAGCACCAGCATCAGGCTGCGGGGGGCGCTGGCGCTATCAGCCATGGGCGCGCACCAGCGGTTGGTGGCCGAGCACCGCCTGGTAATGCTGCAGCAAGCCGGCCACCACGTTGTCCCATGAATAATGCTGCTCGACATGGCGGCGGGCCTGGCTGCCGAGCGTGCGCACGCCCTCTTCGAACACCTGGCGCACGGCCTGCGCCATGGCTGTGCCGTCGTTGGCCTGGCACAGCCGCCCGCACTGTTCGTTGACGATTTCGCCAAAGGCGCCGGCGCGCACCGCCACCACCGGCGTGGCGCTGGCCATGGCTTCGAGAATGACCAGGCCGAAGGTTTCCTGGTCGCCGGCATGCACCAGCAGGTCGGCACTGGCCATCAGCCTGGCGACCTCTTGCGGTGGGCAGAAGTGGTCGATCACACTGACGTTATCCGGCACATTGACCGGCATGTTGGAGCCGACCAGCAGCAGGTGATAAGGGCGGCCAAGGCGCTGCATGCAGTCGAGCAGCACCGGCAGGTTCTTCTCCCGCGAGCCACGGCCGGCGTAGATCAACAGGCGGCTGGTGTCGGCAATCCCCAGTTCGGCGCGCAGGTGCGGGTCGCGGTGCTCGGGGTTGAAGGTGGCCAGGTCCACACCCAGGCGTTGCACGTGCACGTCACGGATGCCCAGGCGGCGCAGTTTGTCGGCCATCACCTGGCTGGGCGCCAGCACCCGGTCGAAGTTGCCGTACAGCTTGCTGACATAGGCCTCGACATTGGGCGTGAACCAGTTGCCCATGCGGTTGCTGACCAGCAGCGGCAAGTCGGAGTGGTAGAAACCGATCACCGGTACGTCGAGTTGGCGGCGTGCCTCCAGGGCAGCCCAGGCGGTCAGGTAAGGATCGCCGACTTCGATCAGGTCGGGTTTGAGGTTACGCAGCACATTGCACCAGGGCGCCAGACGCACCGGGAAGCGATAGCCGTTGCCGAAGGGCAGGGGCGGCGCGGGCACCTGGTAGATGCCATCGGCGTGTTGCGCGCTGGCGCCGGGGATCAACAGGCTGTGGCGCACGCCTTGCAGGGCATCGAGGCGGCGGTGTTTGGCATCAAGATAGGTACGTACGCCGCCGCTGGCGGGGGCATAGAACATGGTGATGTCGGCGATGTGCACGATCAGCATCCCTCCGGGATCGTCTTCGGGTCTGTCATCCGGCCGTAATGGGCCGGCGATGACACGCCTAAAGGTTGACCTTTCAGAAGGATAGTTTGTTCGATCGAGGTTGGCTGGGGGTGAACCCACTCCCATCAGGTTGCAGTGGGAGCGGGTTCACTCGCGAAGCAGGCGGGTCAGATGCGGAAGCTGCCAACCAGGTGTTTCAGGCGCGAAGCCTGTTGCTCCAGGTCCGAACAGGCGCGCAGGGTGGCCTGCAGGTTCTCCACGCCCTCCTGGTTGAGCATGTTGATCTCGTTGATGTCCATGTTGATCGCCTCGACCACGGCGGTCTGTTCTTCGGTGGCGGTGGCCACCGACTGGTTCATGCCGTCGATCTCGCCGATGCGCACGGTCACGCTGTCCAGGCGTTCGCCGGCCTGGTTGGCGATCTGCACGCTGTCCTGGCTATGGCGCTGGCTCTGGCCCATGGTGTCGACCGACTCGCGGGCACCAACCTGCAACTCTTCGATCATGGTCTGCACCTGCTGCGCCGACTCCTGGGTGCGGTGCGCGAGGTTGCGCACTTCGTCGGCGACCACGGCAAAGCCACGCCCGGCTTCACCGGCGCGGGCGGCTTCGATCGCCGCGTTCAAGGCCAGCAGGTTGGTCTGCTGGGAGATGCTGGTGATGACTTCGAGAATCTGGCCGATGTTGACGGTCTTGCTGTTGAGCGTCTCGATGTGCGCACTGGAGGTGACGATCAGGTCGGACAGCCGGTTCATCGCCGCAATGTTGCGTTCCACCACTTGCTGGCCTTCTTCGGCCAGCAAGCGGGCGGAGCTGGCATGTTGCGAAGCCTGGGCGGCGTTACCGGCGATTTCCTGGGCGGCGGCGCCCAGTTCGTTGATGGCGGCGGCGACGCTGTTGGTGCGGTTGGATTGCTCGTCGGAGTTGGTCATCGACGAGTTCGAGGCGCTGATCACGCGCAGGGCCACTTCATTGACCTGTTCGGTGGCCGACGACACTTCGCGGATCGAGCCGTGGATGCGCTCAACAAAGCGGTTGAAAGCGGTGCCCAGGATGCCGAACTCGTCGTGGTTGTGGATGCGCAGGCGTTTGGTCAGGTCACCTTCGCCTTCGGCGATGTCTTCCATGGCGCGGGTCATGGTCAGCAGCGGTTGCATCAGCACGCGAATCAGCAGGCCGAGCAGGCCGATGATGATGACCACCGCAACCAGCGTGGCGATCACCGCCGAGGTGCGGAAGGTGCTGAGCATGGAGAAGGCTTTGTCCTTGTCCACCGACAGGCCGATGTACCAGTTGGCCGACGGCAGGCCTTTGATCGGGGTGAAGGTCAGCAGGCGGGTCTGGCCCTGGGCCTGGACTTCTGTCAGCTCACCGGACAGCGTCGGTGTGTGCTGCGGGAACAGGTCCGACAGCGATTTCATCACCAGGTCCTTGTCCGGGTGAACCAGGATCTTGCCTTGGTCGTTGACCAGGAACGCGTAGCCCATGCCGCCGAAGTTCAGCGAGTTGATGATCTCGACCAGGCCATCGAGGGCCAGGTCGCCACCGACCACGCCCACGCTGTTGGAGACTTTGCTGAGGATGCCAATGACCATCTTGTTGGTGGTCATGTCGATGTACGGCTCGGTCAGGGTTGCACCGGAGGCGTTCATGCCGTCCTTGTACCAGGGGCGAGTACGTGGGTCGTAGCCGTCGGGCATCTTCGCGTCCGGGCGCACGCTGAAACCACCGTCGACCTTGCCCAGGTACACCGTGAGGAAGCTGGTGATCAGGGCATTTTGCCCCATCAGGGTTTCGGCGTCGTTGGGGGCCTGGGCAATGTTCTGTGCCAGGTTCTCTACCAGCTTGATACGGCCTTCGAACAGGTTGCGAATATTGGTCGAAGTGGACTCGCCCATTTCAGCCAGATAGTTCTCCAGGTCCTCCCTGATCGCATTACGCTGGAGATAATCGTTGTAGAGGGTGAAGAGGCTGAAGGCGAGCATCACGATCAGTGACGCGGCCACGAGAATCTTGTGGCTGAAACGAAGGCTTTTGTTCATGGTGTAATCGGTTCCGCTAAGGTTTTATCGGGCGTTCGCACGAATACATCTGCAAGACAGTGCAACATCCCGGGAAGTCCTAGTTGGGTTGTTACTGTGTTCTAGGCGAATATCACCCCGAGGTATCGGC
>Ga0213828_1002761_pt1 | contig 12305 bp, 14 predicted proteins | sample MC6MC0897MG_FD_180664 | JGI IMG/M metagenome (GOLD analysis project Ga0213828, IMG submission 180664) | Enriched soil aggregate microbial communities from Iowa State University, Ames, United States - MC6-MC0897-MG | ecosystem: Environmental > Terrestrial > Soil > Unclassified | place: USA: Iowa...
CCAGCAGCTGCACCTGGCTCAGGCGCTGCTCCTCTTCGCGGGTCAGAAAGCGCACACCGGCCGCGTCGATGAACAGGCTGCGCTTGATCCGCCGGCCACCGGACTGCTGCATGCCGCGGTAGTTGCGAAACGACTCGCTCATCAGGCGCCAGGTGGGGATGGAGACGATGGTCTTGTCGAAGTCGAGTACCTGTGAGCTCAGAAGGTAAATGGACATACCAAACCCATACAAATCAGCAGCTTGAGATTTTTTGTCGATTGTCCATTTTTCTTCATATCGATGGACAGCCCGCTACCCCACAATGCCCGCAGCCCCATGAGCGTTTCTCCTAGCAGAGCCTCATACGACCCTCCCAGGCAGCCACAGCCTGTCTATCGGGTTCCCCATCACGGCGCAATAACGATAGTATTGTGCCATTACGCAAGGACACTCGGTTGCCCAGCCACCCTGGCCTAGAGGGGGGGGAGGGCGGTAGGAGCTCGGCATGGATCAGCCACGCCACAGGAACGCAGACAGACAACCACCCTATCCCGAGGCTACTACTTGGGAGTCTTCGTCGTGCCTGCGATTTGTCGAGCATCTGCATCAATGCCCGAAAACCCAACGATGAAGAATCCATACGAACAACATTTCAACAACCAAGGTACTCATGCATGAGTGAGCAGGAACAGGAAGTAGGACAGGAAAACGGACAGGAACAGAAGCAGGAGTACGTTTTTCATCCCGCTGATCTGGTCGAATATGCGATGGACAAGCCCATTGGCGCAGCTCGCGCGGCGCTGGCAATTGGGCTGGAAGGCGCTGATGTTCACCCTGATATCATCATTGATGAATTGGCGGGAAACATGGAATTGAATCAGCGTTTCCTGAAGAAACTCACGAGTGCTTTGCGGAAGGATCCGAGCAAAATTCTTGCTGATATGCCATATCGCATCAAGGGCCGTCAGCTGGAACGTGATATCAACTTATGATCTTTTCATATTGTAGCTCTGCAAACTTGGCACCCCTTCGGAGGTGTAGCTGATGTCAATTGGCGAGAAACCCATCAATATTCCTCCTGCCCCTGCGTTCGAGCTCACAGCGTTGGATGTGGAGAAGGGGGCGCCCGTTCAGCCACTAGAGCGTCTGCAGATTATGTCGGCGCCTGAATGGGAGGTTTTTACTTCCGAATTCGTATCTTATCTAGATAAGGATTACGACTCGGTAACGCTATGTGGCGGCGGGGGTGACATGGGACGTGATGTCATCGCCAAGTTCGCAACAGGGTGGGACAATTTTCAATGTAAGCACTACAAAGAGAAGCTGAGCATTGCCGACGTCGCAGCCGAACTGGGAAAGCTCGTTTACTACACCTGGAAACAAGAGTACACCCTGCCACGCAAGTATCGCTTTGTAACACCGAAAGGGTGCAGCGCGCCTTGCATGGGTATATTCACCAAAAAGTCCAGAATTCAGGGTGAGCTAATCAAGCGCTGGGACAAAGCGTGCAAGAATAAAATCACCAACAAGGAATCAATACCGCTAGAAGGGGATTTGCTAGATTATCTAAAGAGCATTGACTTTTCATTTGTTGATGAGATGTCTTCGCTGGACTTGATAAAGATGCATGCGCGGACGCCATACCACACGTCCCGCTTCGGTAGTTATCACTTAAAGCGTCCGGTAGTTCCAGAGGTTGCTCCAGCGATCGTTGCCGATAACGAGAAAGTTTATATTGAAGCTCTTTTGGACGCATTTTCAGAAGCGGATGGGGCTGAGTATACATTTAAAAGCGTTATGGAGGGTGATTATGAACGCCTTATGGATCGGGCTAGGATACACTTCTTCAGTGCAGAATACTTGGAGGCATTTTCCCGAGATGGGTTTCCTGCTGGCTGCTACGACAAACTCAAATCAGAATGCCATGATGGCATAGACAGTGTTTTTTACCAGAAGCACGAAAATGGATTGCAGCGGTTTCTCAAAGTGAGCGAGCACGCCACGAAGGTACAATACGACTCTCATCCGCTGCGTCATTTCTTGCAAGTCGCCGACCGCAAGGGGTTATGTCATCAATTAGTGAACGACCGTAAGTTCACATGGGTGAAGAAGAAAAAACCATGAAGCCGAAGGATTTATATAACAGCCCTGTTGAGGTTGGTGCGCGTATTGTTCTATTGCTTGCTGGCCTCGCCAGGGCGCTTGATCTGGATGAGCTGATCTTCTTTGACTACGCATCGATTTACAGTGGTGACTTTCAAGGAGAACCGAGTCTACATCCAATGATGATTAATCGTCTGGCTGAATTGGTTAGAAGGCGGGAGATCTTCCCTGGTGCGATCAAGCTGTTTACCGCCAAAGGGTTGATGACTTCCCAGGTTGATGAGCATGGCGTTCGATATTCCATCACCACGGCAGGCAGTGAATTTGCCGCCAAGTTAACTACTGAGTATCACTCAGGTTTCAGGCGGCATGTGTCATGGGTTGAAGAGAATATTGATTATCTCACGATTCAACGTCGCACTATTTATAAAGTTGAAAGGGCGATCTGATGTTTATTGAAAGTATTATCGTGAGTGGCCCTGACCTGAGAGATGCTGCTGTTTTTTTTGAAAAGGGCGCAAACGTTGTTCAGGGTGGCTCCAATACCGGTAAGTCATACATTGTACAGTGCTTGAAATTTGCCCTTGGTTCAAATACACCACCGAAGTCCATCAAGGAGTCGCTGGGCTACACCACGCTCAAGGTGAAGTTTGTGCATGATGATGGGCGCTCCTTTACCATCGAGAGGCACCTTTCAGAAAGCTCAAAACCTACACTTTACGATGAAGATGGGAAGGTTTTGATCTTGGGGGTTAAACACAACCCTAAGAGAATGAACTCAATTTCCAACCAGTTTTTGCACAGGTTGGGGTTGAATGGAAAGATTTTGTTGAAAGGAACAGAGTCGCTAAATAATGCCTCATTCTCTCTTCGCTATTTTGAGAATGTCTTGTTGATGGATGAGACGCGAATCGTGGCTGAGTACTCTCCTTTAGGTACGGGCCAGAAGGATGAGCGGTTTCTGGAAAAATCCATTCTGAAGCTACTGTTAACGGGTAAAGACGATACCGGGGTTAAACAGGCTAAAAAGGAGTTGGAGTCAAAGGGGGCATTGAGACATAAGGCTACTGCTGTAGAAGGAATTATCAAGCAGTTTTATCCAGGAAATGATGCCGCTGAAAGCCTTGAACTTCAGAAACTCAGCTCGTTTGTCGACCAGGTTGCGCTTCGGCTGAAGCTGGCTGAGCAGGAACTGGAAGGCGCGTTCCATTCTAGTGAAGACCTGTTCAGCCAGAAGGCCAACCATATCACCGCACTGGAGTTGGTCGAAGGTAAAATTGCTGAAGACAAGGCTCTGCTTAGTCGATTTGACATGCTTGGCCAGAAGTACCAATCCGATCGCCAGCGCCTTCAGGGCATTGAGCAGGCGGCAGTTCTGCTTGATGGTGCGGACTCGGTGCTTTGTCCAACCTGTGGGAATCATTTCGACTCCGAGTCATGTACGACGGACGTAGATGACATCAAGAAAGGTGTTTCCTTCGAGTTGGATCGGATTTCGAACAACATCCGCGAGCTCGCGGAAGCCCAGGGATCTCTGACGGCAGCGATTGAGCGGAACACCTCAAGTGCTGAGAGCACCAAGACCTCCATAGCGGCAGTAGAGAAGCTTATCGCCTCGGAGCTACAGGGGGTGGTTCAGGCAGTAAGTGACCTGAAGGAGCTAGGTGCGTGCCTTAAGCACGATCACTCGGCGCTGGATAGGCTCGTGAAGGATAAGGCCAAGCTGAGAGAGGAGTTGAACAGATTGGGTGTTCTGCTGCTTGAAGAGCAAAACACCTACACCCCTGAAAGCTTTGAGGAGTCTGCGAAACCCCTGGTGAAAGAGATTCAGGAGCTCTTGCAGCGCTGGAGTTTCCCGAATCACTCCCCAGTGGAATTCGATTTCGATGCGCGTGACATCACCATTGGTGGAAGTAAGAGAGGCAATTTCGGTAAAGGGTATCGAGCGATTGCTTCCTCGGCATTTGCTCTGGGGCTGATGAATTTGCTGAAGCTTTCTGAGCGCCACCCTGGGTTTGTAGTGCTTGATTCGCCACTGACCACATACAAGGAAGGGGATCCAGAGCCTGAGGAAGGTGATGAGGAAGTAGCAGCGGACGTGATTTATGCGTTCTATCAAGATATCGCTGATAACTTCAAAGGTTCTCAAGTAATTATATTTGAGAACAAGGAGCCTGATATGGCGCTCATCCCTCATATGAATTATCAGCATTTCACGAAAAGCAAAAAGATTGGGAGGTATGGTTTCTTCCCACTCAGAGGCTGATTCAATCGTGCAAGTCGATCATGCGTCACTTGGTGTATTGATCGTCATGCTCTATGCTTGGTTAGCAGTCGGGGGAGGGCGATATAAGATTGTCTGATGGAATAGGGGTGTTATTAAGGTTTGTCAGTTTTGATGATATTGGCAAGCTTGAGTGGTCTGTGGGTTTTGAGTTTTAGGGGGGTAATTAGATGACCAATGCTGTAGTCTGGTATGATCAAGAATCTTCATCCGTGTGGGCTGTAGCTGACTCACTGCTTACCGCAATGTCCAAGAATGGCGATCACACGTCAATCAGTAGGGTTACGGATCAAGCAATGAAAGTATTGCGGTTAAAAGTGGGGGCCTGGGGCGTTACCAATCATTCTACAGCTAGCGGGCCGATGACAGGCTACGAAGTCGGGATGGTCTACGCAGGAGCGGTTACCCCCGCGCTCATGACATACTCTGCAGCGGCAATGATGCTGGATAATTTACATCCCCAGACAAAAGACAATCCACAGATAAGGACTCCAGATTTAAGCGCTGTTGCAGATCTCATACGATATTTGTCTGAGCGCTACACCAAAGACGCAAGCCTTGGGTATGCAGCGGGCAGGGCGCCATTTTGTGAGTTTGTAATCTTTGGTATTGCCCCAGACGATATGCTTAACTGTCGACCTCTTGAGTGTTACTGGATACATCCGGAGTTCAATCAGAACCAAGATTTTTCTCAAGTCGTCCAGCCAATTGATCTATTAAAGGGCGAGGTCGCTGTTATAGGGGATGATGCCGAGAGTCTCCATTCCGAGATTAAGTCCCTGCAGGGCAATCCTAAGGTTGAGGAGAAAGGTAAAGAGCCCCGTATAGCGTTAGAGGCTCGCATGAGGGCAAGGAAGCACGATACTGTTGGTGGAACACTACAGTTTGGGGTCATGAATGCCAGAAGCGCCCGCTTAGATCTCTATGGTGCGATGAATGACCAATACGGTGATCCCGCGCAGAACTGGCTAGGATTTGATTTTCAAGCGGAGATAAATTCGATTCTGGGTATGCCAGTGAAAATCCCATCCTTGGACTAATGTACGCTGATAGCCCTGATGTAATCCGCGTATAACTCATCTATACGTAGAGCGCTGTTCAAGGTGCCAACGCTCCGTAGCCCTAGGTGTCCTTCTGCGGCCCCTGAGCCAGAGCTAAGCATCTCTACTGCGAGGCGGAGTTCCCAGTTCGGGAGCGCCGCCGATACGCGTAAAAGCAGTATTCTAAAGTTCCTTGCTTTGAGGTTCAGGCCGACGCTCTTTTACCGTCTTCAGAATTTGCCGAAGCGTGTGATCTGGTCGGTGTCGATCAGCAGGCCGATCCAGTGGTGCAAGGGCGGCAGATGCTGGAGTTGCTGGTCGACTCTCTGGTGGCATAACGAAGGTCTTTTCACGGCCAGCCCTCAAAGGCAAGTAACTGGAGCCTGAGAGGTTGGCCGGGAGAGTGCTGTAGGAAAAAACATAGCTCGCGCGGTCACTCCACAGGCGCGGCAGATTGCTCTGGAGCGGGCTCGTTGGACGGATGTTCTGGCAGAGTTATTGACCTGATGTAAAGCTCAGTGAAACTACGAGCAATCTTCCGGATTTCGCTCAGCGGCATGGGTTTGACTACTGGCGGCTTCCTCTGGTCTGAGTGGCGCGCGGATAGGCCAGTATGGAAGCTGTTACAGGTATTATTCATTCGCCTAAGGGCTTTGCCTGAAACGCTTTCGAGAATTTCCCTGTTTTCAGACTCTATAAACTCCACGATTTTGTACAACCCCTCGTACGACTCGGCATTGGGTTGCCCCCAGTAGTCCATGAGGGTAGCCAGCCTCGGGAGGCTTTCAGGGCGAATCCTTGAGAAATCCACGCTGCTGGCTTGGTCGGGCCAAGCCCTCCAAGATTGGTAACTTTGATCGCTAATTTGAGTGGAATAGCTACAGTCCTGTTGTCCTCCGGGTCGTAGGTCGCAAGGTGCGTCATTTCGATCAAGCCTGGCTGGCCCGAGCTTACGGCTAAGCCATTCATTCGGGTTATGGCTTGCATGGCCAGGTCGAACTGCCGGTTTGAATCAGCCTCATCTTGGTAGTCGGGTATGAATGCCTCCCATTCTGAGCGGTCGGTTGAAAATGCGATCGACCACCACGGATTGGCGGATGGAAGGCATTCCAATGACGAGCGTGGCCCTTTGACGAGAAACGCCCAATTGCATCTTTTCATGTCACATACGCTAGCTTGAGGTTGAGTGGTCATCGGTGAATACTGCTCCGGTGGCTTATGGCCGCGACCTTTTCAAGGTGTGGCAGGGTTGCCGTCATCAAGGGGGTAGAACGCACGCGTTTCTCCGACCGCTTCCTTTCACTGATCAATCCGTCTTGCCCGATCAAGATTGGCGCTGCGTGCCAGGGCTGGGAGGGCGGGGGTTATGGATAGCACAATTTTGTCTCTCCCGAGCCATCGGGATACGGAGTGATCTGCATGGAATGCTTTCGAATAGATGAGAGCGGCTACACCGGGTTCGATCTGCTGAACGAAGCGCAACCCTTCCAGGGGGCCGCAGCGATCGGAATCGATTACGCAGAGGCTGCGCGTCTGATTCGTGAGTATTTCCCCAAGCTTCAGGCACCTGAGCTGAAGTACCGGTCGCTTTCGAAGCGTGCGAGCAACCATCCCAGGCTTTTGGTCCTGATCGGCGATCTGATGGCTAATCACAAGTGCATTACCTACCTCTGTGACAAGCGCTTCGCATTGCTCTTGAAGTATGTGGATTACGCGGTTGAGCCTTATTACTACGAGCACAACATCGATTTCTACAAGGACGGGCGAAACTACGCCTTAGCGTGTGTGTTGTATTACGCAGGGGCTCGGTTGCTGGGAGAGGAGGCGATAAAGCACCTGGAATGTGCATTTCAAAATGCTATGAAGCTCAAAAGCCCTGCAGCGCTTTCCAATCTAGTTACCGCCGCCCGGCAGACCGATTGGCGAAAACTCGAAGATGCTATGGGGCCTCTGTTACACGCCGATCCTGATTGTCTAGGCGCCATTGCAACGCCGGGTGTTACGACCGACATGGCATTACCCGTTCTCTTGGCACTCATCACTCGGATGGAGCTGATGAGTGACGGGCCGTATAGGGTAGAGCATGATCAGTCGAAGAATCTGCTGTCCTACCATGATCTGCTCCAGCGTCAGATCGATCACACGGGTGAGGCTGAATTTCGACAGTCTGGGCTCGCGAGTATTCGGTATCCGCTGAAGCTCAGCGAGGTAACCCAGGTCGACTCAAAGACGAGTCCAGCCGTCCAGCTTGCGGACGTTCTCATCGGAGCCACGATTGAGTCAGCGCAGCGTATGACTGGAAGGATCACTGATGGGTTGGATCCCCAGCGTCTTGGTGAGTTGTATCGCGATGATCAGATTATCCACATGCTGCCATCCGTGGATTTGGAAGAGCAGCGTGAATTCAGGAAGGGTACGCAGGCTGCGGCGTTGATCGATTACTTCGCGGAAAATTTTACATCGCCCCGGTAACGCGATCGTCGGCTCATGGGCTCAGCTAATCACGATACCGGCAACAGCGAGTACCGCTCAAACAGTGAGTGATAGAACCCAATCAGCACCTCTTCGGCATTCGGCTCCAAAAGCTCGGAAGCACCAAATCGGTAGACCTCGTACCCCACCAGCCTCAGAGCCCTGTCAGCGGCCATCATCTCGGCGTAGAGGCGGGGGCTTGAGCGTCCATCAGGGGCAGAATAATGGTGTTTGCCATCAACCTCGATGACAACCCGCACCCCGCCCGGAAGCAGCAGAAGGAAGTCCATGCGTGACCTCAGCAAGGCCTCCTTCCCGCGTCGTGAGACCGTCAGTGGATCCCAGTGAAACCAGACCTCTGGCAGCAAGACTGGAAGCTCCGGAATCGCTGTCGTGAAGGCTTTGAAGAAGCTGGTGAAGGCGAGCGCTTGAGGAGGCGATGATTTTGGCAGGCAGGCTTTCAGGCGTTGATAAAGGCGATTTTTGGCTTGGTCTTGATCGATGCCATAGGTCTGGGCATACCAAGTCTGGAGTTCGCGCCATAGAAGCCCGGAACTCCCGATAGGGCGGTCATAAATCAGGACATCCTCGATGCCGGTGACGACTTCGATATCATTGTCCAGCGCATTGCCCAGTCGCAGCTCGGGCTTCGTGGTGGAAGCGAAGATCAGGTTCTTGGGGGATGACTGCTTGCCCGACCCGACGTAGGCCAAGGAGGCGGTCAGGAACGCATCCTCTCCCATTCCTACGACAAAGTGGACTCCACAAGCTTTGAGGATATCGTTGACGATCCCGATAATTTTTCGCTGAGCGGGTTCGCTGGGCAGCACTCGCGACGAAGCCAGAGCTTCGACGAATCGGCCAAACCGGGCATGCGATGATTGAAATGCACCGAGCTTGTCGAAGAGCGTCATCGCATCCCAATCGGGATTTTCGATGTAATGACGGACAATTTCCTGGCGGAGTGTCGGGGTTGGTCGGAGCAAGTCTATGAACGAGATTGTGTCGATTCGCCAGAACTCGCTGAGCACCTGTTCGAACGCAGCCCTGTCTATGAAAAGGTCGATGCTGTTGAGCCTTTCCGCCAGCTCTCGACGGTAGCGACCAGGGATCACAGGTGCTGTGCCATCATCCCACACAAGCTCTTGAAGCTGGTCTCTCTCATGAACGCCGAAGCCCAGTAGCTCTAGAGCGCTCTGGGCGGCGGCCACCATTTGAGCATCACCAGCGGCCTCTACTGCTTTCTCAAGATGCCGCCTCTTGGAGTTGTACTCCGTGCAATCATCCAGGCCCAGCCTGAAGAGCAATTCAGGGATTCGTGTATCCGTGTAGTGGTCTTTCTGATTGCCTAGGATCTGGCTGAAGGCGTCTCTAAGGCTGCTAAGGTTTTGCTGGGTACGAGGCATGCGCAGGAGACACTCCGATATCGTTGAGCGGATCCTATCACCACCAACCGTGACATTGACCACGCCACCATCATGGCACTGGTAGCGTTTTCCTATCCCCAGTCCTTCCCGGTGGAGTTGGGTGTCTGGCAGAGCCCACCTAGGTCATCCAAGTTCGATTTTCGGCCCAAACGTTAGGATATCTACCATGCGCAGCGCTTTCCGTGCATCCGTTTTTAGGTTGGCGAACTCCGGTTCTCGCAGGGCTGTGATGAGCATTGAGCGATCACCAGCATTCGTTGCTGCTATGAGCAGCTGGCGAGTCCAGTCCTTTTTGAGGATGGGTTATGGGATGCATACACCGCAGGAAAAGCTTTGCCTGCAGTGAATTCGCCAGCGTATAAAGCCGCTAGTGGCGGCGTCGCCTCCACAGAGGCTTCACGAACAGGCCCTTCGTTGCGTTCCATCCAGTCGGGTATGTTATGTCGTGCGGCCTCAGCTGCAGCAGTTTGCGCGACAGTGAAGGTTGCAATCTCAGTAGCAGGCGTAAGCGTGCGCTCCTGCCTTTTGGCCTCAGGGGCTCTGATTGCTGCGTTAAAGCGCTCTTTGAACTGATTCTGACCGACAGCGACAGCGACAGCGACACCGACACCGACACCGACACAGCTCTGCGAAGCTGGCCAATTAGCTGGGCGATGTCGACCATCGATACAAGGAACCAGTAGGGTGGCTCTGTGCCCGGCTGGCTTAGTGCGGTGGCAACGAATGGCCAGACCTCCTGCTCTCTGAGTGTTTGCCTTTGTAGGGTCTCGCGTACCTGCTCAGGGTCCTGAAGACACTAATCGAGCAGGAAGGATTCTGATGGCAGAGCCAGGGTTCCCTGGTCAAGTCGGCCATTTGCATTTCCCACATCTGCGCTAAATTGCTCACATGCGTCCAAAGGCCCGTCGCATATCCAGCAAGGCAATAGGTAGTGCGTTTGAGTCGGGACGACTACTGGTAGCGCTTGGCCCTCTGCATTGATGCGGCGGAATCTCGTGGGGGCCGCGTGCTCAAGGATTTTCAATAGCAAGGTGATGTCTGCAGGGCGGGCGAGACCACGGAGCGATCAAACGCTTCAATCCACTCCGGTGCTTCCTGGGGGACTTCAGGTAGGATCAGGAACAAAGACCGTAAGGCGTTTACCCGGTCGGTCATGGCATCGTTACTTGGAAATTTCTGTATGAGGTCATTGATCAGCACATTCTGGTCGATGATTTCATCCGGCGGCATTGGAAGTCGATCCAGTTAGGGGCGAATGCGTGTTGACTTGGCCAGAAGCTCAAGGAGGTCGTGAACCTTGAATGCTTATTTCAGCGTCACTGTACGAAACACGCCAAGTCCAGCATGTAGCCCGGTCGCCCTGTAGGTCTCCGATACAATCCATCGGGCACTTATGTACTAAGTTGGGGAAGTTCCCAGCGCTCCATCGCGCCGACCCCGGACAATGATGGCGGCCGAAGCCTGTACAGCTGCGGATCCGATCAGGCCAACGGCGGGTGGGCGTCGGGCTAGCTCAACTCTCAGGTTTTCCCGATTTGGTGTGCCGAGGCAATATAGCGCCAAGGCCAAAGACTCTTGGCTGGCTTCCAAGAGGCGTATTGAGCTACTAAGGGCTAAAAAAATCAGATTTCGCCCCTTTCTTGTAGGGCATTTCCCAAAGATACTGCCAGCCATTGTGGTGTTCCGGGTTGGCCCCTAGTCTCAGCCGGTCGTTGCCATTCAACGACCGGCTTTGACAGGCCGACTCAAATTACAATCCATGGCTTTGCCTTCTATGGCAGCTGTGCGTGGGGCGCCTTCGGGTGCGCCGGGTTTCTCAATTTGACCGGTCTGTCAACCCGTGCACAGCTGCCACCCTTTGTTTGACAGCAAATGGCGGTAGTCCCAATCACAAATTGAGGGTTACACCATGCTGAAAATAGTCCCCGATCCACCCTACAATCTTCACTCCCTGGAAGACACCCTACTGATGGCAGCGGACTACGCGCTATGCGCAGAAGCCGTTGCCCAGCAAGCCGTTCTGATGCAGCCGAGATCACCCGTCTCGGTATTGATGATGGCGTCAATGCACGAGTTGGAGACCCTCCGCAAGTTGCTCGAATCGGCACTGGCCCAAGTCCAGAAGCCAGCAGATCCTCAAACGCCGCATTAATCCGCATCATGATTCGCCTGGGGCTGCCCTTTGGGGGCCGGCTTGCCGGCGATAGGGCCAGCCCAGGCACTTGAGATCTCGGGGAGAGTGAACAATGTCTACAGAAGAAACCAAATTCACCGTCGGCAAAACCACCTTCTACCAAGGTGAAAACCAGACGCATCCACTTTTCCGCATCGAAGCCGGCATCCCTTGCCAGAGCGCCCGCGAACAAGCTTCGGAGCTGATGGGCTACGCACGAGACATGACCCTGGACGGTTTGATGGAAGACAAACCCCAGCTTATCTGGGCTTCGCACTACCTCTGTGCCTTGGCTAAGGCGCTGATGGATGATGCCGAGCTGGGCATGATGAAAGCCCCTTGAAACCCGCCCTCTAGTCTAATGCCAGTTAGTTAAGCCTTAGTGGCAGTCATTGGGGCTGCTTTGCAGCCCATCGCAGGCAAGCCAGCTCCTACAGGGACCGCGAAAGCTTCAGGTCTTCACAGTTCCTGGGGGAGCCCGGCTTGCAGGCGATTGGAGTTATTCTCCAGCTGTTCCCTTAAAGAGCAGCTTTGTGTCGCGAAAGGGCTGCAAGGCAGCCCCGGCTATCTCAAGCCTCGCTCATCTCCTCAAGGCGACGCGGCACCGGCTCCGCCGCCGTACGCCCGGCCAACCCCACCCGCATGTCATTGCCACTCGGCTGCTGATACAGGCTCAACCCGAACTCCGGCAACACCGCCAGCAGGTAGTCGAAGATATCCCCCTGGATCCGCTCATAGTCCGCCCACACCGTGGTGGTGGTGAAGCAATAGATCTCCAGAGGCACACCTTCGGCGGTGGTCTGCATCTGCCGCACCATGCAGGTCA
>Ga0213828_1002763_pt1 | contig 12293 bp, 9 predicted proteins | sample MC6MC0897MG_FD_180664 | JGI IMG/M metagenome (GOLD analysis project Ga0213828, IMG submission 180664) | Enriched soil aggregate microbial communities from Iowa State University, Ames, United States - MC6-MC0897-MG | ecosystem: Environmental > Terrestrial > Soil > Unclassified | place: USA: Iowa...
GGAACTGCGCGACCTCTCGCGCGACCGCCGCACCCTGGCGCTGACCCTGCTGTTCGGCCCGCTGCTGTACCCGCTGCTGATCCTGGGCATGGGCAAGCTGTCGGAAAGCCGCTTCCGCACCCAGATCGAACAGCCGCTGGACATTCCCACCATCGGCGCCGAGCACGCCCCGAACCTGGTCCGCTTCCTCGGCGCACAGGGCCTGAACGCGACCGCGGCACCGAAGGACCTGGCCGAAGCGATCCGCGCACAGGACATCGACGTCGCACTGCGCATCAGCGCGGATTTCGGCAAGGACTGGGCCGATGGCAAGCCGGCGCTGGTGGAGGTGATCCGTGACAGCACGCGCCGTGCTGCCGAGGTGCCCACGGCACGCCTGCAGGCGGCGCTGTCCACCTACAACGGGCAGGTGGGAGCCCTGCGCCTGATGGCCCGCGGCGTCGATGCGCAGGTTGCGCGGCCATTGGACGTGGCGACGCAGGACATGGCCAGCACCGAAGCCAAGCGCGGCATGATGCTGTCGATGCTGCTGCCGGTGCTGCTGACCCTGACCTCGTTCATCGGCGGCGCGTATCTGGTGATGGACACCACCGCCGGCGAGCGCGAACGGCAATCGCTGGAGCCGCTGCTGGCCACCCCCGGCTCGCGCAGCGCGATCGTCAGCGGCAAGATCGGCGCCGCCTGCGTGGTCGGGTTCGTATCGCTGCTGCTGACACTGGTCGCGTTCAAGGTCAGTGCCCAGTTCGCCTCCGGCAATGTCGGCCGGCAGCTCAACATGAACATCCTCTCGATGGTGCAGATGCTGCTGGTGATGCTGCCGATGCTGCTGATCGGCACCTCGCTGTTGACCTACCTGTCGGCCGCGGCCAAGAGCATGAAGGAAGCCCAGAGTCACATGACCTGGCTGGTGCTGCTGCCGATGCTGCCGGGCTATGCGCTGATGGCGTACCCGGTGAAGAGCCAGCTGTGGCAGTACGCCGTGCCGTTCCTGTCGCAGAACCAGATGCTGTTGAAGGTGATCCGCCATGAAGTGATCACCCCGACCATCTGGGCGGTCTACCTGGGCGCCAGCCTCGGCCTGGCGGCGATCCTCTGGTTTGCCGCCGTGCGCCGCTACCACCAGGAGCGCCTGGCCATCTCCGGCTGATTGCAACGAGGCCCGGTCATGCCGGGCCTCGTCATGCAGCAACGGCGGGCCACTCCGGCTGACCGCAACCGGTAGCGCCGGGCCATGCCCGGCGGAGATGCGCGTCACGTCCGGCGACGGTGCATCCGTACGACAAGTTGCAAAAGTGAGGCGATCAGGCGAATTGTCGCTTTTGCCTCTTAACGCTCTTGGTCCCGGGTTCTACGGTGGAATCACACCCTTTCACCGTGATCCAATGGACCTGGACTCGCTTGATGCAGCCCCCGTTGACCTGGGGCATCGCACGTTCCTCGCACAGACGCATGGCATCGTCGACCCGACGCAGGTCGCTGCCGCACAGTTCGCCGATCTTCCCGTCGAACCGCTTAACCCACCACTGCTGGGCCGGCGACTGCACAATCCCCCCTTGCTGGTGGCCCTGCATGCACTGCCCTGGCATACGCGGCTTGAGCTGCTTGAGCGGGCCGATGCCCAGTTGCGTGATCGCGGCCGGCCGCTGTTCTGCACCCTGCTTGAGAGCGACGCGCCGGATCGGGTTCTACCCCACCTGATGAGCCGGATGGCACCCCTGCGGCCGCGTACCGGCAGGGTGCTGTTCCGCGTGCACGACGCACGGGTGTTCCGACATCTCCGCTGGATGCTGGGGCCGTCCCAGATCGCACAGCTGATGGGGCCGATTACTGCGTGGACGTGGCATGAGCCGCTGGGCAACACGTGGCGCACCCAGCTGCGGCCGGACACAGAGTGGGTACCCGGTGTGTTGATCGATCCAGACCAATGGGAGCAACTGGCGCAGATCGCCTGCATCAACGGATGCCTGAGAGACCTTGCCGAGGAGGGGGCGGGCCATGCAAGCACGTTGCTGCCTGCGTTGCTGCGGGCGCTCCGCGAAGCCCACAGCGCAGGGCTGCATGAGCTGGATGACCTGCAGTGGTATGCCTGCCAGCGTCTGCGCGGCACTGGGGACACGGCCGAGCAGGTGGTCGCGAGCCGGCGCCTTGAGCGGGTGCACCAGCAGGGAATGTCCTACCGCATGGCCTGCCAGTTGGAGCTGCAGCACGGTCTGCAGACGGAGGCGGCATGACTGGGCCCGAGAGTCATCCCGACTACTGCCCGAACTGCATCACATCAGGGCTGCCGCTGCTGCTTGCACGCTATGCGGTGGCGCGTGCAGACGCGGAAGTACGCGAACCAGCGCCCCTGCTGCAGGCCCCGTTCGATGCGCTCAGTGATGAACAGCCGCTTCCAACGGGCGCAGCGTACTACACGCTGCGCCTGCTGCGCGGCGGCTATGTCTACAGCTACCACCAGGCGCGTGATGAGTGGAAAGCGTGGCAGTTGAACGAATACGGTGACCTGAGTGAGTTCGACATCCGCGACCAGACCCCACCGCCCCAGAACGATACGCAGCCGGCGAGGTGCTCGCGCCACGGCGAAACGCTGCTGTCCAAATGCATCATCGTGCCCGACGCCGCCCAGGCAACCCTGTTGTGGCTGGCCTACAGCAGCGCACCGTGGACGCGCAGGGTGTGGGGGATGCACCAGGATCCCACCTATCGCCAGCGGCACATGCGATGCATTGACGTTGCCGCGTGGCGGGCCGGTACCTCCATTCAAACGCACGTGGCCGGCCTTGGGCAGGCCGACAGCCAGGTGGCTGAACTCCATCTTGCCAATCCATCCACAACGCGGACGATCACGCGCAATGACCGGGGCGTGCAGGAGATGCCGGTCAATGCGGTTCCCGGCGTGCATGCATTCGAGTACAGCCTGGATCAATGGGCAAACTACACCATTGCGCAGGTCGACCAGTTGATCGCGCAGGCAGACATCGCTGCCGGGCACCCGCAGGCAGCACCGCCTGCGCTGGTAGCGCTGGACGATCCGATCGGCATCATTTCCGATCTCAACCAGCTCGCCATCGAACGCATTCTAGAATGGGAGGCCGAGCCTGAGCGGCAGGAGAGGGTCCAGTCTGCCTCGACCATTTCGCTGATAGAGGGCGCCGTGCGACACGGGGCGTTCGAAGAGGTCGGGTACCGCCGCAGGGAAGCGGCCCTGTTCGGTCGTGGCGTGGTCAGCATACTGGGCGGAAAGACCAATGCGGAGCAGCTGGCCAGGCCTCTGCAAGCGTGGAATCACGACATATTTGCTGTCGAGGATGAGGAGGCGGTGCTGGTCCAGGCCGACAAGTCCTGGCGCAAGTACAGCCGTCACCTGCGCCAGGCCGATGCGCATACCCACTGGTTGAAGAAGATCTACGCGCCTGCGCAGGAGCGGTTCTATGAAGACACCGTGGCCGATCTTGATCGGGCAATGATTGCATGGTGGCAGGCGCCTTCTTTCAAGCAGCACATGCAGAGCAACTTCGACAGCAAGGACAGCACCAGTGGCGTGCTCTACCAGGAAGTCGTGACCAACCTGCTGCGCGACTCAGCCTCGCGCGGCCTCATCATGAGCTATCTGCTCGAGCAGCTGCAGCTGGAAGATCTGCAGGACCCCGGAGCCATCCTCCTGCGAGCACAGATGTGGAACCAGGATGCGTTGCTGAAGACCTGGAAGGAAACCATGGAGAAGGCCAGTGTCGCGCCGGGCACGCGGGACTGGCTGACAGCGGCCAACGGCCTGTCCAACGCGCTCAAGGCACTGCTGGATGCAGAATCCGCCGGAAAGCTGAGTGCGATGTTCCAGGGGACGGCACGGCTGGTGGAGCAGCTTTCAGGGCCACTGACTCAGATGATCGGAGGCGGCGTCAGGAAGGCGTTTGAGGGCAGCGCCACGCTGTTGCCCACCCGCATGCAGGTGGGGATGCTGACCGCACTCGCCCAGTCGGCATCGCCGGATGCCGAGCTGGTGGACCTGAGCGGATACACGACGCCCAAGCGCGCACGCAATGCCCTGGCGATGGCCGTCAGCGAACGCGCCGGGTTGAACGCGGCCAGCCAGGCGCGCGCCGTCGCCGCACACGCCGTCGCCTCGGCTGATGCCGATATGGACGGAAAGCGTTTCAGGATCGGACTCGTTGCCCTGGTGGACAGCGATCAGTTGCGGTTGTTCAAGGCGCTGAACGCGAAAGCGGTGATCACCGGAACGTCGCGTCATGCAGAGCTGTCACGAACGCTGACCACCGTCGATATGTATGACGCGATACGGGGTAGCTTCGCCAAATTGGGCAGCACTTCGCACGCCTATGGCACGGCCAGCCTGGTGTTTGCCTCCGCCAGCCTGTTCGAACTAAGCAGGCAGTACAGCAAGGCACTGCCGCGTGAGCGCCCACTGTTGGGCGCCAACTTTGCTGCTGGCGTGGGTGCGCTGGTGGGAGACTCGGCGATGCTGCTGGGGGAGATTGGAGCGAAGTTGCCCTGGTTCTCGCAGAAGCTGGCCGAGCCGTTGGGGCGATGGGCGGCCTATGCTCAGACTCGCGCAGCAGCCGTCTACGCGGCGGGGCGGTGGTTGAGTGGGATTGCTGGCATGGTGTTGGGGGGGCTGACGGTTTACGAAGGCGCGAGAGACTTTGAGCTGGCGCCCTCGTACGGGATAGGCATGATGTTCAGTGGCGGACTAACAATGGCCGCATCCTTTCTCGTGTTGAGCGGATATGCATTACCCCTGGCAATCGTTCTGATGATTGTTGCTGCGGTTGTGGCAGTTGTGGTTGCTTGGTTCAAGCCTGACGACGTAGAACGATGGATTGACGGTGCACTACATTTCGGTCGTAACAAGTCCCGAACATTCGATTCCATCGATGAACAGTTGGAAGCTATGGCAGCTTTGAAGAGATAGGTCGATGCTCACAGGATGGATTCCAGAATTCAAATTCAACCGCGCAATAAGTGGGTTGGAAAGGGCGTCCGCTCTCAGCGAGGACGGTGTTGAAGGTATATGCCCAGATGACGCGTTTGGGCTTATAAGGTTCAACGGTACGTACATGGAATTTGTGGACAGGACTTTCAAGGTTAAAGGAATGGCGAACTGCGCCGTTTCATTCGTGGTCTGTTTCATCGCGGCTTGGATGCTGGTCGATCCTTCAATATCGCTTACACGAATGGAAGGTGGGTTTTTTGGAAATATTGGGCTTTTTTTCATATTGTTCACCATGTCATCAGCGATGTTTGCAATGGTCTGGTTTGTGTACCTGAGGCATGACCTCCTCCAGTACACCCACTACCCGGTCCGCTTCAACCGCATCACCCGCAAGATCTACTTCTTCAGGCACAACGGCCCTGGCGGCGTGACTGTCGTGCCCTGGGGTTCGCCGTATGCCTTCTTCCACATCGGCCGGGGCGCACAGAACCGCGAGCTGCGCGATCTCAGGTGTCACCTGCTTGACCGCAATCAGCAGATACAGCAGACCTTCACCGTCGGACACTTCTGGCATCACGACGATCACATTCTCGAGCAATGGGCGCTGATCTGCCGCTACATGCAGGACGGCCCAGAGGGTTGCTACGACGATCCGCGGGACCGGGTCATCACGCTCTCGTCGGACCCAACGATCCGCAACTGCTGGCTGATGGTCATCCTGATGATGGGCACGGCACTGATGCCGCTGCGTACCAACCTGATGTTCCCGGTCTATGGCGCACTCACGCTCTGCCGCTGGCTGACCTTCAAGACCTGTCGAAAGCCAGTCTTTCCGCCTGAGATCGAGGCGGAGTGCCAGATTGATCCTGAGGATCCCTATCGACTTCCAGAGCCAAGGTTCATGGCGGAGTTCGCCAGCGATCCGGCCATCTACGCGCGGGCGTTGGAGCGCCACAAGGAGCGGATGATGTGGCGCCCGTGAAACCAGGTCGCCCGTCCCGATCCGTCATCCCTGCACTTGCCCAGTGCCATAGCGCGCCGGTGTCACCCCCATCTCGCGCTTGAACACGGCAATGAACGCACTGGACGTGTCATAGCCCATCGACAGCGCGACTTCGATGACCGTTTCCCCGGACAGCAGGCGCGGCAGCGCCAGCAGCACGCGCAGTCGCTGCCGCCACTGGCTGAGCGGCATGCCCGTTTCGGCCACCCAGTGGCGAGCCAGGCTGCGGCCGGACAGGCCGCTGGCGGCGGCCCATTCCTCCACGTTGCGCCGGTCATGCGGTGCGCGGGCCAGCGCGGCGGCAATGCGCCGCAAGCGGCGGTCGCGTGGCTGTGGCAGCGCCAGCGGTAACGGAAGACCCGCGGCGATCTCGTCGGCGATGACGCCTGCCAATCTCGACTGCGCATCCTCCAATACACCGTGCTGCCACTGCAGCGCACGGGGCACGGCCGCCTGCAGCAGTACGCTGGGCTGGAACACGCGCGCCGCCGTGGGCAGTGCGTCGCAGGCGGCGGCACTGAAATACAGGCTCCAGCCATCGAAGACGTCGAGGCTGGCCAGTGCATGCGGCAGGCCCGGTGGTATCCACGCGGCGTGCCCCGCTGGCAGCAGCCAGTGCTGGTCGCCCGCTTCGATGCGCAGCAGGCCGTGGCGCGCGCCCAGCAACTGCCCACGTGCGTGCTGGTGGCGCGGGGTACGGCGCGTGCCCTCCATTGCCAGCTGTGCGCCCAGCAGCCACGGCCCCGCAGCCGCATCGGCCAGCGCGGGATCGATCAACGGTGCGTGGATTGGCTGATCTTCCATATGAAGTGGCAGTTATACGGCAGAACGGCCGTCCTGTAAGCCTGACACTGGCGGTTCATCCCAAGGAGCCCGCTCCCATGAAACCGCAGGACATCCTTCCCGATCATCAGGACGACGTGCAGGTGCACGGCCTGACCGTGCGCAAGGGCAGCGTCGGCGCCTTCCTCGCCAGCGTGCGCGACTGGCAGGATCCGGCCGGCAGCACTGCCACCCGTGCCGCAGCCGAGGCCGATCTGCGCGAGCTGCTGCCGGCGCTGCACGCGCTCGGCCTATTCCAGGTACTGGCGGCGCGCGACCCGGCGCTGCAGCGATTGATCGACGGCGGGCGCTGAAACGCACAAGGCCCGGATCGCTCCGGGCCTTGCCATGATGCTTCGCCGGGCGTGGCCCGGCGCTACCGTACCGGCATCAACCGCCCGGGGCGAACACCAGCGTGCGGCGGGTGGTGACCGGGGCGCCCACCGGCTCGAAGCGCCAGCGCTTGACCGCATTGAGCGCTTCGCGGTCGAAGACGCGCGACGGCGTGGCGCGCAGCACGCGGGCGTTGGTCACCGAGCCATCGGTGCCGACGGTGATTTCCACCAGCACTTCGCCCGAGGTGCTCGAGCGCAGGGCCTCGGCCGGGTAACGCGGGGCCGGGGTGCTGACCGGGCGCAGGGTCGGCGCGGCGGTGGCCGCGGCGGCACGCGCGGCGCTGGCCTGCTGGGCAGCGGCCTGCTGCTGCTTCTGTTCGGCCTCGCGGCGGGCGGCGGCCTGGCGTTCGGCGTCCTGGCGCTCGCTGTCGCGGCGGGCTGCATCCTGCTGGGCGGCAATCTGCTTGGCCGCTTCGGCTTCCTTGTTGCGCTGGTCGGCCAGGCGCTGCTGTTCAACCAGCTGCTTGGCGCGGTCCTCGGCATCCTTCTTGACCTTGGCGGTCTCGTCCTCGGTGCGCTTGGCGGCCACCTGCACGCCCTTGGTCAGGCCTTCCTTCAGGCGCGGCAGGGCCGGCGCCGACGGGTCCACCTTCTCGATCAGCGCCACCAGGCGCTGGGCTTCGGTGAAATCCTCGCGGCCCAGGTGCTGCTCGGCGGCAATCAGGGTGTAGGGCAGCAGGTCGGTCAGCGCGCTCTTCACCGAGGCGTCGTCCGGCGTCTTGTCGCGCAGCGCCAGGTAGTACTCGATGGCGTTGTCGCCGGCCGGCGCGTACATGCGGTTCTCGGCCAGGGCGCGGCTGGCCGAATCGCGCAGCTGCTCGGTGCCCATCGACTGCACCTTGGCCGCCACGGCGGGCGCGGCAGGCGTGGCGACGGGCGCGGCAGCGCCGTCGGCGGTCGGTGCCGGCGTTTCTTCCTTGCCCGAACAGGCGGCCAGTGCCAGTGCCAGGGCAACCGGTATCCACCGGCGCGCGGCAGCGTTCATTGCGACGTGCGACATCCTGCTCCCCTTTAGAAGACGACGTTACGTAAGCCGTGGATCTGCATGGCCGGGACCGGTGTCCGGGCGTGGCGGCTGGCGTTTCCCGACGCCGCCGCCGGCAACGGCGAGCGTGCAATCTAGCATCCCGCCCACCCTTGCGTACAAGGGCGGGCTAGAGGCGATGACGACATCAGGTGTCGCTATCGCCTTATCCGGTCAATGCCCGGCGGGCTTGGCGTGGCCCTCGGCCTTGTCGTGGCCGGCGGACATCAGCTTGTCGGTCCAGGCGATGCCGATGGCCGACAGGATGAACACGCAGTGGATGATGGTCTGCCACAGCACGCCTTCGGCGGTGAGGGTGGCGCAGGTCTGTTCGCCGATGTTGGCTGCGGCGGTGGCCATGCGCTCGGGCGGGCACAGCGGAATGCCGCCCAGGGCGCCGGTGCCGATGAACGTCTTCAGCAGGTGGATCGACGAGATGCCGATGATCGCCATCGCCAGCTTCACTTTCAGCACGCTGGCGTTGACGTGGCTCAGCCATTCCGGCTGGTCCGGGTGGTTTTCCAGGCGCAGGCGCGACACGAAGGTCTCGTAGCCGCCCACGATGACCATCACCAGCAGGTTGGAGATCATCACCACGTCGATCAGGCCCAGCACGATCAGCATGATCTGCTGCTCGCCCATCGAAGGCGAATGCGAGATCAGGTGCCACAGTTCCTTGCCGAACAGGAATACATAGACGCACTGCGCCACGATCAGGCCCAGGTACAGCGGCAGCTGCAGCCAGCGCGAGGCGAAGATCAGGTTGGACAGCGGGGAGGGCGGCAGACGGTTTGCGCTCATGCGGGGGATGCTGCGTTTCGAGGGAGTGGCGAGGTTACCGGCCCACCATGACGGTGCCAAGCCAACGTTCGCACTAGACTTCAGGTTCCTTCCGAACCCCGAGCCGACGCCATGATCGACCTGTATTACTGGCCCACCCCCAACGGCCACAAAGTCACCCTGCTGCTGGAGGAAGCCGGCCTGGAGTACCGCATCCATCCGGTCAACATCGGTTCGGGTGACCAGTTCAAGCCTGAATTCCTGGCCATTTCGCCCAACAACAAGATGCCGGCCATCGTCGACCATGCCCCGGCCGATGGCGGTGCCCCGCAGAGCGTGTTCGAATCCGGCGCCATCCTGCTGTACCTGGCCGAGAAGAGCGGCCAGTTCCTGCCCAGCGACCCGCGTGGCCGCGTCACCACCCTGGAATGGCTGTTCTGGCAGATGGCCGGGCTGGGCCCGATGAGCGGCCAGATGGGCCATTTCAACGTCTACGCGCCGGAAAAGATCCCCTATGCCGTCGAGCGCTATGACAACGAAGTGCGCCGCCTGCACGGGGTGATGGACAAGCGCCTGGCCGATCACGCTTTCCTGGCGGGCGATGAATACACCATCGCCGACATGGCCAGCTACCCGTGGATTGGCGCTTACGACAAGATTCCGGTCGATTTCGCCGCCTTCCCGAACCTGAAGCGCTGGCACGACGCCATCGCCGCACGCCCGGCCACCCAGCGCGCCTATGCCCTGCGCCAGCAGGTGAACCCCAACGCCGGCAAGCCGCTGAGCGAGGAAGAGCGCAAGCACCTGTTCGGCCAGCGCTGAACCATCTGCTGCAGGCCGCCATGCTCGCCGGGCATGGCCCGGCGCTACCCGACCCACCATCGGTAGCGCCGGGCCGTGCCCGGCGGGCTGCGCCATGGGCAGAAGGTCATGCTGCCTTCGCCGGCGGGCTTGGTTAGGATGGGGGCATGACCGCTGTGCGCGTGGCGCGCGGCGGACCTGCCGTTTGCCGGGATCTTCCATGCGCCATCTGTTTGCCTCGCTCGCCCTCATGCTCGCCACCACCACTGCCGCCCACGCTGAAAAACTCACCCTGGAAGCCATCACCGGCCCGCTGCCGCTGTCCGGCCCGACCCTGATGAAGCCCAAGGTGGCCCCGGACGGCTCGCGCGTGACCTTCCTGCGCGGCAAGGACAGCGACCGCAACCAGCTGGACCTGTGGAGCTATGACATCGGCAGCGGCCAGACCCGCCTGCTGGTCGACTCGAAGGTGGTGCTGCCCGGCACCGAGACCCTCAGCGACGAGGAAAAGGCCCGCCGCGAGCGCCAGCGCATCGCCGCGATGACCGGCATCGTCGATTACCAGTGGTCGCCGGACGCGCAGCGCCTGCTGTTCCCGCTGGGCGGCGAACTGTACCTGTACGACCTGAAGCAGCAGGGCGCAGCCGCCGTGCGCCAGCTGACCCACGGCGAAGGCTTCGCCACCGACGCCAAGCTGTCGCCCAAGGGCGGCTTCGTCAGCTTCATCCGCGGCCGCAACCTGTGGGTGATCGACCTGGCCAGCGGCAAGCAGCTGCAGCTGACCACCGATGGCAGCGCGACCATCGGCAACGGCGTGGCCGAGTTCGTCGCCGATGAGGAAATGGACCGCCACACCGGCTACTGGTGGGCGCCGGATGATTCGGCGATTGCCTTTGCCCGCATCGATGAAGCACCGGTGCCGGTGCAGAAGCGCTACGAGGTCTATGCCGACCGCACCGATGTGGTCGAACAGCGCTACCCGGCCGCCGGCGATGCCAACGTGCGCGTGCAGCTGGGCGTGATCGCGCCGGCCGCCGCCGCCACGCCGCGCTGGATCGACCTGGGCAAGGAACAGGACATCTACCTGGCCCGCGTCGACTGGCGTGATGCCCAGCGCGTCACCTACCAGCGCCAGTCGCGTGACCAGAAGCTGCTGGACCTGGTCGAAGTCGACCTGGCCGGAAACGGCACGCGCACGCTGGCCCACGAGACCAGCCCGACCTGGGTGCCGCTGCACAACAGCCTGCGCTTCCTCGACGATGGCAGCGTGCTGTGGTCGTCCGAGCGCACCGGTTTCCAGCACCTCTACCGCATCGATGCCAAGGGCAAGGCCACCGCGCTCACCCACGGTGACTGGTCGGTGGACGAGCTGCTGGCCGTCGACGAGAAGGCCGGCAAGGCCTACTTCCGCGCCGGCATCGATTCGGCGCGCGAAAGCCAGATCTATGCCGTGTCGCTGCAGGGTGGCCAGCCGCAGCGCCTGTCCAAGGCGCCGGGCATGCACACCGCCAGCTTCGCGCGCAACGCCAGCGTGTATGTGGATACCTGGTCCAACAGCACCACGCCGCCGCAGATCGAGCTGTTCCGTGCCAATGGCGAAAAGATCGCCACCCTGCTCGAGAACGATCTGGCCGATCCCAAGCACCCGTACGCGCGCTACCGCGATGCGCAGCGCCCGATCGAGTTCGGCACGCTGACCGCAGCCGACGGCAAGACCCCGCTGAACTACAGCATCATCAGGCCGGCCGGCTTCGACCCGTCCAAGCGCTACCCGGTGGCGGTGTACGTGTATGGCGGCCCGGCCAGCCAGACCGTCACCGACAGCTGGCCCGGACGTGGCGACCACCTGTTCAACCAGTACCTGGCCCAGCAGGGTTACGTGGTGTTCTCGCTGGACAACCGCGGCACGCCGCGTCGCGGCCGCGATTTCGGCGGCGCGCTGTACGGCAGGCAGGGCACGGTGGAAGTGGCCGACCAGCTGCGCGGCGTGGCCTGGCTGAAGCAGCAGCCGTGGGTGGACCCGGCGCGCATCGGCGTGCAGGGCTGGTCCAACGGCGGCTACATGACCCTGATGCTGCTGGCGAAGGCGTCGGACAGCTATGCCTGCGGCGTGGCCGGTGCACCGGTCACCGACTGGGGCCTGTACGACAGCCATTACACCGAACGCTACATGGACCTGCCCAAGCGCAACGAGGCCGGTTACCGCGAAGCCCGCGTGCTGACCCACATCGAGGGCCTGCGCTCGCCGCTGCTGCTGATCCACGGCATGGCCGATGACAACGTGCTGTTCACCAACTCGACCAGCCTGATGAGCGCGCTGCAGAAGCGCGGCCAGCCGTTTGAACTGATGACCTATCCCGGTGCGAAGCACGGCCTGTCCGGCGCTGATGCGCTGCACCGCTACCGCGTTGCCGAGGCCTTCCTGGACCGTTGCCTGAAGCCCTGACGGACGCACGGGAAGGAGCCCGCCGATGCAAAAGCCAACCCCGATCCCGGGTTATCGGACGGCCAGCGCCG
>Ga0213828_1002764_pt1 | contig 12290 bp, 10 predicted proteins | sample MC6MC0897MG_FD_180664 | JGI IMG/M metagenome (GOLD analysis project Ga0213828, IMG submission 180664) | Enriched soil aggregate microbial communities from Iowa State University, Ames, United States - MC6-MC0897-MG | ecosystem: Environmental > Terrestrial > Soil > Unclassified | place: USA: Iowa...
TTAGCTGCTAAATACGATACACATATCCAGTCACACTGTAGTGAAAGTGATTGGGAGCATGGCTACGTAAAGGAACGATTTAAGAAAAATGATGCCTTTGCCTTACATGATTTTGGTCTACTGGGCGATAAATCTGTGATGGCACATTGTAATTTCTTAAATGATGACGATGCCCAGTTATTTGCTGAAACAGGCACAGCAATTGGTCATTGTCCAATTTCCAATGCTTATTTTGCAAATAGTGTCATTCCAATTGCCCACTTCCATGCAAAAGGCGTTGATATCGGATTAGGATCAGATATTTCAGGCGGTTTCTCCCCTAGCCTATTCGATAATGCTAGACAAGCAGTCATGTCATCTAGAATGCTAGAAGACGGTGTCGATCCATCTCTTTCTGCTGAAAAACGCGGTGTCCCAAATTCACGTATCACGATTAATGAAGCATTTTATTTAGCAACAGCAGGGGGCGGAGAAAGCTTGAGCCTACCAATTGGTCGATTACAAGAAAACTACACGTGGGATGTACAAATCATCGATACTAACATACCATCTGCAAAACTTCCTATATTTGATAGCAAGGAAGATTTACAGGATATCTTCCAAAAAATTATGTATCTTGTGCGCCCAGAAAATATCCGTGAAGTTTGGGTACAAGGAAATAAGGTTCACGCTAGAGCATAAATAAAAATTCTAAAATTACAATTTTGAGGTGTACATCTTAGTGGAAACGCAACAGAACAAATTAGCTAACGATAAAATGAAAACTCAGCAATTAACAGTTTTACCAGATGAAAAGGTGTCATTCGGTCAATCAGCCTTACTTGGTTTACAGCACGTTATGGCAATGGACGTCTATGTAGTGCCTTTCTTAATTGCCATGTTAATCGGTTTACAATCAGGTCAATCAAGCGCATTGATTCAATCGACATTTATTGCGGCAGGGATCGCAACGATTATCCAAACTCATTTTTGTATGAAGCTACCGATAGCACAAGGTCCTTCATATGTTCCTCTTGGGGCCATTGTAGGTATTTATGCTACAAGTGGTGGTGGAGATCTTGGCTGGAGCACTGTGCTAGGAGCAAGCTTAATCGGCGCCATTTTAGTCATTATTTTAGGTTATACAGGTATATTCAATAAAATCGTCAATACTTTCATTCCTCCACTTGTCGGAGGGACAATTATCTTTGTTGTCGGTCTTTCATTAATGCCTGTAGGTTTAAGTAATAACATTTTTAACGCAGCGGGTGCATCTATTAACCAAAACATTTATTTGGCTCTCATTTCAGCTACCGTTCTTATTGTTTGCGTTATGCTAGGTGCAGTCTTTCATAAAAAAGGTCGCGTATTTCGTATCACTTCAGTAATCATTGCTTTAATCGCAGGTAGTATTGCCGCGAATATTATGGGTGTCTTAGATTTATCAGCGGTATCACAAGCAAAATGGTTTAGTATGCCTCAAATTCCATTTGCAGATTTCGGCTTTACGTTCAATTTTTCAGCCATCATTACAATGGTTATTATTTATATCGTCTTAATGGCAGAAACAACAGGTACATGGTTTGCAGTGAGTAACGTCATCGACAAACCATTAACAGATAAACAAATTAATCGAGGCGTTATCGGGGAAGGAATTGGCTGTTTCATTGCTTCCTTACTAGGCTCAACTCCTGTCACTGGCTATTCAACAAATGCAGGTGTGATATCGATCACAGGTATCGCAAGTCGCCGTGTTTTTATTGCTGCAGGTTTTTGGTTTGTGTTATTCGGCTTCTCTGGTAAATTAGCTGCTCTTATTTCTGCAATTCCATCAGCAGTTATCGGTGGTGTATTCGTTATCGTTTGTGGCATTATTGCGATCAGTGGTTTACAAGTAATGAAAAATGAACACATTGGTGAAAAGGAAATGTATGTAATCGCAATACCAGTGATTTTAACATTAGCCCTAACATTACTTCCTAAAGATTTCTTATACTCATTACCAACAACAGTTCAATATTTATTCGGCTCTCCAATAGCAACTGCTGCTATAGTAGCCATCGTTTTAAATAAAATATTACCTAGTGTGAAATAGCTTTTAAACTCGATGCACAACTCTCCTATTTTTATAAGAAGAGTTGTGCATTTTCTTAATTATGATGCTTTGCAAACCAACATCCCCTTAGCAACTTAAAATTAGGTATAATTCATTATAATTGACGTTTTAAAATAATAGTCCATTATAAGCAAGGAGGTAGAAAGTTGATAAACATTTTGGTACTAGATGATCACGAGGCCATTGGTGAAGGTATAAAATTATTATTAGAACAAGAAGGCGATCTCCATGTTACTGTAGTAAATTCTGGTGAAGAAACGTTGAATATCCTCTTACAGCAAACATTCGATATGTTTTTATTTGACGTAAATATGCATTTTTTAAATGATTTAGAATTACTAAAAAGAGTGCAACAATTGAATCCTGAAGTAATCAAAATTATCTACACGGGCTATAATATTGAACCTTTTTTCAATGTATTAGTAGAATCAGGTGTTTCTAGCTTTGTTAGTAAAACAGTCTCTACGGAAAATCTTATTGCGGCAATACGCTCCGCTCTAGATGGGAATGCCATAATCCCAGTGAAGTTATTACGACAATTAAAAATAGTAGAAAGCCAAAAGAATAAAATGGAAATAATGAATCAGTTAATTCAATATGACCTCAAAAAAAATGAACTAGCAGTGCTTCAATTAGTGGCTGTTGGAAAAACAAATAAAGAAATAGCAGAAAATTTATTTGTCAGTTTACGCACAGTCGAATATCGTTTAACAAAGATTTTCAAAAAACTACAAGTACATTCAAGAAAAGAAGCTGTTGAAAAAATTATAAAAATAGGATTGCTATAAAAGGTAAATTATCTAATGATCAGGTGTCTTTTCTATTTATAAAGCCGCAAAAAACACAGTGCTAACCGATAACAATATTGTGGCCGTATTGTGGTTTATTTGTGGTCATGAAGATATGATAGCATGATAGAATAAAACATAAGATATTGGTAAATATTTTAAATTTAAGTTTACATTAATATCTAATTTCACTAGTGACAACGAGTTAAATAGAGATTAGAAACCTTCCTTAAAAAGACAGAAAATTCCGTTTTTATACAACGCTAGTAATGTTAAATATAGTATAGAAGGTTAATAGAAATCCCGTCTTATAAGCAGCACATGTAATTTTATTTAAAAAACGGAGGTGAGGCTACATCAAAGAACATAAGTTACAATTCACAACTTGGTTTGTAGTGATAGGGGCTATGTTGATTGGTGGGTTTTTAGGGAGCTATGTAATTGGTACAGAAACAGGGCATTTTAGATTTGAAGTAGTGTTACCGATAGTTCTAGGTGCAATTTTTGCATTCATCATATTTATGGTTTTATCTAGGGTCAAACATAAAAGGGAAGGTAATGTCCCTGAATATGATGAGCGTAATATAGTCTTAATTCAAAAATATTTAATTGTAGCTCTTTACATGATCTTAATCTTAAGTGGTATATTTTTAATTTGTTTATATGCTATGGGAATAAAGTCTATTGAAACTAATCTACTTCTAATATACTTATTCTGTATATATTTGTTGTTAGGAATAGGGACTTTAATAACCAAAAAAATTTAAGAAGATAGATATTCAATTAAAAATGATTTTTCATTGAAATATGGCGTTTACCTTTAGTAAAAACTTTAGGAGGAGAGAATAATATGAGGGATTTAGTAAACCATGATAAAATTAAGAAAAATATACTTTTATTGCTTTCGTTTTTATTAATTATTATGTCTCTTTCTTTTAATAGTATAGATGCAAAAGCTGCGATGTGTGAGAAAGATAGGAAATGTTTAGAAGCTCCTACTTCAAATGTGACAGATAAAGAATTCAAAAATATTTTAAAGGAAGTAAAAACGACTGCTGATTATAAGGAATTAGCTAAAACCACTGCTATTAACCAATTAAATCATAAAGATGTCGTTATCAATAAAGTTGAAAATGGTAGAGAAACATTTGCTTCTGTGGGATTTATTTTTGGTAAAAAGACAAGTGCAGATAATTTAGTATATGTTGAATTTATATATGATTTCAACAACCAATCTATTTATACTAAGAAAATGTTATATGGTAAACTGCAAGAAAGTGGGCATATTAATATTAAAATGGTCATTAATGATGATGTATCTTTCACAATGAATATTAATGAAAATGGTGATATTATTGGTTCAGATGGACAAGTTCTGACACAAGATGAATTTTACAAACAAGCTGATCAAACAAATGGGCGGTAGTAAAATCGCTACTTTCGGATGGTGTGAATGGGTTGTAGGTGCACTATGTGGCACTGGTGGTGGAATTGCTTGCTTCGCTTTAGCTGCTGCTCTAGGAATTACTACAGGAGTTGGTGGACTTACTCTTGCAGGAGTATGTGGATTAATTGGAGCATTAGGTTGCACAGGGGCTACATTAACAATTTGTGGATAGTAAATCGTTTACTGCTTAAAGGTGCTAGCACAGCTTCACACAGACAGTTCACGGACGTACTTACAAATTAGTAGATACTTAAAAGCAACACTATGGAAACCGGCACGTATTTGGCTTCGGAAAATCGAAGGAAATACGGTTCCATAAGGATTTCGAACTGTCAGTTGACCCAGTTAAAAGATATGTCGTAATATTTTTCATAGTTTATGCATTACTTGACATTAAAAATTTGTATACCCTTATTTCACAGAGAGAGTAGTGTGAACTACTCTCTTATTTCTGAATAAAGTTAGTTGATACTTAATACAGTAGAACGTTATATCTATCCCCAATATGCCAAAGAACGTTTCTTCATCGCTTCTCGGTATTGTTCTGTTGAAATTGGCAATGCTTTATTTGTTTGGTAATCCATAATAACCCCATATTTTCGAACAACATCCATTTGATTAATTTCACCTTTGTTGTACATATGTTCAACTTCTATCGGATCTGTCCCCAGCCATCTATGACGATTTTTGCGAATATAATCACGTTCTTTTAATGTAGCAGCCATATCAATTTCGAAAGCATCCAAATCGCGGTCAATTTCATGGATGATTACACCATAATCAAGCTTCGCACGTTCAATCGAAACATATTCATCAATAACGTCCTCTAAAACAGCTTTGACATCTCGTGCTAATGGGTCGCCTAAACCGCCTCCTCCAGCTGAAGGACGTGTAAAGGTATCGCCTTTCTTTAATTCAATATTGGAGAAAATCGTGCCTAAAAATTCTTCACTCTCTTTGTTTGGATTTAAAATAGCCCCTTGTGCGATAGAAGGTAAGCCGCCCATAATCCCCCATGTAATAGAGCGAGAACGATCACAGCAATAGGACATCACGGTTTGATTGACATCTGTTAAAATACCGCCCTTTTCTACACCACAACCACCACGATATTTCCCAGGACCTGCAGAATCTATAATAATTTCATGCTTTGTTGTAACAACTGGTGACAAACGCTCTTGCCCCTCACATGGCTGAACACTCAATCCTACTCCGAACACTGGTGACGTTGTATTCGCACCATCGCGGTCAATACGTCCACCATGACCACCCGCCATCCAGTCATACCACATAAAATATTCACTACTATCTCGTCGTTGATCATAACCGCCTATTAGTAAATACTCTAAATTAAATGAACATGCGATAGCGCGTTCCGGCATAATATTTGACCATAATTCGAAGCAGGCATTCATAATTTTTTCAAATGCGCCTGAACAATAGCCAGAGACAGCCACTGGGCTAGGTGCGTTGACGACAGAGTTTTCAGGAAGAAATATTTTCACAACACGATAAAACCCCGAGTTAAGCGGAATATCTGGGAAAAATGTTTTGGTTCCTGCATAGGTACCAGAAAGTGCTGAGCCAAAGCCCGCATTTAAAAAACAACTGATATAAGGATGTGAATCGCTTAAATCATAAGCTATTTCATCCTCCGTAATAGTCATTTTCACACGAATTGGGATGAGGCCATCTCCTAATTGTGGGTCCATATCGATATAGTCCACTGTCTCCCATTGTCCTTTAGGTAAAGCTTTAATTTTCGCTCTCATTAATCGTTCAACGTAATTTTGGACTTCTTCAAAAGCTGTTAGCACCGTGTGAATACCGTACTTCTCAATCATTTCCTTGAGTTGCTTCTCTCCCACTTTCGCCGCTTCAACTTGAGAACGTAAATCTCCTATACGTTCTTCCGGAATACGCATGTTCATGACAATAATTTTCACAACATCTGTTAAATATTGACCTTTACTATAAATACGGACAGGTGGGATACGTAGTCCTTCCCCGTAATGTTCCTTTGCTGTGATATCAAAAGAACCTGGGTTAGAACCGCCGACATCCGCCCAGTGCCCATTTGTTTGCATCAGTGCAATCAGTTTGTCATCATGGAACACTGGTAAAATTACACGTACATCACTGAAATGCGTTCCTCCACGATAAGGATCATTTACTAAAAATACGTCTCCTGGATGAATATCATCAGCGAAATCTTCTAATACAGCCTTTGCAGTTAAATGCAATGTCCCTACGTGTACGGAAATATCTTGTGTTCCTTGCATCACCGTATTGCCCTGTGCATCGCATAATGCACAACTGAAGTCTCGATTATAAATAACAAACGAGTAGCACGTACGCAGCATTTGTTCAGCCATTTGATCGACTAAGTTCACAAAGCCGTTTTTTAACACTTCAAATGTTACCGGGTCGAGATTTTGAACCTTATCATTCGTCTCCAATTTCGTAGTACTCATAGCCTGATTCCTCCTTATCGCGTATTAGTTTACCGTAATAATGATATTTTTATAGGTATCTACTTCCGCTGTAAACCCTGGTGGAATAACAGTCGTCGTATCCAGCTGATCGATAATGGCTGGACCCTCAAATTGCGTATGAACTGGTATTTTATCGCGATGATATACGTTCGTTTCAATATATTTACCTTCAAAATAAACAGGACGTGTTTCTTTGAAAGCATCTTCAAGCGAACCTTCAGGAGCATACTGCGGGAAATTAGGCTTAGGAACTGTTCCTATAGCCGTGACACGTAGACCAAAAATCTCTACAGCTTGGCCCTTATCGGAAAATGCAAATTCTCTTTCATGTTCTTGATGGAATGCTTCCAAAATTGCATCTAAGGAAGTTATTTGATCGGATACGAGAACGGCTAGAGATCGCCATTGTCCTTTATAACGAAGATCTATAAAATTCGTTAATGACGATGAATTTTCTGCTATTCCTTCCTCTTCTAATAACGCTCTTGCCTCTTCTCGCAATTCACTAAATTGTTTTGTCAGTTCCTCTACATTTACTTCATCAAGTTTTTTCACGTATGTTTTAGATATATCGTGGCGTACATCTACAAGTAGGCATCCCATTGCTGCTGCCACACCTGGATGAGTAGGAATAATGACTTTTGGAATGTTCAAATCTTTCGCCAAATATGCACCATGTAATGGCCCTGCACCACCAAAAGCTACGAGTGCGAAATCTCGTGGATCATAGCCTCTCCGTACTGATATTAATCGAACTGCATCACTCATATTGGCATTTGCAACTTCTATAATGGCACTTGCCGCTTCCTCAACTGATTGATCGAATGCATTTGCGATTTTTTTCACGGCGTCACTTGCTGCTTCTTTGTTTAACTGCATCGTACCATCCAACAAATCCACACCTAGACGTCCTAACACTAAATTCGCATCTGAGTTAGTTGGTTCAGTGCCTCCTCGGCCATAGCATGCTGGACCTGGTACTGCCCCTGCACTTTGTGGTCCATTGCGTAAAGAACCGCCTTCATCTTTCCATGCGAGACTACCTCCACCGGCTCCTATTGTTAATATTTCAATGCTTGGGAAACCAATTGGATAGCCATATTCTATAGACCAGTCCTTTGTGATCCGTATATCACCCTTATACATCAGCGAAATATCAGTACTTGTACCACCCATATCTAAGCCGATTGCATTGTCAAACCCGCACAACTTTGCGATATGCTTACTTGCAATTGCTCCAGCAGCTATCCCAGAACTTGCTAATCTAGCTGCATAACGGGGCACTGTACTTGAAGTCATAACACCGCCACCAGAGTGTAAAACTAATATTTCATCGTCATAGCCTTTTTTCTGCATTTCATTGCTTAACTTACTAATGTAGTTACTCATAATTGGTCCAAGAACAGCATTGATAATCGTTGTACTCATACGCTCATGCTCAAAAATTTCTGGTAGCACCTCGCTTGAAATACAAACATAGACATCCGGTAGTTCCTCTTTTAGAATTTTTTTAACGCTTGCCTCATTTTCCCCGTTCACATAGGCATTGAGGAAACACACTGCAATAGATTCTGTTCCTCGACGTTTTAATTTTTTGGCTAATAAACGAACTTCCTCTTCATCTATGGCTTGAAGAATATTTCCTTCATAATCTATGCGTTCTGTCACTTCAAATCGATCACGTCGTTGAATATAGGGCCTCGCAGTATCCTTATACGTGTCCCATATATCTTCTTTTGTCCCTCGGCGAATTTCGATGACATCTCTAAAGCCTTTTGTCGTAATAAGAGCTGTCTTTGGCAGCTTGCGCTCAATTAACGCATTCGTTCCAACCGTTGTGCCATGAGAAAAAATTTTAATATCTTTTCCATTCAATCCCGCTTTTTCTACTCCATTTAAAATTCCCTGCTCTGGGTTTGAAGGTGTGGATGAGGTCTTTGTTACAAATACTTCTCCTGTTTCTTCATTAAAAACAAATACATCTGTAAACGTTCCACCAACATCAATTGCTAAACGACTTTGTGTCATAGCTCTACCTTCTTTCGTTTAATAGATTTCCTAAACGTATTTTTGTATGAAATGAATGCCTCAAGCGAATGTCACAGATTTTTTAAAATTATTGCGTAGGTTTCGAGAAAAATCTGTAATCATTACACCGAGGCATACAAGGTATATGTTGTGATTTATTCAATCACTTGCTTAGATATTAAGTTTTTCTACTCGCTTTTTGTGCCGATTGAAATCGTTTTGAATATTGTAAAGAACTCTTTTGCTGCTTGCCCTTGCTCACGGGCACCGGTACTTGAATTTTTCATTCCTCCAAACGGCGCTTGTGGCTCAGCACCACCAGTTTCATCGTTAACCTGTACAAGTCCAACTTCACTGCGGTTAATAAAATCAAAGGCTTTTGGAATGTTATTTGTATAAATAGAAGCGCTCAATCCAAAATCGGAATCATTCGATAATCGAATCGCTTCTTCATAATCTTTTACCTTGATGACAGCTAACACTGGTCCAAAAATCTCTTCATGGGCAATCGACATCTCATGTGTCACATTCGTAAAAATGGTCGGATCTATATAGTATCCTTCTACCATACCTTTTGTAGGACCACCGCCAAATACAAGCTCTGCTCCATCTGATTTAGCTTTTTCGATGGCCGTTAATATAGATTCATACTGCCCCTTGGATGACACAGGTCCCATCGTGACACCAACTTCGATTTTTTTAGCTTCTTCAATTAACTGCTCCAACACCTGTTCATAAACCGCTTCCTCGATGTACACTCGACTAGTCGCTGTACAACGCTGTCCAGTCTGCTTCATCGCACCTTCAATCGTTAATTTTGCAGCTTGATTGATATTGGCATCAGCTAAAATGATCGCTGCATTTTTGCCCCCAAGCTCGAGCTGAACTTTTTTATTAGTTGATCCAGCAGTATCTAAAATACTTTGCCCGACACTATTAGAGCCTGTAAATGTAATCGCCTTTACTTCAGGTGCCTCTAATAAAACTTGCCCTACCTTTGAACCACGGCCTTGCACTACATTCAATACATTTTCTGGTAAACCTGCTTGAAGAAATAATTCTCCTATTAATGCTCCAGTTAAGGCTGTTTCAATAGAAGGCTTCCAAACAACTGTATTGCCGTACACTAATGCTGGCGCTATTTTCCATAACGGAATAGCAACAGGGAAATTCCAAGGTGTTATAGCTGCGACAACACCAAGTGGTACGCGCATTGTATATAATAGTTTTGCTTCATTCGCAGAGGGTAGGACTTCACCTGTAGCGCGCATCCCCTCTTGGGCAAAATACCGCAAAATGGAAGCACCACGTTTAACTTCACCAAGCATTTCATTTTTCGTTTTACCCATTTCACTCGAAGCTATTTCAGCTACTTTATCTATATTTTTCTCAAGTAAATCAGCTGTCACACGTAAAATCTCTCCACGTGCTACAGAAGACGTATTTTTCCAACCTTCAAACGCTTCCTGAGCGGCAACGATAACTTCTTTCGTTTCATCTATTGTTATAAGCTCGACTTGACCAATACATTGGGATGGTCTCGCTGGATTAAATTGTTCTCGTATTTCTCTAACGATGGTTGTCATAGAACTCCTCCTTCAAATAATGATCGTCAATACATTAGTACTCAAACTTCTTTTTCAACAATTGTTTTACGTATATGCTCAAATGTCTCGTCTAAAATACGTAACATTTCATCTAGCTCTACTTTTGATAGAATGAGAGGTGGAGAAAAAACAACTGTATCTTGATCATACGTGACCGTTCGTAGGATTAACCCTCGTTTCATCGTTTCTTGTACAAAAATCGGACTAAGAGCCGTTTCAAACAATTCACCCGTCTCACGGCTCTTCACTAATTCAATGGCTCCAAGTAAGCCAAGGGTACGCACTCGCCCGATAAAGCTATATTTTTCTTGCAGCGCTTGGAATCCTTTTAACATGGCCACCCCCATGTTTGCCGCATTTTCAACAAGATTTTCATTCTCAATAATGTCTATATTTTTCAACCCAACCTGACATGCAAGCGCATGACCGCTGTAAGTATATCCGTGCATTAATGTTCCTTTAGAAAGTTCGCAATAATCTTGATGAAGCTTTTCGGATATCGCCACACCACCAAGCTGAACATAGCCACTCGATACTCCTTTAGCAAATGACATCATATCTGGCACTACGCCATAATGTTCCATACCAAAAAATTTACCTGTACGACCAAACCCGGTAATGACTTCATCTGCAATGAATAAAATACCGTACTCATCACAAATTTTTCGTACCTCTTTAAAGTAATCTTTTTGTGGAATATTAACCCCACCTGCACCTTGCACAGGCTCAGAAATAAATGCAGCAACAGTCTCAGGACCTAACGCTTCAATAGTTTCACGTAAATTCCGTACGGATTCGCTGTATACATAGTGGAAATCAGGAGCGTGTGAATTAGTAAAGTCACGAAACGCTTGTAAGCCTGTCGCACTTGTAGCACCCATAGCTACACCATGGTATGAATGGGTACGTGAAATAATCTTTTGGCGCTCTGGCTGTCCTTTTAGTAACCAGTAATGTCGTGCTAATTTAATCGCTGTATCGTTCGACTCTGAGCCGCCTGAAGTGAAAAATACAGTGTTTAAGTCTCCCGGAGTTAAAGAAGCAATTTTCGCCGCTAAACGAATGGCTGGTTCATTGCTGAACGTTGCAAAGCAGGAACTAAATGCTAATGTAGACATTTGCTCCTTCGCAACTTCGGCAATTTCTTTACGACCATGCCCAACATTTACATTCCATAAAGAAGACATCCCATCAATGTAGATATTCCCTTCTATATCTTTTAAATAAATGCCATTCCCTTCTGTAAAAATGGCTGCTGGTCCTTGTGATTGCTGTTGCTCAATCGACGTTGTTGGGTGTAGAAAATGCTTTTGATCTAACGTTTTTAATTCTTCTTTTAGTTGAATTGTCATAAATACCAACCTCTTTTCGTTTATAATTTCATTCACTTTTTTAATAGCAATTCTCATGCCATCTAATGAAAAAAATTCTTTTAACGAAAAAAATTTGCCTTATTACCATAGCGTGGGGTTGATTTCCATTCCGATTGGGCGCTTTGTTGTTGCTGTCGTTTCACTTTCGCACAGATAAAACAATGCTGTCGCTTCGCTTTCGCACAGAGCAAAGCTTCCTGGGGGCGTCCGATGAGCCGCTTCACTCGCATTGCTCGCTCCAGGGTCTCGGGCCTACACGATGTAGGTCACGAAGGCGTTATCACAGGACGTGATGCTCTTAGCCTTCGTTCCTCTACCGCTAATCCCCAAGGAGTCGCCCAATCTCCACTCCAATCAACTTATATTTATGGCATACGTTTTACATAATTCTCGCTTCGCAAAACTGCTACAAAATGAAAAAGAGACGCTTTCTTGTTTGAAATTGTCCCTTTCTTCT
>Ga0213828_1002770_pt1 | contig 12264 bp, 9 predicted proteins | sample MC6MC0897MG_FD_180664 | JGI IMG/M metagenome (GOLD analysis project Ga0213828, IMG submission 180664) | Enriched soil aggregate microbial communities from Iowa State University, Ames, United States - MC6-MC0897-MG | ecosystem: Environmental > Terrestrial > Soil > Unclassified | place: USA: Iowa...
TGGACGTTCACGCCAAGGACCTGAAGTCCAACGGCAACCGCGTTGTTCTGGAAGGCAACACCGACGAGCGCGGCACCCGCGAGTACAACATGGCTCTGGGTGAGCGTCGTGCCAAGGCCGTTCAGCGTTACCTGGTTCTGCAGGGCGTTTCCCCTGCTCAGCTGGAACTGGTCTCCTACGGTGAAGAGCGTCCTGTTGCTACCGGCAACGACGAGCAATCCTGGGCTCAGAACCGTCGCGTAGAACTGCGTAAGTAAGTTCCCATGCGAATGTGCCGCCGTGTAGTAACCGTCCTCGCACTCAGCCTGCCGCTCGCGGCGTGGGCTGAGGTCCCTGTAGTAGATGACAACGCAGGCAGTTATCCGCCTGCGGGTTATGGCACGAGCGGCGCCTATGCCGGGGCAGGGGCTTCAACCCCTGCCTCGGCACAGGGCCAGCTGTTCATGCAGCTGCAACAGATGCAGGACCAGCTTTCCCGCCAGCAAGGCATCATCGAAGAGCTGCAAAACGATGTGTCGCGCATGAAGCAGGAAAACCTGGAGCGATACCAGGACCTGGACCGTCGCATCAACAGTGGTGCCGCGCCTGCCGCGACCCCTGACAATTCCTCTACCGGGGGCGCATCCAATGCCGCCGCCGGTGCAGCAGCAGGTGCCGCTGGCGCCGCTGCGCAACAACCGGCCGCCAGTGGCGAGCCCGGTGATCCGGCGAAAGAGAAGCTCTATTACGATGCTGCTTTCGACCTGATCAAGCAGAAGGACTTCGACAAGGCCAGCCAGGCGTTCAACGCCTTCCTGCGCAAGTACCCCAACAGCCAGTACGCCGGCAATGCCCAGTATTGGCTGGGTGAGGTGAACCTGGCCAAGGGTGACCTGCCAGGTGCCAGCCAGGCGTTCGCGCAGGTGAGCCAGAAGTACCCCAAGCACAGCAAGGTGCCTGATTCGCTGTACAAGCTGGCCGACGTCGAGCGCCGCATGGGCCACACCGACAAGGTCAAAGGCATTCTGCAACAGGTCATTACCCAGTACCCTGGCACATCCGCCGCGCAACTGGCGCAGCGTGACCTGCAAAAGCTCTAAGCAGCACCCTTCGCAAGAAACCCGCGCCAGTCGCGGGTTTTTTCGTTAGAATCACTGCCCTTTTTCTTAAACACGCTGCAGCGGATAACGCCATGTCGAGTCCGCGACAGTGCCTGACGGAGGCGGACAGCCTGTTTAGCTGTCACGCCCGTGGCGATCATGCAAGACACACTACGCATCACCGAAGTTTTTTACTCTTTGCAGGGTGAAACACGAACGGCTGGGCTGCCCACGGTTTTCGTGCGCCTGACCGGTTGCCCCCTGCGCTGTCAGTACTGCGACAGTGCCTACGCGTTCAGCGGCGGCACCCTGCGCACACTCGATTCGATCATGGAACAGGTGGCCGGTTTCAAGCCGCGTTACGTCTGCGTAACGGGCGGCGAGCCGTTGGCCCAGCCCAATGCCTTGCCGTTGCTTCAGCAACTGTGCGATGCCGGCTACGAGGTTTCGCTGGAGACCAGCGGCGCGCTGGATATTTCGGGTACCGACACCCGCGTCAGCCGTGTGGTCGACCTGAAGACGCCAGGCTCCGAGGAGTCGCACCGTAATCGCTATGAGAACATCGAGCACTTGACCCGCAACGACCAGGTCAAGTTCGTGATCTGCTCGCGCGAGGACTATGACTGGGCGGTGTCCAAGCTGATCCAGTACAACCTTGCCGAGCGTGCCGGCGAGGTATTGTTCTCGCCTAGCCATCACCAGGTGCGCGCGAGTGACCTGGCCGACTGGATCATTGCCGACAACCTGCCCGTACGCTTCCAGCTGCAGCTGCACAAGCTGCTGTGGAACGACGAACCCGGACGTTGATTGAGGAGTAGCAGTACATGACTGAAAAACGCGCGGTAATCCTGCTGTCTGGCGGCCTCGACTCGGCCACCGTTGTTGCCATGGCCAAGGCCGAGGGCTACAGCTGTTACACCATGAGTTTCGACTACGGCCAGCGTCATCGTGCAGAACTCGATGCCGCTGCCCGCGTGGCTCGCGACCTCGGGGTGGTCGAGCACAAGGTCATCGGCCTGAGCCTGGACGGTATCGGTGGCTCGGCCCTGACCGACAGCAGCATCGATGTACCGGAAACCCCCGGTGAGGGGATTCCAGTCACCTACGTGCCAGCGCGCAACACTGTGTTTCTGTCCCTGGCCCTGGGTTGGGCGGAAGTGCTCGAAGCGCGTGACATCTTCATTGGCGTCAATGCCGTGGACTACTCCGGTTACCCGGACTGCCGCCCCGAATTCGTTGAAGCCTTCGAGCGCATGGCCAACCTGGCGACCAAGGCGGGCGTCGAAGGGCAGGGCTTCCGTATCCAGGCGCCGTTGCAGAACCTGAGCAAGGCACAGATCGTTCAGGAGGGCATCGCCCGCGGTGTGGACTACAGCTTGACGGTGTCCTGCTACCAGGCCGATGAGCAGGGCCGTGCCTGCGGCAAGTGCGACAGCTGCCGCCTGCGTGCCGATGGCTTCAAAGCTGCCGGTGTGAGCGACCCGACGCGTTATTTTTGATTTTTTTGCCGTAGGGTGTTGATTTCCCGTTAGAAATCAGTATTATACGCGCCATCCAACGGGTCGTTAGCTCAGTTGGTAGAGCAGTTGGCTTTTAACCAATTGGTCGTAGGTTCGAATCCTACACGACCCACCATACGCAGTAAGTCAAAGCCCGCTACCGGCAACGGTCGCGGGCTTTGTCGTTTCTGGCTCGTGTTGCTTGCCTTGGCCCATCGCCGGCGAGCCGGCGATGGGCTGCAAAGCGGCCCCGTTACTCGGCCCACTCCGGGTCGCCGGTAAACACCACGGTCAGCCAGCGGTCCGGCCCTTCGCCGCCCACGGCATCACCGATCTCGTTGCGCAGTGCATCCCACTCATCGATGGTTTTCGCGCCCATGCCGGTCGGCACGATGAAGTACAGCTCGATCTCCCGCGAGCGCCCCACCTTGGCCACATAAGCGCGGTACGACTGCAGGCCGTGGCGCGCGACGAATGCCTTGGCTACCTCGTCGACATGCAGTTTGAGGTCGCCCGGTGTCACCAGGAAAATCTCCGAAAATGCCTGGCGTACCACCGACAACGGCAACGGAATGATCACCAGGCAGACCAGTGCCAGTACCGCCGGGTCGATGTACGGTGACATCCACTCCCACTGCGTGCCTTGCACGGCATAACCAAAGCAGAAGGCGATCAGCAACGCGGCGGTAATGCTGGCCGACATCACCCAGCCCTTGACGTCCATGCGCACGAAGTCCGAACACAGCTTGCGGTTGGCCCGAGCTTCGATCACCGCGATGGTCACGCAGGCAATCACGGTGAGTACCGCGTAGACCATGGCAATGCCGAATTCCAGGTGGCGCCCGCCTTGCAGCACGCTGCTGACGGCGTTGATCAGCGCATAGATGGCCACGCCGCTGAGCAGGATGCCATTGAGCGCCAGCACCATCGGCTCCAGGTGCCAGAAGCCCATGGTGAAGCGCTCGCGCAGTTTGCGTGACATGTGCGCGGTGGTGGTGTGCGAGGTGATCAGCTTGACCACCACCAGCGACAGCCCGCTCATGCTGGCGTCGACCAGTGAATAGACGCCGTCGAAGATGATCGAGAACGAGCCGGAGGCCAGGCCGAAGGCGATGCCGATGGTGGCGATGAACAGGGTGACGGCGATCGAGGTGCGTAGCAGGCCTTGTTCGCTGGTGATGTCGAAGAATGGGGGTTTGTGTGCTGCTTCCATGGGTAAAGCTCTTTCAAAAGGTGGGTTGCCTGTACCGGCCTCTTCGCGGGGCAAGCCCGCTCCACAGGTGCGGCACCGCTCTCAAGGCTGGTGATAATCCTGTGGGAGCGGGCTTGCCCCGCGAAGCGGCCAGTACAGACTAGACGCGAAACTGCTCCATCAAGGCTTGCTGCTGGTTGGCCAGCCGGTTCAGTGCCTGGCTGATTCGCGCCGACTCCTCGGCCTGGCCAGACAGCGATTCTGTCACATCGCGGATGCCGGCCACGTTGCGGTTCACTTCCTCGGCCACCGCACTTTGCTCTTCCGCTGCCGAGGCGATCTGCAGGTTCATGTCGCTGATCACCGCCACCGCCTCGCCGATTCGCTGCAGGGCCGGCAGTGCCTGCTCCATGCGCGTTGCGCTGGCTTGGGCCTGGCGTTGGCCTTCATGCATGGCGCCCACCACATCCTCGGTGCCTTGCTGCAAGCCTTCGATGACCTGGCGGATTTCCTCGACCGATACCTGGGTGCGTTGGGCCAGGCTGCGCACTTCATCGGCGACCACGGCAAAACCGCGTCCGGCTTCGCCAGCCCGGGCGGCTTCGATGGCGGCATTGAGCGCCAGCAGGTTGGTCTGCTCGGCAATGGCGCGGATCACATCCAGCACCGAGCCAATTTGCTCGCTGCGGCTTTCCAGGGCGCGTGCTTCGTCCATCGCGGTGGTCATGTCGGCGGCCAGGCGGTCGATGGCCTGGCGGGTACTGGCGATCAGTTGCAGGCCCTCGCGGCTCGCCTGGTCGGCGCCACGAGCCGCCTGAGCTGCCTGGGCGGCATTGTGGGCGACATCCAGTGCGGTAGCGCTCATTTCGTTGGCGGCGGTGGCCACCTGCTCGATTTCCCGGTGCTGTTGCTGCATGCCGTTGCTGGTTTGGCTGGCGATGGCAGCGGACTGGTCGGCGGTGCCGCGGGCTTCCTGCAGCGAGCCCTTGACCTGTGCAATTACGGGTTGGAGTTTGTCGAGGAAGCGGTTGAACCAGCCAGTCAGCCGGCCCAGTTCGTCCTCGCGGGCGTAGTCCAGACGGCGGGTCAGGTCCCCTTCACCGCTGGCGATGTCCTCCAGGCGCGCTGCTACGGCAAGTATCGGCCGGGTTACCCCGCGTGCGGTCAGCCAGACCAGCAGCAGGCCCAGCACGGCAGCGCCGAGGCCGATCATCAGGCTGGTGAGGTTGGCGCGCTGGTTGTTCGCGTCCAGCCGTTGGTTGAGGGCGACCGCTGGCGCTCGCAGGACGCTTTGTGGCACTTCAAGCAGTACCTGCCAGGGGGCTGCATCGGGGATCGGCGCGAAGGGGTGGGCAACCCGCAGCAGGCCGCTCGCCACGCTCGTGCTCAGCGCCTTGCCGAGCTGAGAGCTGTCGCGGCTGTGGCCTGCCAGCAGGCCGGCCGGGCTGACGATGCTGACCTGGCCCTGGCCATCGAACAGCTCCTGACGGCCGTCCAGGCTCAGCTGCTGGAGGTTGTCCAGGCCAATGTCCAGGCCGATCACGCCGATGACCTTGCCGTTTTCCAGCAGGGGCAGGGCGATGCTGGTCATCAGCACCTCGCGGCCATTGACCTGGTCGAGGTACGGTTCGAGCATGCAGGTCTGGGCCGTCTCTTGCGGGCAGGTCAGCCAGCGGTTCTGCGGGCTGCCGCTGGTGCTGGTGCGGGTGTCGGCCAGCATCGATTCCGGCATGGCTTCTGCTTCGAGGGTGCCAGGGCGCGGTTGCGACCAGTACAGCGAGAACCGCCCGCTGTCGTTGCTGCCCAGGGCATCCTGGCCGATGTACTGGCTGTCCTGGTGGTCCAGAGCATTGGGCTGGAACACTAGGTAAAGGCCGATCACATCCGGGTTGCCGGCCAGGCTGGCACGCGCTTCGCGGGTCAGGTCGCCGCGCAGGTCGCTGCCGCCGCGGGCCTTCAATACCTGCACCAAGCGGCGCAAGCCATTGCCATACTGATAAGCGTCCATGAAATAGCGCTGGATGCGCAATGCCTGGGTCTGGGCGTGCGCTTGCAGGCGCAGGTGCGCGCTCTGGTCGAGCATTTTGGTGTTGGCCTGGTTGACCAGTGCCGCGCTGCGCCGGGCCTGGGTCAGCGAGGTGGCGACCAGCAGGGCGACGATGGCCAGCAGGCACAAGCCGGCAAGCAGGGTGATCTTCCACTGGATGGAGAGGCGGCGCAGCGGCATAGGGGCTTTCCTTTTCGATCAAGCGCAACGCCCGCGATCAGGCGCGGGCGTTGTCGGCAGCGTGGGTCATTCAGCGATGCAGTTCGGTGGGGCAACCCTGAAGGCCTTGGTCAGCCAGGCCAGGTAGCACAAGCCGAACAATGCCCAGATGCCGCCAAACATCAGCGAGTGCGCGTTCAAGTCCAGCCACAGCGAAACGATGATGCAGAAGCCGATGGTCGGCAGCACCAAGTACTTGAGCTTGTTGGCCAGCCCCTGGCGATTGCCTTCGCGCAGGTAGCAGTGGTTGATCACCGACAGGTTGACGAAGCTGAAGGCCACCAGGGCGCCGAAGTTGATGATTGACGTGGCCGTGACCAGGTCGAAGAAGATGGCCGACAGCGAAATCAGCCCCACCACCGCGATGTTCATGACCGGCGTCTTGTAGCGCGAATGCAGGCGGGCAAAGATGCTGGCCGGGATCACGTTGTCGCGGCCCATCACGTACAGCAAGCGTGAGACGCTGGTCTGCGAGGCCAGGCCCGAGGCGATGGTATTGATCACGGTGCAGGCGATGAACACCGACTGGAACAGCTTGCCGCCCACGTACAGGGCGATTTCCGGCAAGGCAGCTTCCTGGTCATGGAAGCGCGCCATGGTCGGGAAGTAGGCCTGGATGAAGTACGACACCAGGATGAACACCATCCCGCCGATCAGCGCGGTGAGGAAGATCGCCCGTGGGATGGTCTTGCCCGGATCGCGGGTTTCTTCCGACAGGCAGGTGACTGCGTCGAAGCCCAGGAACGAGAAGCACAGAATGGTCGCGCCAGCGGCCAGGGCGCTGAGCTGGGTCTGGTTGTCGGCGAAGGGCAGCAGGCTCCAGGTGGTACCCATCCCTTCGCCATGGTGCAGGCCGCGCACGCAGAGGTAGATGAACACGCCGATGATTGCCACCTGCACCGCCACGAACAGCAGGTTGAAGTGCGCCACCAGGTTGATGCTGCGCATATTGATCAGGCTGATCAGGCTGACAAACCCGACCACCCACACCCACGCCGGCACTTCGGGGAACATGGCCGACAGGTAGAGCTTGGCCAGCAGCGCATTCACCATAGGCAGGAGCAGGTAGTCCAGCAGCGATGACCAGCCCACCAGGAAGCCAACGTGCGGGTTGATGGCGCGCTGGGTGTAGGTGTAAGCCGACCCCGATTGCGGGAAGCGTCGTACCAGAGTGCCATAGCTCACGGCGGTGAACAGAATGCCGGCCAACGCCAGGATGTAAGCGCTGGGCACATGCCCGGCGGTGATGCCGGAAACAATCCCGAACGTGTCGAACACGGTCATCGGTGTCAGGTAGGCCAGGCCGATGATTACCACGTGCCAGAGGCGCAGGGATTTGTGGAATTGGCCGCTGCCGGTAGCGCTCTGGTCAGGCTGCATGCTGGCATGGCTCCTGCGGCTGGGCGTGAACGGCGGGCACAGTGATTGGCGCATGCGGCAAGTGCGAGCGGGTGGGCTCCATGTTGTTCACCTTTATTGTTCGGAGCAGAGGGAGGCGCGTGCGAGACGCCGGTTGTTCTTTGTGAGGTGGGCGCGGTGCAAGTGGTTAAAATAAAAAACGATGGGTAGGTTGGTGTCAAGTTAAACATGACAAGATGTTACGAAACTGAAATATTTATCGATTTGAACTAGGTTTTGTTCGGTTTCTGCGCGATTTTGTGCGCTTTTGCTCGATTTAGATGTCCGTAAAATTGAACAATCCCGCAGCGCTTCCTGCGCCTTTCAGGCGCTTCCTAAAAGCGGGATTTCTCTGCTTCGGCCGCCACGTGCCTCTGGCTGCAGTGATATTCTTCAGGCCCTGCGTGGCACCTGGCCGCGTGCAAGCCCTTATGGACAGCAATCGGTTTTATTCATGAAGAAATCAGTAGGCATCCTTTCCGGCCTGGCCCTTGCCATTGCCGTCGCAACCACCGCTGGCGCCTGGTACACCGGCGAGCGCCTGCCTGCGGAGCTGGAATATTCCGTCAACCGCAGCAACGCTGAACTGAAGAAAGCCCTGGTAGGCGTCGGCGGCAGCATGACCGTCGAACTGGTCTCGCTGGAGCGGCACTTCTTCAGCAGTACCGCCCAATACCGGCTCACCGCCAAGGACATCAACCTTGGCGACGGCGAGGCGGTCAATTTCGAGGTGGGCATGACCGACCAGATCGAGCATGGCCCGTTCCCTTGGTCGCGGGTCAAGGCGCTGAAGCTGATGCCAGTGCTGGCTGTCAGCAACAGCACGCTGGTCAAAGACGCATTCACCGCCCCCTGGTTCGCCGCAGCGGGCGAGCAGTCGCCGGTCAGCGCGCAGACCAGCCTGGGTTACGGCGGCAGCGTCGACAGCACGGTATTGCTGGCCCCGGCCAAGGTCACCGAAACCGATGGCAACAGCCTCGACTTCTCGGGCATGCAGCTGCACGTCAGCGGCGACCGCGAAGGCAAGGCGACCCAGTTCCAGGGCAGTGCCGAGCGCTTCGAGATGAAGGTGGTCCGCGACGATCAGCCGCCTGCCACGTTCGAGCTGAAAGGCCTGAAGGTCGGCGGTGACCTGGCGGCCACCAAGCATGATGCGATCTATGTCGGCAACGTCGACCTGTCGCTGGCTGAAACCAAGGTCACCTTGGGGCCCAAGCAGCAGGTGCTGTTGATCAAAGGCTTCGAGCAGAATGCCGTGCAAACCCTCGACGGCCCGGACACCGTGGGTGGGCGCGTGGCTTACACGCTGGCGGATATCACCTGGGACGGCCGCGCGGTCGGCAATGCTCAGTTGGCCGTGAGCATCAAGTCGCTCAACGCGCCGGCGCTGCAAGCGCTGTCGCACTGGTACCAGGCGCACTTGCCGGAGTTCGAGGCAGCGGCCGCAGCCGGCCAGCCGGTGCCACAGATCCAGATGGACGAGGCCGAGAAGGCCAAGTTCCAGGGCAACCTGCAACAGCTGTTGGCGTCCAAGCCCAAGCTGGCCGTGGAAAACTTCTCGTTCAAGACGGCCAATGGCGAAAGCCGCTTCAACCTGGCCATGGACTTCGCCAGCCCGACCTCCTTCGACCTGCCGCCTGACCAGTTGAGCAAACAACTGATCAGCGAGGTGAAGAGCAAGCTGTCGCTGTCCAAGCCGATGATTGGCGACCTGGCAACCTTGCAGGCATTGCTGGAAGGGCAGACCGATGCCCAGGCGATCGCCATGCAGTCCAGCCAGGCGGGTGAAATGGTCGGCATGATGGCGCTGCAAAGCGGCATGGCCACGGTGCAGGGCAATGATGTGGTGAGCAGCCTGCACTATGCCGATGGCATGGTCGACTTCAATGGCCAGAAAATGACCGTGGAAGCGTTCGCCATGCTGATGTCCTCGCGTCTTGCAGCCTTGCAGCCGCAAGGTTGATTGGCTGAGCGGTACAGCCCTGTCGCCGGCAACCCGGTTACAGGGCTGTACCGGCTGCATAAAACCCTTTTGAATTGCCTCGATTGTCTGTAGCCTTCGGCGTCCGATAATAATCCGCGCCCGCAGAGGGCCGTGATGGCCTGCGCGCCGTCCGGCGCCCCTAGCCGATCTGCCAGGGCCGGGTGATACACTCGATTTGATGCGCACACGCGCCTGCAGGTCCAGCGATCATGACCCAGATTTCCGAACGCCTGTTGGTTCAGGCCCACCTCGACGCCAAACAGCCCAACCCGCTGACAGCCGAGCAGGAGGCCGAATACCGTGCGGCCATCGCTGCCGAGCTCAAGGCGCAGAACGCCGTGCTGGTCGCCCATTACTACTGCGATCCGGTGATCCAGGCGCTGGCCGAAGAGACCGGCGGTTGCGTATCCGACTCGTTGGAAATGGCCCGTTTCGGCAAGAACCACCCCGCCGAGACCGTGATCGTTGCCGGTGTGCGCTTCATGGGCGAAACGGCAAAAATTCTTACCCCCGAAAAACGCGTGCTGATGCCGACCCTCGAGGCCACCTGCTCCCTCGACCTGGGGTGCCCGGTTGAAGAGTTTTCGGCATTCTGCGACCAACACCCGGAACGTACCGTGGTGGTCTATGCCAATACCTCGGCGGCCGTGAAGGCGCGTGCCGACTGGGTGGTAACCTCCAGCTGCGCGCTGGAGATCGTCGAAAGCCTGATGGACAACGGCGAGACCATCATCTGGGGCCCGGACCAGCACCTGGGGCGCTACATTCAGAAGCAGACCGGCGCCGACATGCTGCTGTGGGACGGCGCGTGCATCGTTCACGAAGAATTCAAGTCGCGCCAGCTGGCCGACATGAAGGCGCTTTACCCGGACGCAGCCATTCTGGTTCACCCTGAATCGCCCGAAGCGGTGATCGACCTGGCCGACGCGGTAGGTTCGACCAGCCAGTTGATCAAGGCCGCCCAGACCCTGCCGAACAAGACCTTCATCGTCGCCACCGACCGCGGCATCTTCTACAAGATGCAGCAGCTGTGCCCGGACAAGGAATTTGTCGAGGCGCCGACGGCCGGTAACGGTGCAGCCTGCCGCAGTTGTGCGCACTGCCCGTGGATGGCGATGAACACCCTGGAGCGTGTGCTGGATTGCCTGCGCACGGGCAGCAACGAGATTTTCGTTGACCGGGCGCTGGTGCCCAAGGCGATCAAGCCGCTGAACAGGATGCTCGATTTTACTCAGGCGGCGCGCTTGAAGTTGTCGGGTAACGCCTGATATTGCTGGGGCCGCTTTGCGGCCCATTCGCGGGGCAAGCCCGCTCCCACAACCCCGCTAACCTCAAGGGCAGCGGGGTACTTGTGGGGGCGGGCTTGCCCCGCGAATAGTGCGGTCCAGATGTGCCCTAGCGGCCCATCATGTCCTTGACCATCCGCTGCTGCTCCATGATCTCGCGCTGGCGCTGATCGATCTGCGACGCCAGCGGGAAGTTGCTGCCCGCACGGCGTTTGGCGTAATCCAGCTGCTGGATGGCCTGGTCGAAATCCCCCACCAAGGTGAAGTACTCGGCCCGTGCCCGGTGCAAGCCGATGGTATTGCCCGACAACCCCCGCACTTCGGCAACCTCGTACCACACATCCGGGTCATCCGGCCGGCTCTTGAGCAGGTCGTTCAGTACCTTTTCTGCCTCGGCCGGCTTGTTCTGCTTGACCAGCAGGTCGGCGCGCACCTGTTTCAGCGGGTAATTGCCTGGGTACAGCCCCTGCATCCGTTCGGCGCGCTGCTGTGCATCGGCCAGGCGGTTGTTGGTGATGTCCAGGTCGATCTGCGCCAGGTTGTAGGTAATGTCGTTGGGGGCCTTGGCCAGCAGCGGCTTGAGCAGCTCGCGGGCCTCGTTCAGCTGGCCACCCTTGATCTGCGCCAAGGCCAGGCCATAGCGCGCGGCGTCAAGCTTCGGGTCTTCGTCAAGCTGGGCGCGGAAGCGCTTGGCGGCAAGGCCCGGGGTGCCTTCGTAGGTGAGTGCCACGCGGGCGCGGATCAACTGGTAGCGCTGGGTGTCCTCGATGCCGCCCTTGGGCGCCTGCTCGGCGCGGTTGCGCGTGTCGGCAACCCGCGACTCGGTCACCGGGTGAGTCAGCAGAAATTCTGGCGGCTTGGCATCGTAGCGGTACTGGCGCGCCAGGCGCTCGAACATGCTGGGCATGTTGCGCGGATCGTAACCGGCTTTTTCCAGGTTCTGGATGCCGATGCGGTCGGCTTCCTGTTCATTTTGCCGCGAGAAGCGCCGCTGCTCCTGAATAGCGGCGGCCTGGGTGCCTGCGATCACGCCGATACCGGCGTCGCCGCCACCACCCGCGGCCAGCACGATGCCTGCCAGCAGGGCGGCCATCATCGGCAGTTGCATGCGTTGCTGGGCTTCGACGCCACGGGCGAAGTGGCGCTGCGACAAGTGCGCCAGTTCGTGAGCCAGTACCGAGGCGTATTCGCCCTCGGTCTGGGCATTGAGGAACAGCCCGCCGTTGACCCCGACGATGCCGCCAGGGGCGGCGAAGGCGTTGAGCTCGCGGCTGTCGATCAGGATGAACTCCAGGCGCCGGTCCTGCAACTGGCTGGTTTCCGCCAGGCGGTACACGCTGGTTTCGACGTAGTCCTTGAGCTGCGGGTCGTTCAACTGGTTGACCTGGCCACGCAATAGGCTCAGCCAGGCGCGGCCGAGCTGGTGCTCCTGTTGCGGCGAGACGATCGCAGAGCTGGCATCACCCAGTGATGGCAGGTCGTCAGCATGGCCGGGAAGGGCCATCAGGCAGGCCAGCGTCAACAGGGTAGGGCGCAGTAGATTCATGCACGAAGCTCGCG
>Ga0213828_1002779_pt1 | contig 12250 bp, 8 predicted proteins | sample MC6MC0897MG_FD_180664 | JGI IMG/M metagenome (GOLD analysis project Ga0213828, IMG submission 180664) | Enriched soil aggregate microbial communities from Iowa State University, Ames, United States - MC6-MC0897-MG | ecosystem: Environmental > Terrestrial > Soil > Unclassified | place: USA: Iowa...
TACAAATAACATTGTAGCTATAGTCATACCAGAAACTGGGTTATTAGATGCTCCAATTATACCAACCATTCTAGCTGAAACAACAGCAAAGAAGAAGCTGAATAAAACTGCCATGATTCCACCTATAAATCCACCGTTAATCATTGGTAATAACCAAGTTAATGCAAATCCGAAAGCAGCTGCTAAAATAACCCAAGTAAGTGGTGCTTCCATGTCAATTCTACTAACCTTATCATTTTTACCAGCACCAATTCCACCCATAGCTTGTTTAAAGCTTGTTATTATTGTTGGCATAGATTTAGCAAGTGAAACAAAACCACCCATCGCAACTGCACCAGCACCAATATATTTAATGTAGCTAGACCAGATTTCATTAGCGCTCATCTCAGCTATAATTTTAGTGGCTGGGAATAACGGTTCTACTAGACCTGTTCCTAGGAATTTAATTAATGGTATAAGTGCGAACCAAGCTATAACAGAACCACCAAACATAAGTAGAGATGCTCTAGTACCAACTATGAATCCAACACCTAAAAGTGATGCTAAAGTATCAAATCCCATCATTGTACCTTGATAGCTTTTAATAACATAAGTAGCTTGCTCTCCCCAAAGTGCAAATCCACCTGAGAAAAGTTTGTATCCAGCTCCAACTCCAAGCCCAGTCATAACTGTTTTAAAGCCTTGTCCACCTTCACTACCAGTTACAAGAACTTCAGCTGCAGCCATACCTTCTGGATAAATTAAGTTTCCATGTTCTTCAACTATTAGATATTTTCTAAGTGGTGTAATAAAGAATACACCCATAAGTCCTCCAATAATAGTAACAATAACAACAGTTAGAACACTTAATTTTAATCCCCATAGAATTAATGCTGGTAAAATAAATATAACACCACCAGCAAGAGATTCTCCCATAGCAGCTAGAGATGCTACTACGTTAGCCTCTAGAATGTTATTTCTTCTAAACATTCCCTTTAATACTCCAGTTGCAATAATAGCTCCAGGAATACCAGCTGATATTGTCATACCAACTTTTAGTCCAAGATACGTATTAGCTGCGGCAAAAAGACATGCTAAAATAATACCTAAAATAATTGAGTAACCTGTCGTTTCAGGCATTGCCATTGATGTTGGGACAAAAGGAACATATTCTTCGCCTTTGCAACCACCATAAGCACTTTGAGATAATTTTCTTTTTTCTTGGCTCATTAACTTTTCCTCCTTTTTGTTCATAAACAAGGCACCCTAAAGAAGTATCTAATTTCTATGTTTTAAAGTTAAATTTATCATGAAACTATATCTTCATCTTGTATAAAAGATCTTAATAAAGATATAAACACATTAATTAGTACTTCTCAGGATGCCCAATTTTTTATCTTAAATATCTAAAGTAAAATTAACTCTAGGTATTTATTTAGTATTTATTTAATATTTTCTAATAATGCTTTTATGAAGTTCCATACTCTTTCAACAGATGATATACTCATATGTTCATTTGGAGTGTGTACATCAAATAGATTTGGTCCAAAGCTTATCATATCCACATCTGGCATTTTTTCTTTTAAAAGTCCACATTCAAGTCCTGCATGGATAGCATCTATTTTTGGCTCTTCACCAGAAACATTTTTATATGTTTCTATACATAAATCTCGTATTGGTGAGCTTGGTTCATATTGCCATTCTGGGTAATCTGAATCATTAATAACTTCAGCTCCAACTAATTTTGCTACTACATCAATTCTATCTGTAATTGCATTTTTCAATGTTTTTACAGAACTTCTTACAGCAGAAATGAAAGTAACTTTTTCTTCACTAAACTCTATTACTCCTAAGTTAAGACTACTTTCAACTAAGCCTTTAATATCCTCACTCATAGTTTGAATTCCATTTGGAGCCACTACTAAATAAGAAACTATTTTTTCAGTTACTTCCTTAGTTAATTGTTTGCTAGCTTCTGATTTTTCAACTATTACAGTTACATCTGGATCTTGTATTCTTAACTCAGTTTTAAATATTTCTAATGATTTTGTAGCTATTTCTTTAACTTTTTCTACATCTTTAGCTGCTACTGTAATTGTAGCTTCTGCTTCACGAGGAATTGCATTATTTTTAGCGCCTCCACTTATATGAGAAATATTAAAATCTACTTCTTTGTCTATAGCATTTAATAATCTTCCCATAAGTTTATTAGCATTTCCTCTTTGTTTTATTATTTCCATACCAGAGTGTCCGCCTTTTAAACCCTTAACTTCTAGTTTTAAAGCTTCATTAGAGGCATCTTCCCATTGAGTATTTATATTTACATAGTTAGTAACTCCACCAGCACAGCTTACAAGGAATATTCCTTCTTCTTCTGAGTCAATGTTTAATAATATTTTTCCATCAAGCATTTTAGGATCTACTGCTATAGCTCCATACATACCTGTCTCTTCACCTGTAGTAACAAATAATTCTATAGCAGGATGTTTTAACTCTTTTGAATCTAAAATAGCTAATCCATAAGCTACTGCTATTCCATTATCTGCTCCTAGTGTTGTTCCATTAGCATAAAGGTAATCTCCATCGATTCTAAGCTCTAATGGATCCTTATCAAAATCATGTACCTTATCCTTATTCTTTTCGCAAACCATGTCCATATGGCCTTGGATTGTTACTATTGGTGCATTTTCATATCCTTGTGTAGCAGGTTTTTTAATAATTACGTTTAACTCATCATCTTGTATTACTACAAATCCTCTTTCTTTACCAAAATTAGCCAGATAATCACTGATAACCTTTTCATTGCCTGAACCATGAGGTATTTTAGTTAACTCTTCAAAATAACCAAGAACTTTTTCTGGATTTATTCCATTTAATATAGACATAAAAATCCCTCCATTATTTGTATTTATTATGTAATGTAAGTTCCAACAATATATTCCATTATTCGATATATCGTGTCGCTTAACTTATAATTTAAGGTTAATTTTATACTTATAAATCTACAAAGTCAACAAATATAAATATAAATATCTATGAAAAATTCATATAAAGTCTATTTAAATTTTCTATTATTATATAACTTAAAAAGTATCTATAAAAGCTTTCACTGTATACTAATACAATAAACTACTAAAGTTCATCATATTAAACCATTTTGTAATGAAATTGCGTAATTACAACATTTAATTTTATAATAACTTTAGGAATATTATAGTAGTCCTGCAGAATATGCAGCGTTCATTATTTATTATATCTTTTAAGATTTAATTTCTTACATTTTAAGTTAAGAAAAAGCAACATACTATTTTCAAAAGTATATTGCTTTTTCTTTTATATTTTAATATTTTATTGTATCTCTACTCTATGATAACTTATATTCATAGCTTCAATGAATTATATTTATAAATAATGTAATAATTGCTGAATTTACGAAATCAATAAATAAACATCCTACAATTGGTACTACAAAATATGGGGTAGGTGCAAATCCAAATTTAGTTGAAAGTGCATCCATATTAGCTACAGCATTAGGTGTAGCTCCCATTCCAAATCCACAATTAGCGGATGCAAAAACAGCTGCCTCATAATCTCTACCCATAACTCGAAAGGTTATGAAGTAGGTAAATAATCCTATAAGAATTGTTTGTGCAAATAGCATAACAACCATAGGAATTGCTAAATCAAGTAGTTCCCATAATTTTAATCCCATGAGAGCCATAGATAAAAAGAATGATAGGCTAATACCTCCAATATTTTCAATTTCTTTTTCCACTAGTTCAGTATTTGTAGCATCACAAATATTTCTTATGATTGCTGCTACAAGCATAGCTCCGATATAAGATGGGAAAGTTAACCCTATCCCCTGAATGAAATTAGATATTACAGAGCCTATTCCCATTGCTATAAAGATCCAAGATGCACCTAACATTAATCTTTTGTGACATAGTATATCTTGATTGTCTTCATTAAAATCACCTAGTGTAGTAGAGCTATCATTATCCTCACCCATAATAGGTGTCTTAAGGTTATGACGTATAATTAGTGTTCTAGCAACAAATCCACCAATTATACTTCCCATGACTAGTCCAAATGTCGCAGACGCAAAGGATACAGTAGTTGCGCCTGCAATTCCCATTCCTTCTAGAATCGGCCCAAAGGATCCTGCTGTACCATGACCCCCTATCATAGGAATAGATCCTGTACAAATTCCTAATAAGGGATCTAAATTAAACAAAGTTGCTAGAGAAACACCAACTATATTTTGTAGAATTACTAAAAGAGCTGATAGAATTAGAAATGTTACTACTTTTATACCACCCTTTTTTAATATTTTAATACTGGCTGTAAATCCAACACTAGTAAAAAATGCAGTCATAAAAACATTCTGTAGAGTTGTATCTAAATTAATAGTTATAAATCCTGTAAGCCTAAATATAAGCATCACTATTGCAAAAATAAGACCTCCTACCACCGGAGCTGGTATACAATACTTTGATAATATAGATATTTTTGTCTTTAAGTATTTTCCCAAATAAAATACCATAGAAGCTAACGCCATTGTTTGAAATATGTCTAATGTCAATTCCATAAATTTGTCTACCCTTCCCTCTTATGTATATCTCAGTGCCTAAATATTATAAATTCAAATCATTGAGTTATTTTCATATTATGGAATACCTTCTTAATATCGTAATGTCCGTAATACCAATAATACTCATAGATAGGTGCACTGTCATCCGTATTTAAAATGCCATCAATTATAATCTGTTCCTTTTCCCCCTTCGTCCCTTTAATTAAAGAAAGTTTATTTTCTTTATCTTTTCTTATAAATATAAATTCATTATCATTATTGATATATCTAGGATAAAAATCCCATCCTGATCCTGAATTAGTTAATTTAGTTATTTCATCATTCTCTAAATCTACTTCATAGATATGTTGATTATCTGATTGTACCCACTGCTGAAGATTTTCACTATAAGTTGAAGCAGAATATATTATCTTTTTACCGTCACTAGAATAGCTAGGTGTCATAGCTACTTCTCCATCCTTAGTGACTTTTTTAAAGCTTTCATCTTCTACATTAAAGATTCCTAAAGTTTTATCTACGTTCATAAACCTATATGCTCCATTTATAATAGCTACTAAACTATCATCTGTAGGTGATACAGACATCATGTCCTCATAAGTTAAAACTATAATTTCTTCATTAAGTACTTCTTTACATTTGCTACTTTCATCATTGTAAATTCCTATAGGCACCCCATCTGCTGTAATAGATGCAGAATTAGGCCTACACCAAACAATTAAATTAACTCCATTAATAGAGATGGCAGCCATCTTTGGATCCAACCCTAAATCACCATTCTGAGAATTTATAGGTATATATGGTACCACTACTTTTTCTTTCTTAGACACTAAGTTTAACTTAACTATTCCTAAAGGCAACAGATAATTATCCGAATTACTTTTTTTCATAATGTTCTTTACTGCAAATAAAGAATTATCTCTTCCTAATAAAATTTGTGTATAAAACTCTTCTCCTTCAGTCAACACTTCTTTGGTTTTATCTTTAACTCCAAATATATATGATCCTCCTGTAGACATAGAATAAATTAAATTTCCATCCTTATTCCATTGATAAGCAGTAATATTATCATCTACCTTAATAGTGTTGTCTACCTTTTTACGAAAATCTATTTTGGTTATATACAAGCTATTCTTAATATCTCTATAAGCTACATATCCATTCTCACTTATAATTGGCTCTCTATAATCCCCCATATTAAGCATTATTTTTTCTGAAGAATTATTAATATTCACTGCCCAAATACCATCATCTTTTATAACTGCTGCAACCTCTATTTTCTTATCTTCTTTTCTCTCAGCTAAAATATAACTTCTCTCCTTAGCAAAAGCTGTACCACATAATATAAAGCTTAAAATAAGTAATACAAAAATACCCTTAAATAAGTTTTTCATGTATAAACTCTCCTTTTAAATTTGGTACTCTTATTGTTATTTTTATTTTAGAATTATATACACATTTTAAAAGGTAAGATTGCAACAATAAAGGAGGTTTTTAAGTAGTTCATTAAGCCTTATAGAAATCTTACTCAGTTATATATTCATTTCACTTACATCAATTTTAGGATTTCTATATTTCTTTTTATTAATTGTAGATTTTCCATATTGGATGGCTTCCTTAGGACAATAACTTATACACGCTAAACACTGACAGCAGTTATCTCCCCATTTAGGAACTTTATCAACCTTAATGCATTTAGTATTGCATACTTGTTCACAAAGCTTACATCCTATACAATCATCTGTAACACGAAACTTTTTAGTGTTTATAGCTATCTTATTAAATATAGGATTAGCTATAGCTGTCATAATTTTAGGCATAGGCCCTTTTTCAACCTTAAACACATCCTTAACTTTATTACTTATAAGATTATTTATTTCCCCTAGCGTCTCTAAAGCCTCAGACATCTTTCTATTCACAATATCATCTTCATCTGCTTTTCCAAGGATAATATAATTATTAGGCATGACAATTGAAAATCCACTATTTAACTTTAACCCCTTAGCACCTAGCTTTTTACCTAGTATATTCATGTTATTTCCTATGTTCTCACCACAGGTTACTACTGCTGTTAAATAATTATTCTTATAGTTATTTAATTTTAACTTACTAATGAATTTAACTACTGGTGCTGGTGGTGACCAAGCATAGATAGGGTAAACAAAAATTACTTTTTCTCCGGCCTTTAAGTTATACTCATAAAAATCTTTATCTTGTTTCATCTCTTTTGATATTGAAATTAATTCTTCACCAAGATTACCAGACAAGTTTTTCGCTACATATAAAGAATTTCCTGTTCCTGAAAAATAAAATACCATGAATAACTCCCCCATATAGATTTTTTTGCTGTTATTTTAATATATCACATAGATATATATTTATGAACAATTATTTTTTCTAAAATATTAAACTAGCACTTTAATATTTTAAGCGCTAGTTTAATATTGATTTTAAATTTAATTTATAATAACAGATACATGATTGTTTTTAATTCTATTTATCCACATATTCAAAACTACAGTTGTCACTTTCTATATCAAAGACTAAATTATCCTCTATATAAAACTTAAACTTAGCTGAACAATCTGTATTTTCATGAATAGTTCTGCACATATTTCCACTTGAAGGTGCTAATAACTTTTGTGGATTTTCATTGGCAATCTTTATATCTAATTCATACTTACCTCTTTTTAATATTAATGACTTACAATTATGTTTAAGAATTCTAACCCCATTATAGGTAGCTAATCTATATTCTCTTCCTTTGTAATATACGACACATATACACCCTTTAAAATTCATTCCCATAAAAGGTATATCTGCTATAGCTGCCATTATAGATATATTTTCACCTTTAAAATCATTGCACTGAGTCCATAAATAAGTTTTAGGGAAAGAGTTGCCTCTATCTGTTTCAATATACCCAACCCCATCATTAAAATCTATCTCTTCACCATTAATAGTCAATCTTCCTCTTAACTTATGATATAGACTAATAATGCCATGGCTACATTCCATAAAAGGTATAACACCAAAAGGTCCCATAATATCATATTTTATCGGAGTTAATGAATCATATTCTATTTTTCCATCTATAGTTAAATTTTCATCCTTAATATGGATTTCAGCACCCTTTGAAGAAAATGTGCTATCGCCAATTTTTATTTTTAATTTATCATTATAAACTATAAACTTAGAAAAACCATAATTTATATTATAGGAATTTCTATTAGTTATAACCTGTATAAAGGCTGACCTGTTTCCTTTACTATCAATACTTATACCTGGTATAAAAGATATAGTATTATCACCCTTCTGATGTTTAAAATACCAGCCTTGAAAAAAGTCCTTTTTTCTTGTATAACATTTAATTTTATTCATGGGATAATCCCCTAATAGCTGGACTTTCTATCCAATTACCCTTGTAATCAAACCTTGAACCATGACATGGACAATCCCACGATAACTCATCAGGATTCCATTGAAGTTCACAGCCTAAATGAGGACATTTAGTAGTTACAGTAAATATATTTCCATTATTATCTTTATATACCCCAACCTTTTCTCCCTTATATTCTATAATTCCCCCATGACCATTTTTTACGTTTTCTACTTGCTCCATTGGAATACTAACTTTTTGTGCTATAAAATTCTTTGCGGTTTCTATTACATCCTGTTTTAGATTTTTACCTGATGCTGACATATCAAATCTTGTAGGAGAAAATATCTCTGCAAAATCATTTTTATTTCCAGATATCATATCGGATAAAATCATTGCTGCCACCATAGAAGATGTCATTCCCCACTTTTTAAAGCCCGTCGCCACATATATATTAGGAGTTTCAGTAGAATATTGCCCTATATAAGGTATTTCATCTATAGGAATACAATCTTGAGCAGACCAATGATATTTTTCCTTAGCATTAGGATATAGCTTCCTTGCCACCTGTCTTAATTCTTCATATTTACCACCAGCTTCATTCTTACCAGTTCTATGAGAACCTCCACCAAGCAATAGTAGATCCTTATAGTTTCTAAAGGAATATCCCCAGTTATCAATACCAATATACATACCATTGACATCTTGGGCATTCTCTAAAGCTATAACATAGGATCTTTCTTGATGCATTCTAATAAAATAGTATCCGGGTGTATTCATAATTGGATAGTGAGTAGCTACTACTATTACCTTAGCAGCAACCATCCCTTTATCTGTGACAACTAAATCCTCTTTAATTTCTAAGGCTCTAGTATTTTCATAAATGGTTAAGTCCTCAGAAATAGTTTCTAAAAACTTAAGAGGATTAAACTGACCTTGCTTATAAAATTTCAAAGCTGCCTTAACCTGAAAAGGAAGCTCTGTATTTTCTAAAAGTTTAGCTTTTATTCCTAACTTAGTTGCCGCGTCTAATTCTTTTTTTAGAGCTTCAACATTGTCTAAGGTATATAAATAAGCATCCTTTTCTTCAAAGTCACACTTAATTCTCTCCTCTTCAATTATCTCCTTATATTTTTTTATAGCTAACTCATTAGCACTTGCATATTGTCTTGCCCTATCTTCTCCAAATTCTTTAATTAACTTATCATAAACTAAATAGTGCTGAGAAGTTATCTTCGCAGTAGTATTTTTTGTATTTCCACTACAAATCTCTTCAGCCTCAATTACAACTACATTTATTCCTTTTTTCTTCAACATATAGGCAGTTAATATTCCTGTTATACCTGCTCCTATAACTACTGCATCTGCCTCTATATTTCCATTTAAGGATTCTCTTTTTTTAAAATTACAGCTTTCACTCCATACGGATTTCATAAAATCACCTCATAAATAGTATTCCATTTTAGTGATTTTATACACAATTAATTATTAATAAAGGTGATATATCCACACAAATATAACATTTTGTTGATATACCACCTTATATTATCTTTTTCCTAATATATACTCTAAGGAATCCATATTAAAATTTAAAACAAGTTCCTCTGGGAAATCTATTTTCTTAAGTAACTCATAGCATGATGAAAACTCTCCTACATCATAATAAATATGAGCATCACTTCCCATGATTATCTTAACCCCATGTTTTCTACATAGGTTTAGTAAAGTTATTTGATTCTCTCTAGCATTACGTCTAAAACTCTTTGGAGATATGGATGTATTATTCATTTCAAAAACCATATTTTTTTCTTTAGCCACTAATACTACTTTTTCATAATCTAAAGGAAATCTACTATCATCAGGGTGACCTATGATTTTAACATAAGGATTATCCATAACCTTTATTAAAGCATTAGTATTTTCCTCAATGGTTCCTGGTGCTATACAAGGCGGATGCATACTAGCTATGACATAGTCAAGCTCTAGTGCTAGCTCCTCTTGCACATCTATTCTACCTTCATAATCCATTATGTTAGCTTCTATTCCCTTAAGCACTCTAACTCCCATAATTTCATCCTTAATTACTTTTAAATTATTAAAATAATATTCATGAGCTGTACCTGGCATAGATATAGCATGATCTGAAACCCCAAGGACCTTTAGCCCCTTATCTCTAGCTTCCTCAATATTTTCCTTTAAAGTACTATAAGCATGCCCACTAGAAATAGTATGAGTATGTAAATCCATTAAAGCCTTCATTATATCCCTCCATTACTTTATTTTTCCTTAGTCCTATCACTACCCTCTATCTTACCCTAAAACTGCATAATAAAAAACTACCTACTAGTAAAATATCTTCTACTAGTAGGTAGCTACCTTAATTTTTATGCTGATTTTTTCTTTTTAACTATATATCCACCTAGAGCAATTGCCATAATTCCCATAGTTCCAAATACATCTGGTGTTATTGGAGCACCAGTTTGAGGTAACTTACTTAGTTTACTTGGATTGCTTGGTTTATTAGTATTTGGGATTGATGGCTTATTTTCTTCTTCTGGTATCTTAGGTTCTGTTGGTTTTTCTTCTTCTGTAGGCTTATCTACAGTTGTATCTTCTCCTGCTACTAATACATTAAAATCTAATTCAGGAACACCATTTTTATTCCATTCTTCAGCCATAGCGTCTCTCATAACTACATTTGTGTTAACTGCATTTATAGCATTAGAGAAGTCATATTTATCTCCACCTGTTAACATAAAGTCATTTATTGCTACAGAATAGTATTTGTCCATATCAATTTTAGTTCCATCATTTAATCTTATAGATGAAACTTTGCCATCTTTTGGGTTATACCAAACTTTTATACCTGCAAATTGACCCCATGCAAATCCTTCAGTATTAATTCCGTGTTCTATGATGCTATATAGGTCTGAACCCTTAACATCAAGAGTTACTATAGTGTTATCAAAAGGAAGAATTTCGTACATATCACCAACAGTGACATCTCCTTGTTCTAGGCTTCTTCTAATTCCACCACCATTAGTTACAGCTATTTCAGTTCCTACTATTTTTCTCATAGTTTCTGCTACAGTTACACCAAGTGGAGTTACTGCAGTGTTTTTATCATCATGACTTAAACGTTCTTCAAGTGAAGTTACCTTTTTCCCTAAGATTTCATTTAAACCTTCCTTTATATTCTTTACTTCCTTTAATACATTTTCATCTACTGGAAGAGTAGACTCTTTACCTAAAAATACATCAACACTAGGTTCTACGTCTAGAAGTTTATTGCTATCATCAAAGGTAAATGTAAGTTTAGCTAAAGCTCTACCATTATATCCACCTTCTACTACTGGCACTCCATTAACCTCTCCTGAAACTACAGCATGGTTATGACCTGCAATTACAGCATCTACACCTTCAACTTTTGCTATATCAGCAGCTTCTCCAGTTATTTCTTTTGTATTACTATCTTGATATGCTCCAGCATGTGCTATAACTACTACAGCATTAACCTTTTCTGTTTCTCTAAGTACTTTATTCCATTTAGCAACAGTTTTTACTGGATCTAAGAAATCTACATCTTTTACATTTTCAGCTAAAGTAGAAGTTGCTGTTTCTGGAGTAGAAATTCCTATTAAACCTATTTTTACTCCATTTCTCTCAACTACTTTATATGGCTGTGCATAGCTTACTTTTTCTTCAGTGCCTTTTTTAACTATATTTGCAGCTAAAAATGGGAATCCACCCTCATTTGCCCAAGTATTAATGTTATCAGCACCCCAGTCAAATTCATGATTACCTATGGCAGATGCTTCAAGACCCATATCCTTAACCATAGCTGTTACTGGTTTACCAGTGGTGAGGTTAGAAATAGCAGTACCTTGATATAAATCTCCTGCTGATACTGGTATAGCACCATATTCAGTATTAGCTTTAGCTTTATATTCATTTACAACTCCTGCTAATTTTGCAGCTCCAATATTTTTACCTGATTCCAATACATTTCCATGGAAATCATTAAAACTTAAGATATCTACTATCTTTTTGCCTGTACTTAAATTAGTAATCTCTAGTGGTTGTTCCTCTACATTGCTTTCGTCACTAACTACGGCTTGGCTATTATTTATTTTGTCATTATCTTCTGCATATGCCTTAGTGATATTTGCTGGCATTACTAAGGTTGCAAACAAAAATAATGACATTATAAACGCCGTAAGTCTTTTTTTCTCTTTCATACCTTTTCCCCCTAAATATAATTTAATAAATTTAATAAGGAACATAGTATGCCATATTCCTTA
>Ga0213828_1002780_pt1 | contig 12249 bp, 10 predicted proteins | sample MC6MC0897MG_FD_180664 | JGI IMG/M metagenome (GOLD analysis project Ga0213828, IMG submission 180664) | Enriched soil aggregate microbial communities from Iowa State University, Ames, United States - MC6-MC0897-MG | ecosystem: Environmental > Terrestrial > Soil > Unclassified | place: USA: Iowa...
CGATTGAAAAATGTATAAGCGAAATTGCATTTGCCTCTTTCCAATTTGGATGCAAATTTTGTGGTTCAGCTCCAAATGTCTGATATATTGATTTAATTAAACAAGATTTACCAACGCTATTCCTTCCCAAAATTATTGTTCGATTCGGGTCGAATATTACTTTTTTCGCTTTTAGTTCTTTTAGTGATAGGAGTAATATCTCGTTTAATTTGAATCCCTTCATTTTTCCAATTTCTTAGTGTTCTTACAAGTTGTTTAAAATTTCCTTTATTCATAAAGTTTGTGTAAAATTATCACTTTAATCATTTCGCTATCAATTGTAGAATTATCAGCTATTAATTCTGTGGAGTTTGAGTAAACTTGCTCCATACAATTGTATAATCCGTTACTAAAATCAATGGTATTCTTCTTGATTAATTCATTAATTTTATTTTCAATGTTTAGTAAATATTTGTCATTATAATTCATTCTCTTTATTTCATATATTGAAGAATGTTTTAGAAATAACTTAATTTTATCGAAACCAACTTTTTCAGCATTAAGTCTATTTTCAATAGAGGTTCTTACACTTTTAAAATCTTCTGTTTTTTTTAACTCATTTATGTAAGAATCAAAATCTTTTCGAGATACTGATTTTTTTAATTTTAATTCTTCAAAATTTAAAATCGTTTTTTCGAAATTACTTTTTTTTCTGATTTCATCGAATATTGATTTATAAAGCGGAGCTATTTGGTATTTAACAGTCGGCAGGTTATTATCTAAAAAGTCTGCTAGTAAAGCCTTTGTTAGTTCTGTGTGTTTATCAATGCTTAATTCTCCTAATTTAAAATAGGTTATTTTTTCAAATGCTTTCAGAGTATTTAATGAATGCTCCAATTTTAAATCTACAATAATTTTGTCTAATGCCCCTTTTTCTAAGTTACTACAACAAAATTCATCCGTATCTTCACATTTAATATTATTATTTAGTATCCCTTTAATTTTATTGTTTGTAACGAAGTTTAGGGTTTCAACTGCATCACCAAATTTTTCTAAATGGTCATAAAGGTTACCTAAATGAGAATTCAACAATCCGTTTTTTCCTTTTTTTCTTGCGGTAAGTGAATTTAAAGTCCAATTTGGACTTTTATTTGTTTTTACTTGAAAAAAAGATATTTTCTTTGGGTCACTGGAAGAATCAAAAACAATAATGTCATCAAAGTACTCAAGTGTTAACATATAATCGTCTGGTTTTTGATGTAATTCTAGAATCTTACAAATAGCCCAGTTTTTTTGAAAATCAAATCTATTGGAAGCAATAGGTCCACTATTTTCTCTTGGTCTGACTTGTATAATATTTTCTTTAATTTTCATCATTTTAAATCTATACGGTTTCTTTAGTATTAGGCATAACTTGTTTATATGTCTTACTTCGTCAGACAAATACAACGTATTTGGGATATATTTGTCTGATAACGGTAAGGCTTATTTCTAAGCACTAAGATATTTTTTTTATTATAAATCGTCAAACGGACTTTTTATATGTTGTAAGCTTTTTGTGCTTACGTGGGTGTAAATTTCAATTGTTCTGCTGCTGTTCTGCGCAAGTAATTCTTGAATATAGCGCAAATCAGTTCCACTTTCTCAATAAATGAGTTGCGTAACTGTGGCGAAACCAATGTAAACTTATGGACCTTTTGATTTTTACTTCTGTTAACTCTTTTAGTGTCTATCAAATAAAATGTTTTTTTTAAATTCAATTTTTTTCTTGCAAGATAAATATAATGTCTGTTTCAAGAGCGTCGCAAATTTTTATGAGAGTAGAGAAATAAAAGTCCTCTTTACCATTTTCCATATCACTAATTTTAGCACGATCTAACTTTGGGATTTTATCAGCTAAATCCTGTTGTGTAAGTCCTTTTTCAAGCCTTTTACTTTTTATTAGTTCCCCGATTTTCTTATAGTGCCCATTGAAATCATTTTCCATAGATAATTTTTTTGTGGTTTTATTGCCACATTTAAAAAATGTTTGTATATTTGTGCAAGCGAATTGATAATTAGCCTTTAAGGGGTCAATTAAAACGATGATTTCTCGTTCCGTAAAGTCCTAAAATTGCAGACGAGAGTATCGTGAAATCGCTCCATGTCAAAAAGTTTCTTACTTTTGTATACGGCATGTGGGCGGTTCTCACGTAAGCTTTCAGTTGCAAACAATTTATTTGTTAGGGTCGTAGGACACCCACGGATTGAAAGTGTGAAACCGCTCCTTGCTTTTTCTGCAAAGAATTCTTCATACTCCGGAAACATCGTTCCATAACCACATAAAATCTTATTTATGAGAACGAAATTTGTACATACCGCAATTACCCATCCGCCTTAATGCGGTGCAACCTTTTCCTTTTTGCTGCTCCTGCACCAAAAGGCATATACAGCAACAGCCTAACCGTTTGGTAATACTGTAATAGTTTGCCATACATAAAAGCCACCGCCGTATATACTGTACCATAGATTGCTTTGGCACTGTACAGATAGGGCATTTTAACTTATAAACTCGCACTTTAAAAGTATTGCCTTTATTTCAATTTTCCAAATCAAATGTTAAAATAATTACGGTACAACGCAGGAGCTTCAAAAAGATTATTATGAACAATATTATCAGCGTTACAATACAGTAATACTTATTATAGTGCAGAGTTCTTGATTGAAAAAAGAATAATTTAAGTAGTAGAATGAAGCGCTATTAAGTTAAAACAGACTCTGACAATAGAATAGTAACAAGCTCAAGAATTTAAATAAAAACAAGGATTGGACTGTAAACCAGCGGTATGATGTTTTGGTCAGCCTTTCCCGAGCATCGGGAAGCGTCGAACCGCTGCATGACTTGTCTCGCTTTAGCGGAAGCGTAATCAGATCGGGGTGTAAAACACCGTTTCGACCTGGTAGCTTCAAAAGTGAATTTCGACCGATTAAAAAAGTCGCCGCACAAAAAGACTTTTGGTACTTTTTGTCTGTAAAAAGTACAGAAAAAGAGACTGATTATCAAGTATTTTGCTAAGATGCCAAACCGAAAAATATTCTAAATCTCAAAAGCGAGGATACTAGGTAGATACTATATGGCAAAGGCTACTATAGAGCGTGAATTACATTTTCGGTAAAAATATTAAAAAACAGAAGATTATTCTAAATTTCTCAATTTAGTCAAAAAAAACAGAAAATTCAAAAAAGTATAAATAGCTGTTGTATGAAGTAAAAACAGTTAAATATAACAAATAAAAAACAAACGGAGAAAACACCGTTTGCAAAAATGTCATTGCTCACAGTATATTGTGAATTATTCAAATATAAAATTTGTGATAAAACTGAATTTACTAATTAGGAGGATTAGAGCGCCATTAGGTCAAAATCAAGAGTTGAACAGACGATGAGAGCGTAAGATGATCGGGGTGTGAAACACCGTTTCGATCAAATAGCGATCGAGGAAAAGTTCAACCGTTTTTGAACTGAGGCAAGATTAAAAAGAAAAGATTTTTGCTTCTTTTCATCGGAAAAGAAGATAAATATTGAGTTCAGTGAAAGTGGATTGATAGGTTGAAGAACATTTAGCTTTATCAGTTGTATCTAACTTTTGTCTTGATACAAAAGTTACAAAAGATCAAGACTCTATTTTTTCAACGTTCAACAAACTTCTTGAAAAGGAAATCAAATAATCGCTCCCTACGGTCGTATTTGATTTACTCCTTTTCTTCAAAGAGTTGACACTCGCTAAAAAAATAATGTCGCCTTTAAATCTGGAATTTGATTTGAAATTGAAAAGGAGTACAAACTGAGCGGTATGAGGTTTTAATCGAGTGTCGAACCAATGAATAAAGCGTAAACTAATCGGGGAGTTTAGCGAAACCGAAGGTTCATGAATACATATTTATAAAATAGCAAAGAATGAATACTTTTCGATTAGATAGCTTTAGAATTGAGAATCGACCGATTAAAAGATCGTCGCAATAAAACACTTTGCCTCTTTGGTGTTTCAAACCGTAAGGTTCACGGCTTCCAAGCAGGAAAATAATGCCTGGACGTAAAGAAGAATAAAACCGAAATGTATCAAGCACGACCAATTGAGATTAAAAAACGAAAGATATCTTTAACTCCATTTCAAAACGTTTAAGATAAAAAAATAGCATTAAAATAAAACAGATAGTCCAAAGCTGTCAACTAAAATAAAATCTTACGACTAAAAAACGATCACAATATACAAAAAGTTAGTCAGGTAAGTCACGAGCCAAGCAGATAACAGTTTCCAAAACATAATAGGTAAATATTAATCAGATTAGTTTAGTGAACGTAGTTAAAACCGGAAAATGTTATGTGCCGAAGCTCTGAAAACAAGAACAAAACCATACACCCAAGGTTTTTTTGGGCTATGTGCAGAAGCCCCATTTAAGCTTTGGCTTTATTACATTCTGAAGTTGAAACTAAAATAAAAAATCAGGTGCGATGCTGATTGCTTGTCTCGCCTTAGCGGAAGTGCAGCATGACAAAAGAGATAGTCTATTAACATGTATTTACGAGCTGGCATTCACAGCGGAGTGAGCGTCGATTCTTTGAACACATCGCGAAATCACATGTTGTTTGAAGCTTTTGCAGAAAGCGAGTTTATGTGATTTAGATGTGAAAAAGCAGATCGACCACGAGCAGTGGAGCCAAGGCGTTTTGTTTCTTTTGCGCGACAAAAGAAAAAGAATCACACAGCCAATTTTAATTTTACCAGAATTATGGTTAGAAACTAAAATCAAAAAACATAAATCCAGAGTTCAGAAAATAGTATTGTAAAATGTGATAAAACTGATTGTATAATAAACACACCCCATTATGCCACAAAAAATTTTTGAATTATTAAAAAACAGCGACCCCGCTGCTTTACAAAACATTCATGCCAAATACAGAAGACTGATCTTCTGGGTGGGCAGACAGATACTCGACGATGATTTTGTTGTGGAGAATATAATGCAGGATACTTTTTTAAAATTATGGGATTACCGTGATAAAATAGAACGCCCTATGCATATCCTGTTTTTTCTGAAGTTTGTGATGAAAAGAAGTTGCTATTCACATTATTCAAAACCACGAAATAAGTTTTTCAGAACAACTGTCCGATCGTTCGAGAGTTACGAAAATTATCAGAACTATATGGCAGGCTACGATCCTGCAGATGCAGTTCAAGACTTGCTGGATCAGCAGACACAGCAAAGATACTTTGATCTTGTAAATAGGGTGCTGCCAATGATAAGTCCAAAAAAAAGACAACTGATCAACTTGTGTTTGAAGTATGATTTTCGCTATAAGGATATCGCAGAGGCAATGGGAAAGGGTACTACCGAAATTGCCAATGAGGTAAGACGGGCGATAGAGGATATCAAAGCAATCGTTGATCACAATAATGTGCTTGAAACGAAAAAAGAAAAGGCTGAATCTGCACATAAGGATCAAACTATTAGCGAAAAACAGTCTCAGGTATTAAAGCTGCGTTACGAAAAGAAATTTTCTTTTGCAGCCATTGCCAGCGAACTCAATATTTCACAAAAAGAAGTACACGAGGAATTTATGGCGGGCTATAAATTTATGCAGCATCAGCAGAAAACATTATAATACTACTATTATGGCAAAATCTACAATGAAACTAACTCGAAAAATCCAGATAGGGATCGACCTAACAGCTTCAGAGCAGAGAAAGCAGGCTATGGAAACCCTTTACAGATGGCAGAACAGGTGCTATAGGGCGGCAAACCTAATTGTTTCACATCTGTATGTACAGGAAATGATCAGGGAATTCTTTTATCTGTCAGAAGGTATAAAATATAAACTGGCAGATGAAAAGAAAGATGCAGACGGAATATTGCAGCGCTCACGTATGAACACCACCTACCGTGTAATATCAGACCGCTTTAAAGGGGAGATTCCCACAAACATATTGTCTTGTTTGAACAATGCGCTGATATCTTCTTTTAAAAAAGACAGCATGGGCTACTGGAAGGGCGAACGTTCGGTAAAGAACTTCAGAAAAGATATGGCGTTTCCTTTCGGACTCGAAGGTTTTTCGGGATTGATTTATAATGCAGATAAAAAGGCATTTTGTTTCCGGTTGTTTGGTATTCCATTAAAAACCTATCTGGGAAAAGACTTTACAGATAAACGCAGGTTGCTTGAACAGGTGATAAGTGGCGAAGTGAAGCTTTGTACATCCCATATTAAATTAAAGAATGGTAAAATGTTCTGGCTGCCGGTATTTGAAATTGAGAAGGAAGACAATAATTTGAAAATAGAAGTTGTTGCAGAAGCTTCTCTGTCATTGGAATATCCGTTGGTTGTAAAAATAGGAAAGGAAACACTTAACATTGGCACAAAAGAAGAGTTTCTGTATAGAAGGTTGGCAATACAGGCATCATTGAAAAGGGCAAGGGTAGGCGCAGACTATTGCCGGTCAGATAAGGGAAACAGAAGAAAATTAAAGGCAACAGAAAAGCTAAACAAAGCAGAAAGCAACTATGTGAATTACCGTCTGCACCTTTACAGCAGAATACTGATCGATTTCTGTGTGGAACATCAGGCAGGAACGTTGATTCTGGTAGATCAGCATAAAAAGACGGAGATTGCAAAAGAAGAAGAGTTTGTGTTAAGAAATTGGAGCTATCACAATTTGATGATAAAGATAAAATATAAGGCCGATATGGCGGGAATAGAACTTATTACGGCATAATAAGATAATTACGAGGGTGCTTGTATACCCGTAGGGTGAGTTTGGTTGGCAACACTCACTAAATGCAACAGCATATACAACGCGTGGGCTACAATTTTTAATGGTTCACTAAGTATTACTCCTCAGTGAGTGCTATGATAGCTTTACTTTACAAGTAACTGAATTTAATAATTCAAAAGGTCTTGGGATCGATTTTAAAGAAATGAATGTAGGCATTTGTAAATATTACCGCTTGTTTTAGCTAGGTTAATAAAAATAACTTTAGCTTTTAAAATGGTTTTATTTATTCCAATGATGAAAAAAAGCACTTTTTTACAAAAGCTTTTTTAAGTACTTTTGCTGCAAATTTATATCTAATCTAAATAAAAGTATGAAAAAAATAATAATATCAGGATTATTGGTGTTAGGTGCATCTTTTGCATCGAATGCGCAATGTACTACTTTAACAAGTTTGAATGAAAACTTTGATGCTTGGAAAAAAATAGATAAATGTTGGAATGCCGAATCTGGTAAATCAATGCTTTACAACAGCGAAGGTAAAATCACTTTTTATTCTATGATGAGTTCTGGTGAAAGAATGATATTGTCAACACCTAAAATGAAAGCGGGAACTTATAAACTAACGCTTGATATTTCTAAAAACTCGGGTGATGCTTCATTAGAATTATTTTCTATTGGCAGTGTATCCGATTCAAAATCGTATGTGTCTATCTCAAAACCATCGGCAATTACAGGTACTAAAAAATCGTATACAATCAACTTAAAAAACGATGCGCACTTAGGATTTAAAGTACTTTTAAACGGCATACATCAGGCAGTTTATATTGATAATCTGGTATTAAAAGCAGGTAAATAATCAACCGTTAAATAGCACTTCAAAATAGCATCCACTAATCTCAATAGGTTGGTGGATTTTTTTATCAATTTTTTAATAAAAAGTAATTTTTATGATCGTAATCATAAAAAACAACGTCACAGGTACTGTAAATTTGCTGAAAATAAAATTATAATTTAAAAACAGAGAAGCGCTGCTTCTCTTTTTGAATATATGAACAACAGTATCGTTACAAAGAAAAATATCGTGTGGGTTAAGTGGAGCCGCATTGTATATTGTGCTGCATTAGTGGGGATTATCGTTGGCTTAATCACCTTGATGTTTAAAAATTTAGTCGAAGAATATGAACATCTGCTTTTTAACAAAGCACAGAATTTTAAACTGTTTTTCTTTATTTTTCCGCTGATTGGCTTGGTAATTATCCATTTTTTAAGAACCTACGTTTTTAACAAAAAAAAGAACAAAGGAATATCAGAAGTATTGGAAGCCGTGCGCGAAAATAAAAAACTGCCGGCATATAAGGTGCCATCACATTTCTTCAACGGATTTTTAACGGTCGTTTTTGGCGGAAGTACAGGAATTGAAGTTTCAACCGTAGTGGCAACAGCAGCTTTGGGCGATATGGCGTCACAAAAAGATCCGATCTTTAAAAAATACCGCAAAGAATTTATAGGCTCGGCAATTGCATGCGGTGTCACGCTTTTATTCTGTAGTCCGTTGGCTGGATTGTTTTTTTCGTACGAAACCATCGGTAAACAAAAAACAAAGGTTTTTTGGGTAACACATCTGGTAAGCGTTGGTTTTGCTACATTAATTATTTTCTTAATGAATGTTACGCCTGTTTTTAATTTAGGAAATCACGAAACGGTTATACATTATCAGGCAATTCCGTTTTTTATTGCGTTAAGTATTTTGGCAGGCTGTTACGGAGTTTATATGACCAAGGTGGTGACTTTTGTAAAGAAAAATAACTTTTTAGATTTTAGTCCGTATCTGCAATTACTCGCCGGAGGTGTACTTTTAGGCTGCGTGTTGTTTGTTTTTCCGCAACTGTATGGTGACGGATATCACGCAATAGAAACCATTATTCATCATAACAGCCTGTTTGTTTCGGTAAGTTTTTGGCTTTTGCTTGGGGCATTGCTTTTAAAACCTTTTGCAACCGGATTTACGCTGAAATTAGGTGGCGATGGCGGTGTTTTTGCACCAAGTATTTTTGGCGGAGCCATTATGGGTGCTTTGGTTGGATTTATCGTTCAAAAGTACTTTTTTGCCGATGCCCAACTGATTAATTTTGTGGTTTTAGGTGTAGCTTTAACCGTTGCAGCAACTTTGCACGCGCCGTTTACCGCATTGTTTTTAACTTTCGGAATTTTTAATTCGTACGCACTTTGGCTGCCGTTGGCGGTTTTGGTGTTTATCAGTTTTTACATATCTAAAAAAATATTTCCATATACGGTTTATACCTTGGCGTTGAAAAAGTAAATTTTTGCAATAACTGCCTATCTTTGTAGTTCATTTAATAATACAATGATTAAAGTCGATTTGATATTAAGCTGTGGCGGAACGTTGCGTAATGTGGTTAAAAATGAACTGATTTTTAAGGCAGGACATTTTCCATCGTATTATTATCAGGTGGTTGAAGGCAAGGTGAAGATGAACAATTACAGCGACGACGGCAAAGAATTTATTCAGGAAATTTTTACCGCAGGACGCAGTTTTGGTGAACCGCCGCTTTTTATCAATGAACCTTATCCGGCAAACGCCATTGCTATTTCGGCAGGTGTTGTTGTTCAGATTACAAAATCACTGTTTGATGAAATGCTGTATAAATACCCCGAAGTTTCTATTGAAATAAACCGCAGTTTGGCTCGCAGGCTGTATTATAAAACAATCATGGCGCCCGAATTGTCATCGCAAAGTCCTGAAAAACGTTTGTTGAAGCTGCTGTATTATCTAAAAGAACAATCGGGAATAATAACCGATTTTTTCTTGGTGGAATTATCACGCCAACAACTAGCAGATTTAACCGGTTTACGGGTAGAAACCGTAATTAGAACCATAAAGCACCTGGAAAAGCAAGGCTATCTAAAGATTATTGAAGGAAAGATTTATCTGGAGAAAATGTTTTAGATTTTAAAGTTTTGATATTAAAATAAACTCTAGAACTGCGAATCATCGTCAGTTCGAGCTTGTCGAGAACTTTTCTCTGTGTATCTGTGGTAAAAAAAACAAATCTACGTTAATTCGATCGGATTCAAGAACTTTTTCAGCGGTTAGGGTCATGCTGAACTTGTTTAACTTCGTTCTATTCGCAAGCTCGGGTCAGCATCTCATATTACTAATTTTAAAATATTCTTACATCATTCCATACATAATATCCTTGCATTTGTGGTAAATAGATTATAAAGTTTTGTGTCGTTTTTTAAAATAAAATAGGAATTTTAAAGTTATTATACTTTATTTGATGTGTAAACAGCTAAAAAATAATAACAATATAATGAAATCGTATTCTATTTCTGAAATCAACGATATTTTAAAGGGAACCATCATTGGTGCAACTTCTCAAAATATTACTTCAACTGAAGAACTTACCCGTGCAAAACAGTCCGACATCTCTTTTATCGGAAACAAAAAATACGAAAAATTATGGCAGTCATCTGCAGCCAGCGTAGCGGTTGTAAATAAAGATATTTCTATTGAACCGGGCGAAAACCGAGCATTCATTCAGGTGCCCGATGCCGATTTGGCTATGAGTCAGATTTTGGAATTGTTTGCTTCGCCAATGCCCGAATTTGCTGTTGATATTCACCCAACGGCGGTAATCGATGATTCTGCTAAAATTGGTAATGGAGTAAAAATAGGAGCAGGTTGTTATGTTGGTCCGCGTACAGAAATTGGCGATGGAACCATTCTATACCCCAACGTAACCGTTTTAGACGATTGTATTATTGGCAAACAAACCACCATTTGGTCGGGAACGGTAGTGCGTGAACGTACTAAAATCGGTCATCAATGCATCATACATCCAAACGCGACTATTGGTGCCGATGGTTTTGGATTTCGTCCGTGTGCCGAACGCGGTTTGGTAAAAATCCCACAAATTGGCGATGTAGTCATTGGAAATCAGGTCGAAATTGGCGCAAACGCATGTGTAGATCGCGGTAAATTCAGCTCTACCATTATTGGCGACGGTTGTAAAATAGACAATCTGGTGCAAATAGGGCATAACAGCGAATTGGGTATGTTCTGTATTATGGCAGGAAACAGCGGTTTGGCAGGATCGGTTAAATTAGGCAACGGCGTAATTATTGGCGGCAGTGCCTCTATTAAAGACCATACAACTATTGGTGACCGTGCCGTTATTGGTGCAGGTTCCGGTGTAACAGGCGATGTAGCAGCAGGCAAAACCATGTTGGGCTACCCAGCGTTAGAAGCGCGTGATACCCTAAAACAATGGGCAATTATGAAACGTTTGTTAAACGAGAGTAAGAAGTAACATTTCTAGTGATAAAATTAATAAATAGAGATTTAGTCTTAACAAAATATAGAAAATTTCCCTTATTAGCGTACGATGAAACTTTAGATGAGGATATTTTTTATTGCCCGAAATATATTGGTTCTTATTGGATAAAGTTGAAAGATGAAAACAATACAGTTTTAATAGATGAATTATTGAAGCTATTGAATTTCTTTGAAACGGAAGAGTTAATATTCCTTGGACAGATTGATAAACCTTGGATTTCAAAACCAATGTCTAAACGCTTTGGTTTAGCGATATATAATAAAGCCATTCGTTTTTTCAAAAATAATGATATTTGGACAAAATTTAACGGAGCTGTAAAAGTTCTAAGAGAAGACTTTAAAGAGTTTTTAACTCACTTTTTTACATTAACAAAGTTTGAAGGTTATTTCTGGGATCATTATTTTTCAGATGAAAGTCAAAACATTCTTTTTTCTATTCATTATTCAGAAGAAATTCAAGTCTTAACTTTAAATGAAGAAACAAATAATAACTTTTTATCTTTTGTAAAAAACACAGAATTCATAGATAGTTTTCGAAAAGATACTGATAGGTTATAAAAAGCCTTCCGAAGAAATTCGGAAGGTTTTTGTTTTAATAAGTTAAAATTGTTGCTTTTGAGTAATTTTTCTACAGCTATAGTTTTTGCAAATTTAGTTTATGATGTTTATAAAATATTTTTTATATACTTTTTGTAATTGATGCTAAACCTTGATAACATAAAGGTTTTGTAAAGTATAATAACATCTGTTATCTTATTCTCTATATACGCTAACTGCTTTATTATTGGTGCTAAGGCTTAGTTCTTGTAATTCTTTAAAACTTACAATATTTATAAAGAATAATTATATGCGTTTTATCATCATTTTATCTCTGTTTTTCTTATCATTCAATGTTGCACAGGCACAGCAATTTAATAATTTATCATTAGAGGTAGGAGGGGGAGCTCATTTTCCTTTCAATCCTAAAGATTCAAAAGATCAGACAAGTCTGTCTAATTATATTTCTATGAAACAGTTTCAGGTTTCGGGACGTTATATGTTCAATGAGAAAATTGGACTGAAAGGGCAGTATGCCTACTTTTATTTTCAAGACAAAGAAAATCATCTAAATAAATCAACAATGCACAAAGTTACTCTTGAAGCTGTTTATAATTTGGGA